>Ga0209075_1002545_pt1 | contig 15988 bp, 13 predicted proteins | sample Stecom2011_FD_187523 | JGI IMG/M metagenome (GOLD analysis project Ga0209075, IMG submission 187523) | Agricultural soil microbial communities from Utah to study Nitrogen management - Steer compost 2011 (SPAdes) (version 2) | ecosystem: Environmental > Terrestrial > Soil > Agricultural land...
CCACACTTACAAACGTAATTTCCGAACCCAAACCTACCTTAGGCACCGGCGATGCCATAGCAATCATTATAGGGATTGTGATTGGAGCCGGAATTTTTCGCTCCCCATCCTTGGTCGCATCATCCGTAGACACGGAAAGTATGATGCTCACCGCATGGTTTTTGGGAGGGCTGGTTTCTTTTATAGGGGCACTCTGCTACGCCGAACTTATAACCGCCTTTCCAAACACGGGGGGGGATTATTATTTTATATTGAAGGCTTTCGGTAAACGGATAGCCTTTCTTTTTGCTTGGGCCAGAATGAGTGTGGTGCAGACAGGCTCCATCGCACTTCTTGCCTATATATTCGGTGATTATATGGCACAGCTCATTGATTTGGGCACCTACTCATCCGTTATCTACGCCGCGCTGATCGTGATAGTCCTCACAGGCATCAATATCCTGGGCGTAAAAATGGGAACGGGAACACAAAAGGTATTGACCACATTAGAGGTCCTTGGCATTCTGTTGGTCATCGTGGCGGGTTTTTTCTTTGTCCCCTCCAGTCCTGAAGTCGCCGCACCCATCGTGACTGAAGGAAGCGACGGTCTTGGTTCATTGGGATTGGCCATGGTGTTTGTGTTGTTAACCTTTGGGGGGTGGAATGAAGCTGCGTATATCTCTGCCGAAGTTAAGTCAGGACGGGGGATGATGGTCAGAGCTCTAATCATCAGCATTGTCACCATTACGGCAGTTTATTTTTTGGTTAATATGGCTTATCTAAGGGGCTTGGGTCTTGAGGGAATGGCACAATCGAATGCGGTAGCAGGGGATCTTATGAAGATAGCCTTCGGGGATGCCGGATTGATCGTCATGGCTGTTATTGTTGCAATAGCCGCACTTACTTCCGCCAATGCCTCTATTTTTACGGGAGCAAGATCCAATTATGCCTTAGGCAGAGATTTCCCGGTGTTTTCATCACTGGGGAAATGGGATACCCGGACTGCTGGTCCTGTAAATGCTTTTATTGTACAGGGGATCATCTCTTTAGCACTGGTCAGTTTGGGGCTGTTCTCCCGAAATGGGTTCGAAACCATGGTCGAATATACCGCCCCCGTCTTTTGGTTTTTCTTTTTGCTAGTGGGTATTTCCCTCTTCATATTGAGGATGAAGGAGCCACACTCTCCACGTCCCTTTAAAGTACCTCTTTATCCCATTACCCCGCTGATATTCTGTATAACCAGTGCATATTTGCTTTATTCCAGCGTGGCATACACCGGGTGGGGAGCCTTGGTTGGGATCGGAGTTCTTTTGGCAGGTGTTTTGCTGCAAATGGTTGTGCCTAAGATAAATAAGCCAGCTGAAAAGATATAGTTAAAGACCATTTTTAAAAAAAACCACATTTCAGTTAACCGATTATCAAATGAAAGAAGTCAAGATGCTAACAGGGACAATTTTCTTTCTCTTGATTCTTTGTTTTCATTTTCCTTCTCAAGCACAGGATGCGCCCCCTTATATTCTTGATGTTCCCTATGTTCCCACTCCTGATAGGGTAGTGGATGAAATGCTTCAGATGGCCCAAGTTGACGGGGATGATATTCTATATGATTTAGGTTCAGGCGATGGACGTATTCCCATCACAGCAGCGCAAAGGTTTGGAACGCGGGGAGTGGGTATTGACCTTAACCCTGAGAGAGTAAAGGAAGCCAAAGAAAACGCCGTTAAGGCCCAGGTTACAGATAAGGTTGAGTTTTTAGTCGGAGATATTTTTAAAACAGATTTTAGCGAAGCGACAGTACTCTATCTTTATTTATTTCCTGAAGTGAATCTAAAACTTAGGTCAACCATCATGGAAATGAAACCTGGAACAAGGGTGGTATCCCACAACTACGATATGGGTGATTGGGTGCCGGAGCAAACAAAAAAGTTAAAGATGCCGAACGGACGAGAACATACCATTTACCTATGGCGTGTTCCTCCCCATCCATAGTTTTTAAACCACAGTATTACCACTACCAAAATCAAGTTCAAACTATTTAATGAAAAGAAGATGAAAATGCTTAAATTCTTACTAAGTGCACTTGTACTGACCATCTGCACCGCAACATGGAGCGTAGCCCAAGATGTTCATTATGTACCCACTAGGCAAGCCGTGGTAGACGCCATGTTAGAACTCGCCAAGGTATCCAAAAACGACATCGTTTATGACCTGGGGTGCGGGGACGGACGAATTCCGATAACTGCGGCTAAAACTTATGGTGCCAAGGGAAAGGGGATCGATATTGATCCACAAAGGATAAAAGAAGCCAATGCCAATGCGGAAAAGGCTGGTGTTACCGACAAGGTTGTATTTGAACAAGCCAATCTTTTCGAATCCGATGTGAGTGAGGCCACCGTCGTGACCCTTTATCTTTTGAATTCACTCAACATGAAGCTGAGGCCGATTCTTCTCGAACAATTGAAGCCTGGTACAAGAATTGTATCCCATGCCTTTAATATGGGAGACTGGGAGCCAGAACAAACTATTCAAGTTGATGGGGCCACTGTTCACCTTTGGACCGTTCCTGAAAAATAGTTTTTGATAGTTTTTGCTTTTCACCCAAATCGTTTCACTTAACCACATACCAATGAAAATGGAGCCTTCGGGCTCCATTTTCATTTGATCACAGGCGTTATATCTTACCTTAAGCCAAGATCTGCTTTACCAGCCAATCTCCGACCTCAGAAGTTTTGTAGGCTTTGCCACCTTCCGCAATGTCTTCCGTAACATACCCTTGTTCCAGAGAAAGATTGACGGCATCTGAAATGGCATTGGCTTCATCCATCAGTTCAAAGGCATACTCAAACATCATAGCAGCCGAAAGCACGGTAGCCAATGGGTTAGCGATGTCTTTTCCGGCAGCTTGTGGATAGGAGCCGTGGATAGGCTCAAACAATTTGGTGGTCAATCCCAGAGAAGCTGAAGGCATCAATCCCATAGAGCCACTGATTACACTTGCTTCGTCGGTAAGAATATCGCCAAAGAGGTTCTCCGTGATCAGGACATCATAGGCTTTAGGCCACTGAACAAGCCTCATGGCCACAGCATCTACAAATTCATATTCCACCTTTACATCAGGATATTCTGGAGCCAGCCTTTGAACCGTTTCCCTCCACAACCGTGAAGTGGCCATGACGTTGGCTTTATCCACGCAAGTAAGCAGCTTCCGTCTTTTTTGGGCAAATTCAAAACCCATTCTAGCCAACCTTTCAATTTCTTCTACAGAATAGATGTTGGTGTCAAAGGCTTTGGTTCCCTGCTCATTTCTTCCCCGAGGTTCTCCAAAATAAACGCCTCCGGTCAATTCTCTTAAAAATACCAAGTCGGTTCCTTCGATACGTTCTTGCTTCAAAGGAGATTTGTGCAATAGAGAAGGGAAGGTAAACGTAGGGCGCACGTTAGCAAATAGGCCCAGTTTTCTTCTCATTTCCAGAAGTCCCTGCTCAGGTCTTACTTTGGCTTTGGGATCATTGTCATATTTGGGATCTCCAATGGCACCGAAAAGCACGGCATCTGAGTTGACACAAATCTCGTGTGTGGTGTCCGGATAGGGGTTTCCCACCTGGTCAATGGCCGTGGCGCCTACTATCGCTTCAGTAAAAGTTATTTGGTGACCGAATTTCTGTCCAATCGCTTTGACGACTTTGACTGCTTGACTGATCACTTCTGGGCCTATGCCGTCACCCGGCAATAGCGCTATATTCATTTCCATACAGGTTCTTTTTATCTGATTTGGTTTTATTTAATTTCTCAATGATGTTTAACATTTTCTCTGTCGCGTTCATTGCCGCGATGGTTTGGTCACTGTCAAGCCCCTTGGTTTTGAAAATCTTTCCGTAATCCCATGTGATGATACACTCAACAAATGCATCCGTCTTGCCGCCAGGAGGGATGCTTATGTGAAAGTCAGTCAGCTTTGGCAGTTCCTTGTTGAGGGATTTGTAAATCTTCCGAAGTGCTTTCATAAAAGAATCGTATTGGCCGTCACCGGAAGCATTTTCTTCGTAACATTCACCGTGGATTTTCATCCGCAACTGGATGGAAGGCTTGAGGCCTTTGGAATGGACCATATGGTACCCATCAATGGTGATATCCGTCTTGATGGAGTTGTTTTGCAATACATCCGAGATGATGTAGGGCAGATCTTCTGTGGTTACCCTCTCTTTCCTGTCCCCCAATTCGATAATCCTCTGGGTTACTTTGGTCAACTCATCAGGCTCCAGAGAAATTCCCAGCTCCATCAGGTTTTTTAAGATATTGGCTTTACCGGAAGTTTTGCCGAGTGCATATTTCCGGGTACGGCCGAACCTCTCCGGAAGCAGGTCGCTGAAATAAAGGTTCTTTTTGTTGTCCCCATCGGCATGGATCCCTGCGGTTTGGGTAAAGACATTTTCCCCAACGACAGGCTTATTGGATGGAATATGTAAACCGGAAAACTGCTCGATAAGCTTGCTTATTCTGTAGATCTTGCTTTCCTGCACAGAAAGCTCGAGATCCGTGAAATCTTTGATTACGGCTACCACACTTTCCAAGGGAGCGTTGCCTGCCCTTTCACCCAATCCATTCACTGTAGTATGAATCCCTTTAGCCCCATTTCTAACGGCTTGTAGCACATTGGCGATCGAAAGGTCATAATCATTGTGGGCGTGGAAGTCGAAATGAAGGTTTGGATATTTTTCAATGACCTGGGAGATGTACTTGGTCACCTCTTCAGGCTGCAGCAAACCCAAAGTGTCCGGGAGCATGATCCTTTTTACTTTCAGCTTGGAAAGAAATTCTATCAGATCCATGGTGTAATCCTGCGAATTCCTCATCCCGTTGCTCCAGTCTTCGAGGTACACATTGACTACGATCCCCTTACTATCGGCATAGTTGATACAATTCTCTATCTCTTCAAAATGCTCCTCGGGCGTTTTTTTCAACTGGTGCACCAGATGGTTGAGAGATCCTTTGGTCAACAAATTCATGACCCTTGTTCCGGATTCCACGATCCAGTCTACAGATTTGGGGGTGTCGACAAAGCCCAACACCTCTACTTTATCCAGATAGCCTTTGTCTTTGGCCCAATGGGTAATCTTCTTGACACCTTCAAGCTCCCCATCAGAAACCCTTGCAGAAGCAACTTCGATTCGGTCCACCTTCATCTCCTCCAGTAACAGTTTGGCGATCTGAAGTTTTTCCGAAGGAAGAAAGGATACACCTGAGGTTTGTTCCCCATCCCTCAGGGTGGTATCCATGATTTCTATTTTATGAAGCCCCATTCGTGGTAGATTAATGTATTTTAATTTGACACCGTTTTAGTCAGCAAATATTTTGAACCATTGAGGCATTAAAGAAATTGAGAAGCTTGTAATCGGGTCTTTAAACTCCTCTGTTTCTAAATGGTTTTATACACAATTCCTTAACTAAATGCCATTGTTTTTCACCTAACTTGCTGCCTGCTTATCGTTTTTCGGCAAACTCGGCGATTTCTTCTTTAAGGTTCAACAAGTAATCAATATCGTCAAACCCGTTTTTCATATTATCCTTTTTGTAGGCATTAATGTCGAATTTTTCGGACTTACCTGTGGCTTTCAACGTGATGGTTTGTCGGTCGATGTCTACCTCAACTTCTGTTGTCGGGTCTTTTTCTACGGCAGCGAAGATTTCATCGACAAACTCAGCAGAGGCGGTTACAGGTAAAACACCGATATTCAAGCAATTATTTTTGAAAATATCTGCAAAGAAGCTAGAGACTACACAACGGAAGCCATAATCATAGATAGCCCAAACGGCATGTTCCCGACTTGATCCCGAACCGAAATTTTTCCCTGCCACCAGTATTTTACCACTATAGGTAGGATCGTTGAGGACAAAGTCTGGCTTTGGATTGCCTTCCTTATCATATCTCCAATCCCTGAAGAGGTTATCGCCAAAACCTTCCCTTTCGGTAGCCTTGAGGAATCTTGCGGGGATGATCTGGTCTGTATCCACGTTCTCCGTAGGCAAAGGCACCACGGTGCTGGTCAATACATTAAATTTATCGTAAGCCATATTTTTTCTCTTTTATATTAAAATACATCCCTAGGATCTGCTATTTCTCCGGTTATCGCCACTGCGGCCACAGTTAAAGGACTGGCCAAAAGCGTTCGGGATCCAGGGCCTTGACGGCCTTCAAAGTTTCTGTTCGAAGTGGACACCGCATATTTTCCTGAAGGGATTTTGTCATCATTCATGGCAAGGCAGGCCGAGCATCCGGGTTGGCGCAATTTAAAGCCGGCTTCTTCCAAAATGGCAACCAAGCCTTCCTCTATGGCTTTCTTTTCCACTTCCCTTGAGCCAGGCACAATCCAGGCGGTGATATTGTCCGCTTTCTTTTTGCCTTTGACAAACTGGGCTACGGAACGGAGATCTTCTATTCTTCCATTGGTGCAGCTTCCCACAAAGACATAGTCAATTTTTTTTCCTTTCATGGGCTGTCCGGGCTGGAAGCCCATATATTCCAAAGATTTGAGGAAGGTGTTTTTGTTGCTGCCTTCCATGCCATCCGTGGTAGGAATACTTTCTCTAACCTTAATTCCCATGCCCGGGTTGGTTCCATAGGTGATCATAGGCTCGATGTCGGCAGCGTCATAGACGTATTCCACATCAAATTCAGCACCATCATCCGTTTTCAGGGTTTTCCAATAGGCGACTGCCTTATCCCAATCTTCTCCTTTAGGAGCATATTTTTTCCCCTCAAGGAAGTCAAAAGTAGTCTTATCGGGAGCTATCAGCCCTCCTCTGGCGCCCATCTCAATACTCATATTGCAGATGGTCATTCTGGCTTCCATGCTCAGGTTTTCGATGGCCGAACCGGCATACTCAAGGAAATAGCCTGTACCGCCACTGGCCGATATTTTGGATATGATATAGAGGATGATGTCTTTAGAAGTCACCCCTTTACCAAGCTCGCCGTTTACAGTGATCCGCATTTTCTTGGGTTTTGACTGCATGATACATTGGGTAGCAAACACCATCTCCACCTCTGAAGTGCCTATACCGAAGGCAATAGCTCCAAATGCGCCGTGGGTGGAAGTATGGCTATCTCCGCAGACAATCGTCATTCCGGGTTGTGTGATCCCCAATTCAGGTCCAATCACGTGAACGATCCCGTGGTGATCCGATCCTAAATCATGTAGTTCTATCCCATATCTGGCGCAGTTTTCACGCAGCCTTTCTACCTGCATTCTGGATAGCTGATCTTTGATGGTCTTGTCCTGATCTATGGTGGGAACGTTATGGTCCGGGGTTGCAATGGTTCTTTCCGGAAACAATACGGTATTCCCTCTTTTTTCTAGGTTTAGAAAAGCCACCGGACTGGTCACTTCATGGATAAAATGCTTATCGATGAAGAAGACATCCGGACCTTCGGGAACAGACTTCACTACATGAGCGTCCCATATCTTATCGAATAATGTTTTCTTTTCCATTAATTGGAGCCTTTTGTTTTGACTGGTATTTTATTTAGCGCATCTACAAATGCCTGCGCAGATGCCATTACTATATCTGTATCAGAGGCAAATCCATGGTAGGGTTTTCCCTCGTGCATCAGCCTCATGTGCGTCTTACAGGTATCGTCGCTTCCTTTTGTCATGGCCTGGATTAAGAATTCATCCAGATAGACTTGATGATTGATCAGTTTTTTGATGGATTTGATTACAGCATCAACAGGGCCGTTGCCTTCAGCACTTGCGGTGAATGAATCTTTCCCTATTTTCAATGTGACGTCTCCCTTGACTACCTCTCCTTTGCTGTACGAGACTTTCTCCAAACTGATCAGAGAGATATCCTCCGCATATTTACCTATCAGGGTAAGTAAATCTTTCTTCCCGATGTCCCTTTTGGAATCGGCCAAAACTAAGAAGTCTTCGTAAATCGGATTCAGTTCCGCCGCTTCAAATTCAAATCCCAATAACGCCAAATGGTGTTTCAACGCGGCTCTTCCGCTTCTGGCAGTAAGCACGATGGTAGATTCCTCTACGCCCACATCTTTGGGATCTATTATTTCGTAATTTTCCCTATGCTTAAGCACTCCGTCTTGATGAATCCCGGAGGAATGCGCAAAGGCATTTCTTCCTACGATCGCCTTATTGGGCTGGATGGGCATATTCATCAATGTGGAGACCAATCTACTTGTTTCGTAGATTTTCGGCGTGTTGATGTGGGTGTGAACGGGGAGGTCTGTATGGCTTTTTATGGCCATGACCACCTCTTCCAAAGAGGTATTTCCAGCTCTTTCTCCTATGCCGTTGATGGTCACTTCCACCTGTCTTGCGCCTGCCTGAACTGCGGCAATGGTATTGGCGGTTGCCATCCCAAGATCGTTGTGGCAATGCGTCGCTATAATAGCTTGATCGATATTGGGGACGTTTTCCATTAGAAAACGCACTTTTTCTGCATATTGCGTGGGTAGGCAATAGCCTGTGGTGTCGGGGATGTTGATGATAGTAGCGCCGGCATCGATTACCGCTTCCACGATCTTGGCCAAATACTCATTTTCTGCCCTACCTGCATCTTCTGCATAAAATTCTACCTCACCTACCAATCCCTTTGCAAATGCTACTGCCTTTACTGCACGTTCCAGAATAGCATCCGGAGTGGATCTCAACTTATGCTGTATATGATAAGTCGAGACCCCTATTCCGGTATGTATTCTGCTTTTTTTAGCAAATTTTAAGGATTCAGCTGCTACTTCGATGTCTTTTTCAACTGCTCTTGACAAGGCGCAGATAATAGGTTCGGCTACGGATTTGGAAATCTCTCTGACAGAATTGAAATCACCAGGACTGGATATCGGAAACCCGGCCTCTATGATATCTACCCCCAGAGCTTCCAAAGCCCTGGCCACTATTATTTTTTCCCGGGTGTCCAATTGGCATCCGGGAACCTGTTCACCATCCCTAAGAGTTGTATCGAAAACCCATAGCTTTTCTGACATACCTTTTTTTAATTATTTTCTGGTCGCAATTTTCTGACGGTAGCACCTGCTTGCCACATTTCAGAGTCTCTGAGTTCTTTAAGTTCGGCTTCCAATTTCACCCTATAGTCGGATTTACTGTTGGACTCTATGGATTTGTTGGCTTCTTTGCCGCTCTTCACGCTTTCATAGAGTTGCTCGAATACGGGCTTTGTAGCGTCTCTGAAAGGCTTCCACCAATCCAAGGCTCCTCTTTGAGCAGTAGTGGAGCAGTTGGCATACATCCAGTCCATACCGTTTTCTGCCACCAAAGGCATCAAACTTTGGGTAAGCTCTTCCACTGTTTCATTGAAGGCTTCTGATGGTGAGTGGCCGTTTGCTCTTAATACATCATATTGCGCAGCAAAAATACCTTGGATAGCTCCCATGAGGGTGTCTCTCTCTCCAGTCAAATCAGAAGTAACTTCTCTATAGAAATCTGTTTCGAAAAGGTATCCTGATCCTACACCTATGCCCAATGAAATTACTCTATCTTTTGCCCTGCCGGTGCCATCTTGGAATATGGCATAAGAGGAGTTCAAGCCTCTGCCTTCAACAAACATTCTTCGTAATGAGGTACCTGATCCTTTTGGAGCCACCAATATCACATCAATATCCGCTGGGGGAATGATGCCGGTCTTTTCTTTATAGGTAATTCCAAATCCATGGGAGAAATAAAGTGCCTTTCCAGGGGTAAGGTGTTTCTTAACAGTTGGCCATAACGCGATCTGTCCAGCATCAGAGAGAAGAAACTGAAGAATAGTGCCTTTTTCACAAGCCTCCTCCAATTCGAAAAGTGTTTCGCCAGGAACCCATCCGTCAGCCACTGCCTTATCCCAGGTTTTTGAGCCTTTTCTTTGGCCTACAATCACATTGAATCCATTGTCTTTAAGATTAAGTGCTTGTCCAGGGCCCTGCACTCCGTATCCAAGTACGGCAATCACTTCATCTTTTAAAGTTTCCTGAGCTTTTTCAAGAGGAAATTCTTCCCTAGTTACTACATTTTCTTCAACTGTACCGAACTTCAGTTTCATAATTTTATAAGGTTTGATAATTGAGTTTTATAAATATTTATCTAATGTTTCCATTGGTTTTGCCACGGCTACTCTTCCAGACCGCACAAATTCCAAGATGTCGAATTCCTTCAAAATCATCAGCAATTCCTGCGTATCTTCTTTATGGCCGGTCATCTCGATGACCACAAAATCTTTCTCAGCGGATATAATCCGGGCATTATACTGCCTGATGACCTTTTCCAAACCCGGGTCGAGGCTACTAACAGGAATTTTATATAAGGCAATTTCTTGAAACACTACCTCGTCATCCAGGTAATAAAAGGCTTTTATTACATCGATTATCTTTTCTATCTGGCGAGCCAGTTGGATGACCTGTTCTTCCGTGGTAGTTACCTCTATGGTGATTCGGTAAATACCTTCTTCTCTGCTTTCTGACGCGGTAAATCCGTCGATATTGATTCCTCTTCGCGTAAAAATCAGTGTAATCCTACTAAGAATTCCAATGAAATTCTCAGTAAAAACTGAGATGGTGTATCTATTCATTTATTTTTATTATTTATCGTATGACCAATCCTAGACTCCTGATCGTGGGTGAAGCGATCAGAAGAAATGGTTGCTTGCTTGAATATATCCACTAAACCAGCCTAACTTCTTCAACAGAACAGCCGCTGGGTATCATTGGAAATACGTTGTCTTCTTTTTCCACCACTACTTCCAAGAAGTAAGGGCCGTCGTGCATGAACATTTCAGCTACCGCTTCTCCTAATCCTTCTCGACCTTTGACCTTTGTAGTCATGATACTGTAGGCTTCGGCTATTTTTTGGAAATCGGGATTATGTAGTTCAGTGAAGGAATATCTCTTATCATAGAACAACTGCTGCCATTGTCTTACCATTCCGAGGAAGTTGTTGTTCAATAAGACAATTTTAACAGGTGCCTTTGTCTGCATAATCGTCCCGAGTTCCTGAATGGTCATCTGAATGCCTCCATCGCCTACCACGCAGATTACCTGTCTATTGTAGTCATGAAGCTGTGCGCCAAGCGCTGCAGGAAGTGCAAATCCCATAGTTCCCAATCCTCCGGAGGTTACTTGGGTCCTAGAGGTTTTATAATCAAAATATCTCCAGGCCACCATTTGATGTTGGCCGACATCGGTTACAAGAATCGCATCGTCTGCTTTATACTCATTGATGAAACGGATCACTTCTCCCATGGTAAGGCCTGCTTTTGTTGGCGAAATGTCCTTGGCTACCACTACTTTCCTCTCTTCTGCATAAAGCTCACGGAATTGGTCCATCCATTCCTCGTGGGTATTTGGGCTGACGCTTTCTGTCAGTAGCTCGAGGCTGATTTTACAATCTCCCAACACGGCCGCATCACATTTGACGTTTTTGTTGATTTCAGCGGGATCCAGTTCCAAATGAACCACTTTCGCCTGTTTGGCATATCGTTTCAAGTCACCGGTAACCCTGTCATCAAAGCGCATCCCTATAGCGATCAATACATCACTTTGGTTGGTGAGCATATTGGGTGCATAGTTTCCGTGCATGCCAAGTTTTCCTGCATAGGAGGGATGGTCTTCCGAAAGCGCACCCGTTCCTAAAAGAGTACTGGCAGCCGGGATCCCCGTCTTATTGAGAAATTTTTCCAGTTCTGCTTCTGCTTTTCCTATGATAACGCCTTGTCCATAAAGCACAAGTGGCTTTTTAGCGTTGTTGATAAGTTCGGCTGCTTTGGCAATGGATTCCGGCTCGACCTTGGGGTATGGCTTATAGGACCTAATACTTAAGCAAGGCACATAATTAAATTCTCCCAAGCCATTTTGCGCATCTTTGGTGATGTCGACCAATACAGGTCCCGGTCTTCCAGTGCGCGCAATATGAAAAGCCTTTGCTATAGCAGGGGCAATATCCTCTACTTTACGAACCTGAATATTCCATTTCGTACCCGGCATAGAAAAACCTACCACATCTGTTTCCTGAAATGCATCGGTTCCCAATAGTTTAGAATCTACCTGCCCCGTGATACATACCAAAGGAGTACTGTCTATCATGGCATCTGCCAAGCCAGTGATCAAATTGGTGGCTCCAGGGCCAGAAGTTACCATACAGACACCGACTTTGCCGGAGACCCGCGCGTATCCCTGTGCGGCATGGATGGCTCCCTGCTCATGTCGGGTTAGAATATGTTGGATCTGATTTTCATAATCGAATAACGCATCATACACCGGCATGATGGCCCCACCGGGATACCCGAAAATAAATGAAGAATTTTCGGCCACTAACGATTTAATTACAATTTCGGCTCCCCTCACTCTTGAATCTTTCATAGCTATTAAGCATTATCAGTAATACATCCTTCTGACGCTGTTGATACTAACTGCATGTACTTTTTCAACGTTCCTTTTAATGAGCTTAAATCTTTATTTGTCCAGGTTTTTCTCCTTTCCTCGAATTCTGCTGCGGAAATATTGCAGTTGATCTCCAAGGTTTCGGCATTGATAGTAATTAAGTCACCGTCTCTCAGAAGTCCAATCGGACCTCCCATATATGCTTCAGGAGTCACGTGGCCCACTACAAAACCGTGAGTGCCGCCTGAGAATCTTCCATCAGTGATAAAAGCCACATCGGCGCCCAATCCCGCTCCTATTATGATAGAAGTTGGTTTAAGCATTTCAGGCATACCCGGTCCGCCTTTAGGACCTACGTATCGGATTACCACCACATCTCCTTTTTGGACCTGTTTGTTTTTCATGGCATCGTTTGCCTCAGTTTCACTGTCATACACCCTTGCTGGGCCCGTAAAAAGTTTTCCTTCTTTGCCGGAAATTTTGGCGACAGATCCCCCTGGTGCCAGATTTCCATGAAGGATACAAAGATGTCCAGTTTCCTTTAGAGGTTGTTCTAATGGCCGAATAACACCTGTAGGGGAGGGTACCATCGCTTCTATTGAGGATAGGTTCTCCTCCAAGGTTTTTCCGGTCACAGTGAGACAGTCGCCATGTAGAAGACCGTTCTCCAATAAATATTTCATAAAGGCAGGAAGCCCGCCTTGTTGATGGAGGTCTTCCATCAGGTATTTTCCACTCGGTTTGAAGTCACCTAGCATCGGTGTTTCGTGGTTGATGCTTTTAAAGTCTTCTAAGGTAAAATCGACTTCTGCAGTTTTGGCGATGGCCAAGATATGGAGCACTGCATTGGTGCTGCCCCCGAGGGCAACTGCTACCCTGACGGCGTTTTCCAAGCTTTTTTTGGTGACAATGTCTTTAGGTTTAATGTCTTCAGCCAATAGATACTTTATGTACTCACCTGCATCTTCACATTCCTTCTGCTTCTCTGGAGAGGTAGCTGGGTTGGTAGAACTAAAAGGAAGAGATAATCCCATCGCCTCTATGGCAGAGGACATCGTATTGGCCGTGTACATGCCGCCACATGCCCCCGCACCTGGACAGGCATTCTTGATAACACCAGAATAATCTTCATCGGCGATGGTACACGCGATACGCTTGCCGTATGCCTCAAAAGCGGAAACTATATTCAACTTTTCACCTTTGTAATTTCCAGAACGTATCGTGCCTCCGTACACCATTATCGCAGGCCTGTTGACTCTCAACATCCCCATAACGGCGCCGGGCATGTTTTTGTCACAGCCCGCAATAGCAATAACACCGTCAAAAGAATGTCCGAGAATAAATGATTCGATGGAATCCGCAATGATCTCGCGGGAGGGGAGGCTATAACTCATTCCCTTGGTGCCCATCGAAATACCGTCGCTTATACCAATAGTATTAAAGACCAGTCCAGTTAGGTCAGCTTTTACAGTTGCTTTTTTGATTTCCTGGGCGAAATCATTCAAATGCATGTTACAGGGGTTGCTTTCATAACCGCAGCTTGCAATACCGACAAAAGGCTGTTTCAATTTTTCCTCAGATAATCCTGTGGCGTACAGCATGGCCATAGCTGCAGGATTCTCTTCATTTTGGCTGACTTCCCAACTGTGTCTCTTTAGCTTATTCATCTTTAGTTCTCTGGACTGATTACGACATGATTTAATAAAAAAAGTGCTTCATCAGATGAAGCACTTTATTGTTTGGCAAATTATATACAATAGTCTAGCGCTTCATCTATCTCTAAATGACAATGACAATGAGGCTAATGCTGACTATTCTAAACATTTCTATCTTGGGTTTTAATTCTTCTATGGTTTCCTTTTCATTTGATGGTACAATATTAAGATTCTAATTCGAGACTTACAATATTTAATTTCTTTATTTTATTTGAATAAAAAATTATAATAGTCCTAAATATTGTAGAACGCAAATATTAAATTCCTGTTTTTAGTATTTTCAAATATAATTTGATTAAAAAATTAAAATTTTAAATATTTCGAAATTTTATTCTGATTGTGGATAATATCAATTTTTAAACTCGGAATTGATATTATATCAAGCTTAAAGCGCAATTTTTGTTTTTTTAGTAAAGAAATACGCCTATAAAAGATTCTCCTTTTTTAAAGGGATCCAAGCTGTTTTTCCTAGTTTTGTATCCCTAAACTATTTTATACGGCAATGCTCCTTTTTCCCAATGCAAAAATAAATCTGGGCCTTCGGATTACAGGCAAGAGAAAAGACGGGTATCATGACATAGAGACCTGTATGTTTCCGATTCCTCTGTATGATGCATTGGAAATTATTCTCGCCAATAAGACGTCCTTCGGCTTTTCTGGAATCTCCATTCTGGGGGATGCAAAGGACAATTTGATCTTAAAGGCGTATCAATTGTTGAAAAAGGACTTCAACGACTTGCCGCCCATTGCTGTTCATCTTCACAAGGCAATACCCGTTGGGGCAGGTTTGGGAGGAGGTTCGGCCGATGCGGCATTCGCTTTGAAATTGATGAACAACCTGTTTGATCTGATCTTGGAGGATTGGTTCTTAGAAGACTATGCCGCGCAACTGGGCAGTGATTGCCCGTTTTTTATTGAAAATACCCCTAAAATCGCTACTGGAAGAGGGGAGATCCTGTCTCCCATCGCCCTTGACCTGACGGGCAAATGGCTGATCTTGGTCAACCCCAACCTGCATATCGGCACTAAGGAAGCCTATGCGGGAGTTGTCCCCAAGAAACCCAAGGAAGATCTAAGGGAAATATTGGCGGACACTTCAGTATGGAAGGATCGGCTAAAGAATGATTTTGAGGACAGTATTTTCCAGAAATACCCCTTGATCCAATCTATTAAAGAGTCACTTTACGAACAAGGGGCTTTTTACGCCGCTATGTCGGGATCGGGATCCACTGTCTTCGGCTTGTTCGATCAGGAGCCTGAAATGAGTTTTTCAGGAAAAGGATATTTTGTATTTAAAGTTGGAATGTAATATCACTGGGCTAAGGTTGAGGTTTTTTTAAACGTCTCCAGTTTACTGCATCCTCAGCAGCTGCTTTGCCTTTCTTCTTTTGTAGATATAGTTGAACAGCGGGTAAAGACATACCGCCAGCAAAATGATCAGTGTGCCCAAATAGAATCCGCCGGTCATTTTCTCCTTTTCACCAAAAATCAATACGGCAAGGATGATCCCATATACCGGCTCGAGGTTGACGGTGAGGTTAACGGCAAAGGCCGTTAACCTTTTCATCAGCTCCACGGAAACGGAAAAAGCATATACCGTGCAGAATCCCGCCAATAGAAAAAGCCAAACCCAGTCCATCGCCGTGGGGATGAGCTGCAACTCCTCTCCGGAATAAAAAAGCTGGTAGCAGAACAGTGCCAGTACAGAAAAGAGACAGGCTCCCAACATTTCATAAAAGGTGATGATATAGGGATTGCCCCTCTTGGTCAAACGGCTATTGATCACCATAAAACATGCTCCCAGTAGGGCTGAGCCTACTGACATCACCAGCCCAAGCCAGTAGTCGAGTTCAAAACTGAAAATAATCACCAAGCCAACGATGATGACTAAGCCTAGGAGTACTTCGTACCA
>Ga0209075_1002547_pt1 | contig 15978 bp, 13 predicted proteins | sample Stecom2011_FD_187523 | JGI IMG/M metagenome (GOLD analysis project Ga0209075, IMG submission 187523) | Agricultural soil microbial communities from Utah to study Nitrogen management - Steer compost 2011 (SPAdes) (version 2) | ecosystem: Environmental > Terrestrial > Soil > Agricultural land...
GGCTCGCCATACATGGAGATCGCGTGCTGTCCAGCAGCTTGGGTGTGCCCAGACAGCAGGGTCAGGGCAGGCAGCACAGCCAAGGAAAGTAACAGCGGTGCAAATAGGGTTTTCTTCAACATTTAGAGCGTCCTGTCATCGTTGTTGTGCCTGATCTACTTTTACTTGGCACCTTTTTTCTGCCACCAAGTTTCTACACCAAGAATATACGGCGTCGGTGCAGTAGGGCGGGCAAACTTGTCCCACCATGCTAAGCGATGTTTACCAAGGTACCAGTGAGGAATTGTATAGTGTCGCCATAATAGCACCCGGTCTAGTGCGCGCAGGGCACTACGATAATCATCCAAGCTGTTGGCCGCCAAGACTTTATCAAGCAGAGCATCGACGACGGGATCATTAATGCCGGCGTAATTGCGGCCGCCGTTTAAATCGGCGCTGGAGGAGTGCAGATACTCGAGTAGTTCCACGCCAGGAAAGGTGTTTTGTGGCAGCACATATAAAGTGATATCGAAATCAAACTGATCCAGTCGCTCCTTAAAGGAGGCCGGGTCAACCGAACGGTAGCTGGCTTCAATGCCCAAGGCTTCTAAATTGCGCAGCCATGGCTGCACCACACGGCCCATGCCCGGATTGTGGTAGTTAAGGACTTCAACTTTTAATGGCTTACCGGTTTCGCCGTGCACCAGTTTTTTATTACGGACGAGGTAGCCAGCCTGCTTAAGCAGCGCCAAGGCTTGCTGCATATGGTGGCGATCACGGCCACTGCCATCACTGATTGGCAGTGAGAAGGGCTGGGTAAACAGTGCGGCCGGCAGTTGCTGGCGAAACGGTTCTAGTAAGGCCAGTTCGGCGGCAGAAGGCAGCCCGTTGGCGCTGTGATCACTGTTAGGAAACCAACTTAACTGACGCTGGTAAGCGCCGTTAAAAATACTGCGATTGGTCCATTCATAATCAAATAGCAGCCCCAGTGCTTGGCGTACATTAGGGTCGTTGAAAGGCGTTCGGCGCTGGTTAAAAAAGAACCCCTGTGTGCCCTGGGCAATACGATGGGGTATCTCTGCTCGTTTGACTTGGCCATCACGTAACGCGGGAAAGTCGTAGGCGGTGGCCCAGTGCTTAGCAATGTAATCGAGATGCACATCATAACGGCCGGCTTTAAAGGCTTCGAAAGCCACTTCCGCGTCACGATAAAAATCGATGATGACGCGATCAAAGTTGTAGCGACCTTTATTAACCGGCAGATCACGGCCCCAATACTGTGGATCGCGCTCTAACACTATTTGTCGTCCTGGTTGAATCTTGCTCACTCGATAAGGGCCACTGATGACAGGCGCCGTTAACGAGGGCTCGCTAAATTTTTTGTCTTGCCAGTAATGTTTCGGCAGTACCGGCAGCTGCCCAGCCACCAGCGGCAGGCTACGACGATGCTCACCACTAAAATGAAAGCGCACCTGCAGTGGATCAACCACACTGACTTTATCTATCTGCTGAAAGCGTAGCGCGTAGCGTGGGTGGCCTTGATCACGCAGCAGCTGAAAAGAAAAAGCCACATCTTCTGCGCGTATGGGCGTGCCATCTTGAAAACGTGCTTGCGGGCGTAACTTAAAGAGGCACGAGTCTAGTGCGTCATCACAGTCGATCGACTCTGCGATCAGGCCGTAGGCGGCGCCGGCTTCATCACCAATACTGTTATGCGCCTCGTTGCCCATTAATAAGGTATCGCTGGTTTCTAAAAAACCAAAGGCATAGACACCGGGTGAATTGGCTGGACTGCGGCCGGCTAAAATATACGGATTGATATTGTCGAAATCGCCAGTGCCCAGCAGCTTGAGGGTGCCGCCTTTCGGCGCCTGTGGGTTGACGTAAGCAAAGTGAGTGAAGTCCGCCGGATACTTCAGTACACCGTAAGGATGGTAGCCATGCTGAGGCGCGGCGCTAGCCGTAACGGCCACGCCCGCCGTGAGCAGTAAAGCAATCAGTGCTGCACTGAGGTTAGGGCGCATGACGCACATCGACATACAGCGTCAGTCGCTGCCCCGGTTGCAAATAGCGACTGGTATTGAGTTTGTTCCAGCTGGCAATTTGATTCACTGAAACATTAAAACGATTGGCAATGACATGCAGCGAGTCACCACGGCGCACGGCGTAATTAACCCGGCGAATCATCTCCGGCCGCGCACTGCTGGGTGCGGTTGTTGCCATTACTGCCGCCGCCGCTGGTTGATTCCAGACCACCAACTTACGGCCAACACTTAAGGTGTCACCCGGCGCCATGCCATTCCACTTGGCCAGCTCTTTAACGCCAACCTTATGGCGCTGGGCGATGGTCCACAGGCTGTCACCACTTTTCACGTGATATTCAGTTTTCGTTCGTCCCGGCTGCGCTTGATTTTGTTTGGCGGCAAGGCGGTTGTCGGCACTGAGGGGATAGGCTTGGGCATTGGCAGCAGGCTGTGGAATTAATAACTGCTGACCAATAACAATAATGTTGCCGCGCAGATCGTTGTTCTTTTGCAGCGCGGACACAGTGGTATTAAAACGCTGGGCAATGGTGCCAAGGGTGTCACCGGATACCACTTTGTACTGCTGCCAACGCAGACGTTGTTCGGCTGGCAGTGCGGCGAGCTTCTGCTCTAACTCGGCAGCGCGGGCAATTGGCACCAGCAGGCGGTGTGGGCCGGCAGGTGGCGTGCTCCAGCGGCTATAACCGGCATTCAAATAATAAATTTCGTCGACATCAGTGGCGCTCATATCCGCGGCCAGTTGCAGGTCAAGCTGACCGCCGGTATCGACCACGGCAAAGTAGGGCGAGTTAGCAATTGGCTGCAGGCTAAGGCCGTAGTGTTCTGGGTCGCGGACGATCTGGCTGATGGCAATCAACTTGGGCACATAAGCACGGGTTTCCCGTGGCAGCTCAAGGCTCCAGTAATCGGTACTGCGGCCACGCTGCTGGTTGCGGCGGATCGCTTTGGAAACGGTGCCGCCACCGGAGTTATAGGCGGCCAGTGCCAATTCCCAGTCACCATTAAAGCGATTCGCCAGACGACTTAAGTACTCCAGCGCCGCATCGGTGGAGGCAAGAATATCGCGCCGACCGTCGTACCAATAATCCTGCGTCAGGCCAAAGGCTTTACCGGTGGAAGGAATAAACTGCCACGGACCAGAAGCACGGCCATGGGAGTAGGCAAACGGATCAAAAGCACTTTCTACTATTGGCAGCAGCGCCATTTCAAGCGGCACTTGTTTGGCTTCGGCGCGCTCAACGATGTGGTGCAGATAGCGCTGCGCTCGCGTGGTGACACGCTCAATATATTGTGGGTTACGTATTAACCAGTTGCGCTCGGCGGTGATGCGGGCGTTATCGAGATCCAAATCAAGCTGAAAACCATCGCGCAGGCGTTGCCATAAATCTGCCCCGATGACGGCCTGGGCTTCGGGCCTTTTTTCCGGCCAGTCGGTGTCACCACAGAGCAGGCTAATATTGCTTTCTTCCGAGGCGGCGGCCAGCATCGGGCCAAAATCATCAAGCGGATCATGGGCGGCAACCGTGTCACCACGCCAAGCGCAGCCCTGAATAATTAGCATAATGCTGAGGGTGGCGAAAAGTTTTTTCATCACAGTAAAAAGATACTCATATTGGGTGGCATGTGGTCGGCTAGCGCCAACCCATCGGCGGCTGGCAAGGTATCAGAAATGATCTTTCCTTGTCCGTAGCGCAGTAAAGACAGACAGCCGATCAATCGGTTCCGCCGCGCTGCCAGATTGACTGTCGGTGCTGGCCGGATCACTGGCGAGGTCACCGGCTAGGGCCACCTGCAGAGCGGGCTCAGCGCAGCGTAAGAAAAGATTGCTGCGCAGCTCTTCTGCCAACGTAGACGGCAAGCTGGGCTGTTGCGCCGCGCGCAGAGCGGCCACCTGTTGCTGACGAGCAATCAGCGCAGGGTCCTGCGGCAAGATGCTCAGGGCGAAAGCAAGGTTGGCAGCCGTGTACTCATGGGTGCAGTAGACCAAGGTTTGGCTGGGCAGGGCGGCCAGCCGATCAAGCGAGCCAAGCATCTGCGCCGGCGTGCCTTCGAACAGTCGGCCACAGCCAGCACTGAACAGGGTGTCACCACAAAACAGCAGCGGCGTGGGCTGATCAACGTAATAGGCGATATGACCAAGGGTATGGCCTGGCACTGCCATTACGTCGAAGCGCACGGCAGGCTCAGACAGATTAACCACAGCGCCCTCGGCCAAAGGCTCAGTCACGCCGCGAATATTCTCTGCGGCAGGGCCATACACTGGCAGCGGCCATTTTTGCACCAGCTCTGCAATGCCGCCGATGTGATCGGCATGGTGGTGGGTGATCAATATGGCCCGTGGTTGCAAGCCATATTGCTCCACCGCGGCAATCACTGGGGCGGCCTCGCCCGGATCAACGATCACACAGTGACCAGCCGCATCACGGAGCAGCCAAATATAGTTATCAACAAAGGCAGAAACAGGAATTACAGATAGCATCAGGATAGGTACAGACCATCAAGTATTGGTAGACTGCCACCATATCACCTGCCCGTGAGGAGGCAAACCGTATGGACTTACCACGACTGCTTCGCTCGCCATTTCGCCGGCCACCACCGGATACCGATCGCGCCTTTGCCGAATGGCTAAGTTCTGACCCAGGTCAGGCTCTGCTGGCAGAGCAGCGCTGCCTATTGGCGGATATTTTGGTGCGCTCGGTGGGTTACCACGCGGTGCAATGCAGTGTTGGCTTTGCCGAGCCGCTCTTAAAGGCCAGCCGTATCCGCCGTCAGCATTATGTTGGTCGGCCAGCGGAGGCGGGTATCAGCATCGCCGCCGACCCTGCCTGTCTACCATTTGCTAACCACAGTGTTGATTTGCTGTTGTTGCACCACAGCTTGGACTTTGAAGATAACCCCCACGAAGTGCTGCGCGAAGTGACGCGCACGCTGATACCGGGCGGCACCTTGGTGTTGATCGGCTTTAATCCCTTGAGCCTGTGGGGGCTGACACGGCTGTTCCGGCTGGGCTCACAAAAACTGCCTTGGCTGGCTCGGTTTTTACCTGCGCAGCGAGTACATGACTGGCTCGGCGTGTTGGGTTTAGAGCTGGAGGGCTACGAAAGTGGCCATTATGCCTTGCCATTAAAAGAAGTTGGGCGTCAGCGTTTTGCTTTGTTTGAGCGACTGGGCCGGCGGCTGTGGCCGCGTCGTGGTGCTTTCTATATTCTCGTGGCGCGCAAACGGGCGGCAATGATTAAGCCACTACGGCCTCGTTTTGCCTTACCGGAACGCTCGCCACAGGTGATCCCCGTGCCGTTGGCACAATGGCAGCGACGGGTTAAACGCGATGATCAGCAAGGGTCCGAACATTGAAGAAGATAGAAATTTTTACCGACGGCGCCTGCCGCGGTAACCCAGGCCCTGGCGGCTGGGGCGCACTACTGCGCTATGGCGAACACGAGCGCGAGCTGTTCGGTGGAGAGCTAGACACGACTAACAACCGCATGGAGTTGCTGGCAGCGATTCGCGCCTTAGAAAGCTTGAAGCAACCGTGTGAAGTCGACCTGACCACAGATTCTGAGTATGTCCGTAAGGGCATTACCGAGTGGCTACCAAACTGGAAGCTGCGCAACTGGAAAACCAGCAACCGCAAACCGGTTAAGAATGCCGATCTGTGGCAGTTGCTTGAGCAAGCAGCGGCACCGCACACCATGCGCTGGCACTGGGTCAAAGGGCACAGTGGCCATGATGAAAATGAGCGTGCCGACCAACTTGCCAACCTAGGCATTGATAACTTAAAAAACGGTGTGCACAGCAGCACGCGGGAGCAGGGCAAGTGAGACAGATCGTATTAGATACAGAAACCACCGGTCTGGAGACCAGTGAAGGCCACCGCATTCTTGAGGTGGGCTGTGTCGAAATCATTGATCGGCGCTGCACCGGCAAGGTGCTGCACTATTACATTAACCCGCAGCGCGAGAGCGATCAGGCAGCGTTAGAAGTGCATGGTCTCACCACCGACTTTCTCGCCGATAAGCCGCTATTTTCTGGTATTGCCGAAGAGTTCATGAAGTTTGTCGATGGCGCCGAGCTGATTATTCACAACGCCCCGTTCGACGTCGGCTTTCTTGACTACGAGCTGAGCTTGCTCGATGCGAACTGGGCGGGGCTAGACAAGCACTGCCGTATTCTCGATACCTTGGCGTTGGCACGGCAAATGTATCCGGGCCAGCGGGTCAGCCTGGATGCGTTATGTCGTCGCCTTGGCGTCGATAACTCAAACCGTGAGCTGCACGGCGCTTTGTTGGATGCGCGCCTGTTAGCAGAAGTTTATCTGTTCATGACCGGTGGCCAGGTGGGCCTTTCCTTGAGCGGCGAGAACAGCAGCGGTGGCGCTGAAGTGGAAGCCATTCGTCGATTGTCGGCTGATCGTCCGGCCTTGCGGGTGCTGCGCGCTGACGCTGATGAGTTAGTCCGCCATGAAAGACGCTTGGATCAACTCGATAAAACGGCAGAAAAAGGTAGTTTGTGGCGTCAGGGTAGCTGACCGCTACACTTTTTTTCATTAACTAATGATTGTGTCTGACTTGGCAAAACTCTTTTTTTTCAGTTGCTTGGCGGTAAAAGTTGACGGATTCTTTAACATCATGCGACAGTGGCTGGCATTGTTAGACAGCCCGCATAACGCGTGCTTATTTACATTGAGTAAGCGAGTGATATTCAGCCAGCGAGTTATGTGCGACAAATAAGGCGCGCACTAAAATAAGAATGAAGATTGCGGAGAAACCATGGTTGCGATGACCAACAGTACCTCGCTGACCTTCCTCAAGGAAGAGATTGATAACACCCTTGAAGAGGCCGGCCGGAGTCTCGAAGCGTGGTTTGCTGACCACACTCATATTCAGGAGCTTGACGCCTGTGCAGAGCAGTTTCGTCAGCTACACGGTATTTTTCAGGTTTTGGAGTTGCCTGCGGCGGCGCTGACCAGCACCGAGATGGAAATGGCGGCACGCAAGATGAAAGAGGCTGGAACAGGAGCGGCAGCTCTTGGTGAAGCTCTTAGCCAAGCCTTACTGCTACTCGGCCGTTATCTAGAATATGTACAACTAAAAAATCGTCCGTTGCCAGAAGTCATGGTCGGCGGACTGAATGAATTACGTCGCGCAGCGGGTAAGCCGCTGATCCAAGAAAGCCATTTTTTTGCCGTCGACTTAGCTCGTGACCGTTCTCCTTTGCCTGAATCTGCTCCCGCACCAGTGGCGGAGCTGACCCGTCTTGGCCGGCGCTTACGGCACATGTATCAAATTGGTTTGCTTGGCGTGTTGCGCGGACAAAACAGCACGGTGAGTTTGAAGTTGATGGCTCGAGCGTTAAGCCGTATCGACCGTCTGTGTGGCAATGCACCGATTGGTCGACTGTGGTGGATTGGCCGGGCCATGTTAGAAGCGTTGATTGGCGACAACATGGTCATTACGCCAGCACGTAAAGCGCTGCTTTCTCAGTATGACCGTCAGATCAAAAGACTGATTCAAGAAGGCGAGCGGGCAATCAGTACGGATGCGCCATTACTGCTGCTCAAAGAAAGTATTTACGTGGTCTCCTTGAGCGCCCACTCCAGCGGCACCGTCGGCGAGGTCAAGCAGGCCTTTGAGCTACAAAGCCGTATTACCGATGAAGAACTGCAGGCAGAAATCGCCCTGATGGCTGGCGGCAGTGGCTCGGTGATTCGCAGCGTGGCGGAATCGCTAAAAGAAGAACTGAACAGCATTAAGCAAACCTTGGACATGGCCGCTCAAGGGGTGGTGGATACTGACTACCAAGATGTTGCTGAGGGCTTGAGCCGTATTGGTAGCACCTTGCTGATGGTTCACTTGAATAAAGAGTCTGAGCAGATCAAGGCGCGCGCTGAAGTAATTCGTACTTGGCCGGCCAACACCGAAGTGGATTCACCTGCGTTTATCGAGCTAGTGGATGACTTGATTGCGGCAGAGAATGCGGTGGCAGAGCTGGAACATAGCCTAACGCCCGCCGATGACCTTAATCGCGAAGTTGGCAATCAGCGTATTTCTCGCTATCAGCTAGATGATGCACGGCGCACGGTAGTGTCCGAGTGTCGCTCTGGTTTAGCCAATGCCAAGCGTGGCGTGGCGTCCTTCCTTGAGACCAACTGGGATCGCATGCACTTGGCTAACTTGCCTAACATCTTGGCCGGTGTTTCTGGTGGTTTGATGTTCTTAGAATTAGATCGCGCCAAAGCGGCCATGGATGCGTGCCGTGCTTATATTGAGCAGCGCTTGTTGGCCAGTGGTGCTGAGACACCACAGCCTGAGCACATGGAAACATTAGCCGATGCTATTACTAGCCTAGATTACTACTTAGAAAGCATGGAGGAGCACAAGCCGGTTGGTGAAGCCGTGCTCGAAATCGCTGAAGTAAGTATGAAAGAGCTCGGCTTTCCAGTGGCTCGACCGGTTGGATAAATAACGGATGTGGACGGATCTTGAGTTCGGTCTAGGGCCGGAGCACCTTGACGGCGAGCTACGTTTATTGGTTTTTTATCAGGGCCGTTTGCTTATCGGTAACGGTCCGTCAGAGCCCTTGTTGCCTTCTTTTCGCAGCAGCATGGCGCGCATGTTATTTCCTGGACAACAGTTTTATTTGGGCCGCTTTGAAGGCCAGCACTGCTGTGCGGTGACACTGGAAGACAGCGCACTACCCCCACAGGGCTTTCATCCGGAAGAGCCCCGTCGCTTAATTCATTTGCTTTCCCACGGCGAGTTCATGCTGGTCTCGCGGGCGCTGCAGCTACTAACCTGGCGGCGCGACCATGGCTTTTGCAGTCGCTGCGGCACCATCACTGTGCCGCACCCACGTGAGCAAGCGATGGTCTGTCCGGCTTGCCGCTATAGTCAGTATCCACGCATTACACCTTGCATTATTACCTTAGTGTGCAAAGGCGATAAGGCGCTGTTGGCCCGTAACGCGGCATTCAAAACAGACATGTTCAGTTGCTTGGCCGGCTTTATGGAGCCCGGCGAGGATGCGGAGCATGCTGTGCGCCGCGAAGTGCGCGAGGAAACTGGCTTACAGGTGAGTAACTTGCGTTATCATGGCAGCCAATCGTGGCCGTTCCCGCATTCTTTGATGCTGGCGTTTTATGCCGACTACCAAAGTGGAGAGCTGCAGCCAGATGGCGTCGAAATTGTTGAAGCAGATTGGTTTTCCCGTGACCAGCTGCCGTTAATGCCCCCGCCGGGGAGTATTTCCAGATCATTAATCGATGGCTGGATACAGGGCGGCGGAGCCTGAATCTACGAGAGGATGTCGTCATGGGTTTTGATACAGCACCACTAATCATCATCGCCTTTTGCTTGCTGATGGTGATTGTTGCCAGCGTAGTTTTGCTCAGAACACAGTGGCTGCTGCAGTGGTTGAAAGGCAGTGCAGGCTTGTTGCTGATCGCGCTGGCCGTTTACTTTTCCTTGTTCTCACTCAATCTCTTTAGCTATCAACCGCTCAGCCACGAAGCGCCATTGGTGACAGTGAGCTTTCGTACCTTAGCGCCACAAAGTTATATCGCCACCTTGTCACAGCCAGGTTACGACAGTGTCGATTATCAGCTGGACGGTGACTTGTGGCGTGTGGATGCCAGAGTGATTCGCTGGAAAGGGGCGTTTGCCTTGCTTGGTTTGCAACCGGGCTACCAGTTGGAGCGAATTCAAGGGCGTTACTTAACGCTAGAAGACGAGCGCAGCAAAGAGCCCAGTGAGCATCGCATTAGCCGTCCAGCTATTGGCTTTGATGTCTGGCAAAATGCGCGTAGCGGTTGGAGCATGATGATCAAGGCAGATTATGGCATGGGCAATATTATGCCGATGGCAGACGGCGCCATTTATGAAGTGACGCTAGGCAACACAGGGTTAATTACTCGGCCCCTGAATGGTGCCGCGCAGGATGCACTGAAACGCTGGGAATAATATTTTTCAAATCAATCAGGAGTGGTCTAGCGCCACTCTTTTTATTTTTCTATACGGGAGTCATCAGTGCTGGATTTAGCGATTGAGTACGGCATGTTTGTTGCCAAAATAGCCACAGTAGTTATTGCTTTGCTGTTTGTTCTGAGTGGCATCTTCACTATGGCCGCACGCAATAAACATCAAAATGATGATGGCTATCTGCGCGTGCGTCACCTGAATGAAGAAATGGAAGGGTTGCGTGATGGTTTACGCCACCAGATTTTTTCTGAGTCACAAAGCAAAGCCGAATTAAAGCGTAAAAAGAAAGAAGACAAAGCCAAGCAAAAAGCCGAGAAGAAAGCACCGCCGGCAGAAAAAGCCAAGCCACGGGTGTTTGTTCTCGACTTTGATGGCGACGTGCAAGCCAGCGCAGTGGAAAACCTGCGCCGAGAAATCACTGCGGTGTTGCAGGTAACGGAAAGCAAAGACGAAGTGATTGTGCGCTTGGAAAGCCCCGGCGGCATGGTGCATAGCTACGGTTTGGCCGCGTCACAATTGCGTCGCATTAATAGTCAGGGCGTTAAACTGACTGTCTGCGTCGATCAGGTTGCTGCCAGTGGCGGTTACATGATGGCCTGTATCGCTGAAAAAATTATTGCCGCACCTTTTGCTGTGCTCGGTTCCATTGGTGTAGTCGCACAGATTCCTAACTTCCATCGCTTGCTGAAAAAGCATGACATCGATGTGGAGCTGCTCACCGCCGGTGATTACAAGCGCACCTTGACCATGTTTGGTCAGAACACCGACAGCGACCGGGCTAAGTTTCAAGAAGAGCTGGAAGAAACCCACGTTTTGTTTAAAGACTTTGTCCGCGAAAACCGCCGTGGCTTAGAAATTGGCAAAGTGGCTACCGGTGAGCATTGGTATGGTATTCGTGCGCTTGAGCTGGGCTTAGTTGATGAACTGGCCACTAGCGATGAGTACTTGCTGCGCCGCAGTAAAGACGCGGACGTGTTTGAGGTCAGCTGGCAGGTTAAGCGTAGTCTGGCTGAGCGGCTTGGTTTGGGCGCAGAGGGCGCCATGGTTCGGGTGCTGGAGCGCTTGTTCCACCGAGGCAGCAACCGTCTGCTGAAATAACATTGCAGGAGGCACAATGAACCAGTCATTTCGGGCACTGCGTAGCGAACAGCAAGGCGACACTTTTACCAACACACTGATAGAGCGCAGTGTGGCTGATTTGCCTGCTGGCGATGTATTGATCCGCGTTGAGTGGTCATCGCTGAACTATAAAGATGCGCTGTCTGCCAGCGGCAAGCCCGGGGTGACACGCAACTACCCACACACCCCCGGTATCGATGCGGCGGGTGTGGTGGTCAGCGCCAATGACGGTCGCTGGCAGGTGGGTGATCGGGTCATCGTCACCGGTTATGACTTGGGCATGAACACCGCCGGCGGTTATGGCCAGTACATTCGTGTGCCGGCCGACTGGGTGGTGAAAATGCCACCGGGCATCGACAGCCGTTATGCCATGTTGTTGGGCACCGCTGGACTGACTGCGGCGCTCTGTGTCGAGAGTTTGCTAAATACCGGTCTGTCGCCGGAGCAAGGCGAAGTGCTGGTGACTGGCGCCAGTGGCGGCGTTGGTGCCGTGGCCGTAGCACTGTTGGCCCGTCAGGGCTTCACCGTGGTGGCGGGTAGCGGCAAAGCTGACGCTGCAGACTGGCTTAAAGCACTTGGCGCAGCCTCGGTTATTGATCGTGCCGAGCTGCAAGCGGGCAGCAACAAAGTGCTGCTTAAGCCGCGCTGGGCGGGGGTAGTGGACACCGTCGGCGGCGACATTCTGGTCAATGCATTAAAAACCCTGCAATACGGCGCCAGCGCTGCTTGTTGTGGCATGGCTGCGTCTGCTGAAATGCACGGCACTGTGTTTCCCTTTATTTTGCGCGGCATCAACTTACTTGGCGTCGACAGCGTCGAGCTGCCGTTGGATCTCAAACAACAAACCTGGAACCTGCTCGCCAGCGAGTGGCATCTTGAGCAGGCCGAGCGTTTGTTGGCCGCAGAAGTTTCCTTGGCCGAGCTGCCACAGTGGTTTCCCCGTATTCTCGCCGGCCAAGTGCGCGGCCGCGTGCTGGTCAAGGTGGCAGACTGATGCAGCATGGCCTAGTGCATGCATTGCTGTTTGATGGCGTCGGCGGAGCCCGGCAGCTCGACTGGTCTGAAGTGGCCAGCTGGCAGCCAGAGCAGGGCATGTTGTGGCTGCACTTTGATTACACCGAAGCGGATACGCGCAACTGGCTAACCAAGCGCAGCGGCCTGCCAGATATGGCGGTTGAAGCCTTGCTGTCCTTGGAAACGCGGCCACGGGTGAGCGCCCTTGGCGAAGCCCATCTGGTTAACTTGCGCGGCGTTAACCTGACCCCAGGGGCACAACCGGAAGACATGATCGCCATTCGTTTATGGCTGGATCAAAACCGCATCATCAGCACCCAGCGGCGCACCTTGAAAGCCGTGATAGATATTACCGACGCGCTGCAACAGGGCACCGGCCCGACTTCTGTCGGCAGCGTGTTAGCCGATCTGCTCGATCGTTTGACCTGGCATTTCGAGGATGTCATTGCCAACTTAGAAGAGCGTGTCTCCGAGCTGGAAGACTTTAGCAGTGCCTCGGTGAACTCGACCGGCATGGCCAACATCGCTGATCTGCGCCGGCAAACCATGAGCCTGCGCCGCTACCTCAACCCACAGCGCGAAGCGATGGCACGGCTGCTGGCAGACACCGGCACTTGGCTCGGTGAGCCCGAGCGGCTGGTGATCCGTGAAGCGGCAGAACGACTGCAGCGACTGCTAGAAGACCTTGACCTGGCCCGCGAGCACGCCACCATTGCTCAAGAAGACCTGCACAGCCAGCTATCGGACCGCCTGAACCGGCGCATGTATGCTCTGGCGGTGATTACCGGCCTGTTTTTGCCGCTGACCTTTATCACTGGCCTGTTTGGCGTCAATCTTGGCGGCATTCCAGGCTCTAGCAATGAACAGGCCTTTACGCTTTTCTTTGCCCTTACCGTCGTGTTTGCTCTGACTTTGACGGTGCTGCTGCGCTGGCGTCGCTGGTTATAGCGGCGAGCACAGCATTAGTCTGCTTTAACAGCATCTTGAACGAGAAAATCTGTCCCAGTTTCGGTAGAATCGCGCCTTCATTACGATCTACTCGTATACCCGTTCCGGCAATCCCGGCCCCTGGTCGGCTCAGTAAGGGAGCAGTACCTTGGCTAACTACGTAGTCTGGTTTGAAAATCTTGGCAAAGGTGACATCGACACCGTTGGCGGCAAGAACGCCTCGTTGGGTGAGATGATCAGTAATTTGTCTGCTGCTGGGGTATCTGTCCCGGGTGGATTTGCTACCACTGCTGAAGCGTTCCGCGACTTTCTTGACGGCAACGGCTTAACCAAAAAGATTAACGACACGCTGTTGGCACTAGACGTGGATGACGTCGTGTCACTGGCCAAGGTCGGTGCAGAGATTCGCAGCTGGGTGGTTGAAGCGCCGCTGCAGCCAGAGTTAGAAAAAGCCATCCGCGAGGGTTATGAGAAAATTGGCGGCGGTAATGCGGCGCTGCCAGTAGCGGTACGTTCTTCCGCTACTGCAGAAGATTTGCCTGATGCGTCTTTTGCCGGCCAGCAGGAAACCTTCCTCAATATTCGCGGCATCGATCAGGTACTGCACGCGGTTAAAGAAGTGTTTGCCTCACTGTTTAACGACCGCGCTATCAGCTACCGCGTGCACCAAGGTTTTGAACATGCGGGTGTGGCGCTGTCTGCCGGCATCCAGCGCATGGTGCGCTCAGAAATTGGCGCCGCGGGTGTAATGTTTACCCTCGACACCGAATCGGGTTTTCGTGACGTAGTGTTCCTGACTGCCTCTTACGGCTTGGGTGAAATGGTGGTGCAGGGCGCAGTAAATCCGGATGAGTTTTATGTTCACAAAGAAACCTTGATGAACAACCGTCCTGCCGTGTTGCGCCGCAACCTTGGCAGCAAAATGCAAAAGATGATCTACGGCGAAACCGGTGAAACTGGCAAATCGGTACAGACCGTTGGCGTAGAAGGGGCAGAGCGTCAGCGTTTTTGCTTGAACGATGAACAAGTGGAAGAGCTGGCCCGCCAAGCGATCGAAATTGAAAAACACTACGGCGCACCGATGGATATCGAGTGGGCACTCGACGGTGACGACGGCAAACTTTATATCGTCCAAGCTCGTCCAGAGACAGTAAAAAGCCGCTCTGACGTATCGGTCATGGAACGCTACCTGCTCAAGCAAAAGGGCAAGGTGCTGGTTGAAGGCCGCGCCATTGGTCAGCGTATCGGTGCCGGTCCAGTGCGCTTGGTGAGCAACATTCGTGAAATGGAAAAAGTGCAGGACGGCGACGTACTCGTCACTGACATGACCGACCCGGATTGGGAGCCGGTCATGAAGCGCGCCTCTGCCATTATTACCAACCGCGGGGGTCGTACCTGTCACGCTGCGATTATTGCCCGCGAGCTAGGCGTGCCTGCCATTGTTGGTTGCGGCAACGCCACCGACATCCTCAAAGATGGCCAGCACGTGACAGTATCCTGCGCAGAAGGCGACACCGGTTTGATTTACGAGGGCCAGCTGGAGTTTGATGTTCAGCGCAACTCGATTAAATCCATGCCCGAACTGCCGTTCAAAATTATGATGAACGTCGGCAACCCAGACCGCGCTTTCGACTTCGCCTCACTGCCAAACCAAGGCGTCGGCTTAGCCCGTCTGGAATTTATTATTAACCGCATGATTGGCGTGCACCCTAAGGCGCTGCTCAACTACGACACCATGCCACAGGATATTCAGCAGACTATCGATAAGCGCATCAGCGGTTACGCTAGCCCCGTCGAGTTTTATATCGACAAGCTGGTAGAAGGGATCAGCACCTTGGCGGCGGCTTTCCACCCCGAGAAAGTGATCGTGCGGATGTCCGACTTCAAGTCGAACGAGTACGCCAACTTGATCGGCGGCAAAAAGTACGAGCCACACGAAGAAAACCCGATGCTGGGCTTCCGCGGTGCGTCACGTTATATCAGCGAAAATTTCCGCGACTGTTTTGATCTTGAGTGCCGTGCGCTAAAACGCGTGCGCGAAGACATGGGCCTCACTAACGTTGAGATCATGATTCCGTTTGTGCGCACTGTCGGTGAAGCAGAGCAGGTGATCCAGCTACTAGGCGAAAACGGCCTGCGTCGTGGCGAAAATGGTTTGCGCGTCATCATGATGTGCGAGCTGCCCACCAACGCCTTGCTGGCAGACGAGTTCCTCGAGCACTTCGATGGCTTCTCTATCGGCTCAAACGATTTGACCCAGCTCACCTTGGGCTTGGACCGTGACTCCGGCATTGTCAGCCACCTGTTTGATGAGCGTGACCCCGCAGTGATGAAGCTGCTGGCCATGGCCATCCAGGCATGTAACAAAGCCGGCAAGTACATCGGCATCTGTGGCCAAGGACCAAGCGATCACCCAGACCTAGCCAAGTGGCTGATGGAGCAGGGCATTGACTCGGTATCCTTGAACCCAGACTCCGTGCTGGATACTTGGTTCTACTTGGCGGGCGAAGTGGCTGAGTAAATCACAAAAGTAAGAGATCAATTTACTGCCGACTAAGGCAGTAGATTGATCTCTGAAAAAGAACAAAAAAATGCCCACTTAATGTGGGCATTTTTTTGTCTGTCGCGTTTGTCTTGCCAGCTATATCAAGCCGGCTGACGGCGATAGATTGGTCGTGGGTCGTGAGTGTCAGCCTGATAGGTGACGGTGAACACCTTTAAGCCGTTTAAAGCCTCTTCTGCATCACGGTCAGCGCGAATATCAAAGGCATCAAAGCCGCAGCGCCACATGTAGAACAGCTGGTCTTGCAGCACATCACCAATGGCGCGTACTTCGCCCTGATAGTTGTAACGGGTGCGCAGCTCGCGGGCATAAGAATAACCACGGCCATCAAAAA
>Ga0209075_1002549_pt1 | contig 15964 bp, 13 predicted proteins | sample Stecom2011_FD_187523 | JGI IMG/M metagenome (GOLD analysis project Ga0209075, IMG submission 187523) | Agricultural soil microbial communities from Utah to study Nitrogen management - Steer compost 2011 (SPAdes) (version 2) | ecosystem: Environmental > Terrestrial > Soil > Agricultural land...
AGAAGAAAGAAACAAAATGGGGGATTGACAATGGACAGTGGACAGCGACATCAACCTGCCTGACTGGTGGCAACCTTCCCAACAGGACATGTCAGTTTCATCCAGGAGCTGTCTCAGGACTTTACCCTTTCAGTAACCTCTTCCACCATAGCTCCGGGTGGCATGTATGGCGCCGGCATCGGTATCCGCTGATGCTTCTGAGACGGAGACACGACTGTATCATAATACGCTCAGTGGTAGCATTATTCATTTGTTTCTATTAAATAACAGTGCGCCCAAACTAATGGGCACACTGCTGGCACAAGGGTCATTAACAGCTAATCAGTCTTAGCGAAGATGCCTTCGAACTCACTGAATTCAACTATTTCCATGTTTCTTATATATATTTGGCGATTTATTAAGCCAGGGGTTCGTTTCAATATTGTTGCCAGTTAATACTAAAAAACCCCAGGCAGTTAAACCGCCTGAGGCTCTAGTGTTCTTATGGTGGAGACGAGGGGAGTCGAACCCCTGACCTCTTGAATGCCATTCAAGCGCTCTCCCAACTGAGCTACGCCCCCATGTCATTTGTTTGCTGACAACAACTATTCTACGAGATATTGCCGCTGATGTCAAGCCGACAATAAAATATTTTTTGTTAAAAAACAGTTCGCGTTGCATACTAAAGGTTAGACAAAATTGGAGGGGGAATTGAAATTGAAGGTTGCCATTATGGGAGCAGGGATTGCCGGAATATCCTGCGCCTTTGAGTTGGAGAAATACGGCATTCGTCCAGATATATACGAAATCCAGGATGCTGTTGGTGGGCGTGGGTTTGACCACACGGCTGGCTGGATGAACATAATGTACCGCCCCATAAAAGATGCTGTAGAATACTTGAAGAACGACTTTGGTATTGTCGTAAAACCAGCTGAACGGGTTAAACAGGTGGATTTCTACAGCAAGAACGAATCTGTATCCATGCGAGGCCCTAAAATGGGCTACATTCTACACGTGGGACCAAGTCCCGGTTCAGTCTACCACCAGCTTTTGGGACACATCCGCACCCCCGTTAAGTACGGCCAGATTGTCAACTTCCGAGAGCTATCCCATGATTACGACTACGTGGTGGTCGCCACCGGCACGCCGGAGATTCCCATGGTACTAGGCAATTGGCGCACAGATATCGCTGGGTATGTATATGGCGCCAATGTTGCCGGAGAATTTGATCCCCAAACCATAAAAATGTGGTTTAACACTGAGTGGACCCAACGGGCCTATGCCTATTTCGTGCCCTGGAATGATCGCAAGGGTTCATTAATAATCAATATGCAGGAAGTGGGTAGCCATGGGGCCAGAAAGTGTTGGCGCAAGTTCCTGGATGCAATTAAATGGGATATTGAAATCCTGGAAACCTATGAGACCCCCCACAACATCGGTCATGTATACCAGCGCCGCTATAAAAATATGTTCTTTGTCGGCCTTTCCGGTGGTTTTTTGGATCCCCTCTTTGCCTTTGGCCAAATCGCCGCCATCGACAGTGATGCCTCGGTAGCCAGGGCAATTGTAGAAGGGGCCGATTACGACAAATTGCTGTCAAACTGGATTCGCCGCAACAGAGACCTGCGTATCATGCGGCGCTATGTGGACAAATTTTCCGATGACGATTTTGACAAAGCTATGCGCATCATCAAAACACCTTTTTTCCGCACCCTGGCTTCCCGTAGCAATGTAAACCTAGTAAATATCCTCTCGCGTATGGCCAAAGTCATGGTCAGCCACAAAATTGACCGCACCATAACATAGCCATTACTGCTTTTGCTGGGAACTCTCCTCCTCACTTTCCATGGCCAATGCAGCCTCTCCTCCATCGCCGATTTCTTTTTGTCTTACCGGCCATATCTTAACCCTGGCCAAGAGCAATAAAGGTACGATGCCTCCCAATACCACCGTGGGAGGTGAAGCATAATCCCGGATGGAGGCAATTAGAAGGAGAAAGCTCAAATCGCGAAAAAATAGCGGCCAGAGGATTAGCAGCAAGGCAGTACCGGCCATAATCCATGTTTTAGCCGCTCTGCCCTTAAAGTTAAATACATCGGAGATACTGTCCCCAAAGGCCTGAACATAGGCCGCAGTGGCCAAAAAAATTCCTGCCACCCACACCGCCACAAAGAGCACCTCGATATGCTCGATAAATTGCCCCACCGAAACAATCCGAGCCACCTCGAAGGCTGGATAATACATCGATGCAGATTGACGCGGGCCAAATACAGCCAGGGTGCCCACGGCCCCCAATTCTAAAGCAAATGCCGAGAGAATAACTCCCAACACGGCCAATTTAGAAGCCTGGCGGGAGTTTTTTGTTTTGGCATAGCGCTGAAACATTAGAATTATCACGGGTACTTGACACAACCAACCCAACAACATAATGCCACCCTGTAGCATGGGCTGGTAGCCAGTTTCAAAAATAGGGAGCAAGAATGCCGGCTCCATCTGTGCTATTGGCAATCCAACTACCAAGAGGATGACAATAATACCCACCGGGACCACGTAAGCCCCCACCCGGATAAGAGGCGTCGCTCCACTCATGCTGGCATAGGTCACCACCAATATAAACAAAATTCGAACTGCCAGCTGGGGTGTGTCGACCAGAATAAACCGAGCGGTGAAGGCCTCCAGTCGCCACAGGGCTAATGCTGCGGCAAAGAGAAAATACCCAATATAGGCTAGGCTGACCAGTTTTCCTAACAATTTTCCCAAAAGACAGGGTAGAGCTTGCACAATAGATTGCCCAGGAAACTTGCTCATCAAGGTGGCAGCCGCCATTGCCGGAATTGTCGTGATGACCCCGGATACAATTACTGAAAGCCAGGCATCTTGACCAGCAGCCTGGGCCATTAAATATGGGGTGAACATGACAGCAGTGGCAACTGTCACTGCAACAGTTAGGAACATAATCTCTGTCATTGAAATCTTATTCACTGACTCAACCTCCTAGCGGATTTCCCCTTGCCCGCGGATGTGGACATTGCCCCGCAAATCGTATTCTGCATTGAGCAAAACCTCATCCCAATTGTCTTTGATACTATGCCAGACCTGGGGGTTTTTCCGACGCAGCAGCGCTGACAAACCCAAAAAGTCTATTCCCTCCTCCTTGGCTACTTCCAGGGTATCCGCCATGCGATTAATAAAGTAGTGGTCGGCAGAGTTCTCCAGGTCGCTTAAATCCTTGCCATGGAGTTCCACAATATCTACTTCCGGCTTGACGGTTACCTGGACATGGAGCCTTTCCCCATCCCAATTCAAGTGAGTCTCGGTGCTGCTGGAAAGAATTCGGAAACTGGCCACATCCTTCTCACCTTGGGGAACAGTGACAACTCCTCCCCGGACTTGGTCCCTCCACAGTAGCAACCCCAAAGTCTCGTCCTCATCCAAATCTGTCTTCATTTCCTCACCATCAAACACCGCGGTCTTGCCCAAAGTAAACCGATCTTCCCCAGTCTCAATTATCGGGAGCACAGCTTGAAGGTCTGGCTCCAATATCTGGCTAATCAATTTCATCAGTTCACTTTGAGGCACTCTGGACCGCTGGGCGTTGAGATTAAACTGACTAAATATCGCCAAAGCTGGCTGCGTACTTAGGGGATCCTCCACCCCTAGCAATTTTTCCATGTCTTCACTGGTAATAGCCGCCAGCACATTTAGGCGAACCTCCACATTCCGACGCAAAAAATCCAACATATGCCAGAGTCCCTCCCGAGCCAGGTTCTCCTGGATTATCACCAGGCGGAGGTGGTTAAGATTAGGGCTCTTAGTGGTTTGCAGGTACATATTGTCCAAGGCTTCAGATATATCCCGTCCCTGGGAGGAAATGGTTTGAATAACCGGGCCTTCACCCCCTGCACCTGCCGGGTCTGCGCTGGGCAGACCGACCTGAGCAAATATCTTGACATTGCCCCCAGGAGTAGAATCAACTCCTAAAACCAGGATGTAAGCCACAGATTCCATTTCTCTGCGGCTCCAGCATGCCGATGACCCCAAGATAGATACGATCAAAACAAAAACCAACAAAAATTTAATCCTGGCCTTGGCCAGCATTGTCGCTCCCCCTTTCTTTGTCGGGACCCTTTTTCCCCATAAACCACCAGGGAGCCCGCACAAAGACATCCTTCATATCCTTGAGTTTAAAGGGCGTCACCGGTGACAAGTAAGGCACACCAAAACTGGTCAATGTGGTCAGATGGATTCCCAAAGCCAGGTAACCCAGCATCAAGCCATACATACCAAAAGTCCCGGCCAGAAGTATAAAGGCGAATTTCAGAATCCGCAAAGCATTGACAAAGGAGTAATCGGGAATGAGGAAGGAGGCAATTCCTGCTAGAGCTACAGCGATAACCAATTGGGGCGAAACCAGCCCCGCCTCCACCGCCGCCTGCCCCATAACCAAGGCCCCCACAATGCTCACAGCTTGCCCGGCTGGCTTGGGCAGGCGCAATCCTGCCTCCCGTAGGGCTTCCAAAATGATTTCTAAAAACAATGCCTCAACAACCGTGGGATAGGGCACAGGCTCTCTAACCGCCGCCATGGCCAGAATTAAACGTGTCGGCACCATCTCTTGATGGAAGGTGACCATGGCCACATAAAATGCAGTCAATCCCACTACCAAGAAAAATGCTGCCATGCGTAACAAACGATTTAACGTGGCGATGGGAAAATGTTCATAATAGTCCTCACTGGTCTGGAAAAACTGCCAAAATACAGTAGGAATAATCAAGGCCAAGGGGGAATTTTCCGCAATCACTCCCACCCGCCCTTCAACCAGGGCCGAGGCCAATTTGTCCGGGCGTTCGGTGATTGAAAACATGCGGAAGGGAGTATAGCGAACATCTGCTACCAGTTCACTGATGAGGTTGACGGAGTACATGGCTTCAGCATTGATATTTTCCACCCGGGTCCGAACTTCCTCCACCAATTTCTCATCCGTTACTCCCTTAAGATAGCATATAGCTATATTGGTGTTGGACGTAGTCCCAATGGGAATAGCTTCAGTAACCAAGTTGGGGGTGCGCAGACGTCGGCGCAGCAGAGATGCATTGGTCCTGAGACTCTCCACAAACCCCTCCCGAGGGCCCACAACCACCGACTCTGATTGAGGTTCCGATATTCCACGTTCATCCCATTTACGAGCCTCCAACACAATGGCCCGATCATAGCCGTCGATGAAGAGAATAGTATGACCAGTGACAATCTTTTTCTCCAGCAACTCCCATTTATTTTCTTCCTCGATCTTCAGAGCAGAAGGAAAGGTATCAATAATTCTGCTGGGGAGCTTAGTAACCTCAAATTCTTCGTAACTAAGACGATGCATTGGCTCGAGGATAAAATCGCTGAGCCCATCTTTATCCGTCAAGGTCTCTAAAAAGGCCATGGCCATTTTCACCTGACCTGTGGGGCCGAAGCTGACCTCCCGTAAAATAAAATCAAAGCTTTCCGCAAAGGTATGTTCAACAGCAGCTATGTTATCCACCAAATTGGGGCTGACCACTTCTAGATGCTCTGGGTTTTCATTATCATGTATTTCCGAGGCCCGTTTGGGCACACGATAACCTTTTTTTGGTTTTTTATAATCCATCTCCGACCCTCTCTTTCCAAGACCCCGTATTCTAGCTTGACCACCAGCAGGCTTCTGTATTCTTTCACAAAAAAGCCGGCGAAGAACGCTTTCCTCCGGGCTGACAAGCAAAGCCATCAGCTTGCCCCGTTGTATCGGGGCCGCTCTCCACCAGCATTACTAGAATTCCCCTCATCGGTAAAAATAATTCTTGACCGGACAAGCCTAATGTGATATTTTAAAAGACAGTAAAATTGAAAAGGTTATCCTGACCTTTAATACAGTCCAGCGAGGCTGTGAAGGGCGGCATTTTTTGTGCGCGCAATTCCCCCGCTGTGGGGAATTTTTTTCTGCCCTTATTAAAACCATATACCTGAGGAGGATGAAAATGAAAAAATCCATATCCTGGACTCGACTCCTGCCCCTTTCCCTTCAGCACGTGTTCGCCATGTTTGGTGCCACTGTGTTGGTGCCACTTCTTACGGGTCTCAACCCCCTAACCGCGCTGTTTACTTCCGCCACCGGCACAATTATATTTCATCTCGTTACCGGCGGAAAAGTCCCGGCATACCTAGGTTCTTCCTTCGCCTTTATTACACCGATTATGATTGTGGCCTTGGATGTTCTTCCCGACGGAACAGAGGGAATGGGCATGGGCTATGCCGCAGCCACAGGAGCATGTATCATCGCTGGCTTAATTTATCTTCTCACAGCCTGGTTGGTAAAAATTGTAGGGATAAAGGCCATTGAACGTTTTACTCCTCCTGTTGTGGTCGGTCCGGTAATCATGTCCATCGGTCTAGGCTTGGCAGGAACAGCCAAAGACATGTCTTCCGGCAACATGTTTATCGCCCTATTTACCCTGGCAGTAGTAATTTTACTAAGCATCTTCGCCAAAGGATTCTTCAAACTAATTCCCATCCTCATCGGTTTGGCCAGCGGCTATATTTTGACCCTGGTTCTACAAACCGATGCCCTGCAGAGCATCGCCTTTGTCCGGGATTACTTGCTCCCAGAGCAGCTCATCGACTTTAGCCCAGTGGCAGAAGCCAAGTGGTTTGCGCTGCCAACCTTGGTCAATGATGCAGCCTACGGCACCACTGGCGGCATAGAGTTTCTTCTTCCTAAGTTTACATTCTCAACAGCTCTATTTATTGCCCCCATTGCCATCGTCACCATGGTCGAGCACCTGGGTGACATGTTGGCCATCAGCCGCACCACGGGTAGTAATTTCGTTGAAAAACCAGGCCTGCATCGCACCTTGATGGGCGATGGTCTGGCCACAGCATGGGCCGGTTTTCTGGGAGGCCCTCCCAACACCACCTATGGAGAGAATGTCGGAGTGCTGGCCATGACCCGGGTCTTTAATCCCTTGGTGGTTCAAGTCGCGGCTCTATTTGTCCTCCTCTTCAGCCTCAGTCCCAAAGTAGGTGCATTGCTGGCTACCATCCCTGAGCCAGTCATGGGCGGCATCGTCATCCTCCTCTTCGGTATGATTGCCAGTGTCGGTATCCGCACCCTGGTGGAAAAACAGGTGGACATGAGCAAGACCCGCAATCTCATCATTGTATCTACCATCTTGGTCCTCAGCCTCAGCGGTATCACCCTCGGCATCTTCCAGGGCATGGGACTGGGCGCCTTAGCCGGCATTTTCCTAAACATCATCCTGCCCGACAAGGAGGAAGAAAAACTTCCCGCACCGCTGAAAAAATACGACGAATAATCGGTAAAAGCTAATGAGCATAAAAAAAGGCTGCAGATATTCTCTGCAGCCTTTCTTATACCTTTTTACAAAGCCTGATCTAAATCAGCGATAATATCCTTCACATCCTCTAAGCCTACGGCAATACGCACCAGCCCAGGAGTGATATGGGCGGCCATGCGCTCTTCTTCTGGCACCACCGAATGGGTCATGGATGCGGGGTGCTGAATCAATGAATCCACATCACCAAGACTCACCGCCAGATGCATCATCTTGACGCCATTCATCAGTTTTACGCCTGCATCGTATCCGCCCTTCAGCTCAAAGGACATGATGCCGCCAAAGCCACTCATTTGCTTTTTGGCCAAGTCATGCTGGTCAAAGGACTCCAAGCCAGGATAGTATACTTTTTCCACAGCTGGGTGTTCCTCTAGAAACTTTGCTACAGCCATGGCATTGCTATTGTGTCTGTCCATGCGCACCGCCAGAGTCTTGAGCCCTCTTAGCAGCAACCAGCTGTCAAAGGGACTGATTATACCGCCGATATCTTTGAGGGTGGTCATCCTCATCTCGTCAATCAAATCCTTGGGCCCGATGGCCACACCAGCAACCACATCACCGTGGCCGTTGATGTACTTAGTGGCACTGTGAACGACGATGTCGGCACCCAATTCCAGTGGACGCTGTAAATAAGGCGTCATGAAGGTGTTATCCACCACAACCTTTGCCCCATGGGCGTGGGCGATTTCCGCCACCGCCTGGATATCGGATATCCGCATGGTGGGGTTGGTGGGGGATTCGATGTAGACGACCTTGGTGTTGGGCTGGATGGCCTTTTTCACTGCATCTAAATCGGCGGTGTCCACACCAGTGGCGCTGACGCCAAAGCGGTTAATGAGCTCATGGAGAAAAGCAAAGGTACAGCCATACAGGGCTGACGAATGCACTACATGGTCACCCTGATTGACCAGGGCCATAATAACAGCAGTGATTGCCCCCATCCCGGACCCAGCAGCAAAAGCAGCTTCGCCACCTTCCAGGTTGGCAATCTTTTCTTCCAGAGCGGCCTGGGTTGGATTGCCCAAACGTGTGTAGATATACCCCTCTTCATCCCCGGCAAAACGAGCTGCACCCTGGGCCACATCCTTAAAGACAAAGGTCGAAGTCTGATAAATTGGCGTGCTGAGACTGCCGTGGAGTGGGTCTGGGCCTTGTCCAGCGTGGACTGCGCGGGTTGAGAAACCTTTTTTCCCGTCCATTTTCACGAAGAATCCCTCCTAGATATACTCTACCTATATTATTAGCAAGATGTATACCACCGAAGGCAGTAGCCCTCTCCTCGAAAGAAAACCCTTTATCGGCAACTAATCTTTCCGGTTGGAAAGATAATATTCCAGATGGTAACGTTTGACCTTGTTCAAAATACTTGTATGGGACAGGCCCAGGGCCTGGCCTGCACGACGGGCGCTCTTATGCTTAACCAAGGCTTCGGTCACAATCTGTTTCTCCAGTTTAGCCACCTGCTCCTTGAGGGTTCCGCCATCAGTGTTAACAGCGCGCTCTTGTTCCAAGAGCAGATGCTGGGGCTGGATTGGGAAAGCACCAGCTATGGCCGCCGCTCGTTCCAAGACGTTTTCTAACTCCCGGACATTACCGGGCCAGCTATGGCTCTGAAGAACAGCCAAGGCGTCAGGCGTTATCTCCGCTCCGTGCCGGGAGAGCGAGGCCTGAATCAAGGGCTGAATATCCTCTCGACGCTGGCGCAGCGGCGGCAGCGTCAAGGGAATGACGTTGAGACGGTAATAAAGATCTTCGCGAAATTTTTGCTCCCGCACCAATTGGACTAAATCCTTGTTGGTGGCCGCCACAATCCTCACATCCACCTGGATTTCTTCATTGCCCCCTACTCGGCGAATATTGCCAGATTGCAGGGCCCGCAAAAGTTTAGACTGTAAATGGGTAGGGAGTTCGGCAATCTCGTCCAAAAACACCGTGCCACCGTGGGCGAACTCAAAGAGTCCCATGCGGCCGCCCCGGCGTGATCCGGTGAAGGCCCCATCCTCATAGCCGAAGAGTTCACTTTCCAGGAGAGCATCGGGGAGAGCCCCACAGTTGATGGGCACAAAGGGCATATCCCTCCTCTGGCTGGCTGAATGGATAGACCGGGCCAACAACTCTTTGCCGGTACCGCTCTCCCCATAAATGAGAATGGTGGCATTGCTCTCAGCCACTCGTTGAGCCAGTTCTAGTAATTCGCCCATTACCCGACTGCTGTAGAGAATGTTAGAAAAGGTAATCTCCGGCGGCCGCGTCACCGAGTGGACCAGGGCCCGAATCTGGCCAACATCCTTAAGGCTGGCCACCACTCCGTAGACTCTGCCCTTGTTGTCAATCAAGGGACGACCACTGGTCATATAGCGGGCCCGCACCGCCCCATTATTGACGACAATCTCCTGATTATCATAGCCCTGACCAGTCTTCAAAGTCTTGAGCATAGGCACATCGGGCCGCAGAACGTGAGCGATTTTTTTGCCCAGGACAGACTTCTCCTTTAAATGTAAAATCCTTTCCGCCGCAGCATTGAGTAGCGTTATCCTGCCTTGGGCGTCCACCGCCACCAAACCTTCACTAACCGCCTCCACCATAGCCTGGATTTCCCTGCGCCTCCGCTCTTGGGGCAGACTGGCGATTTCCTCCACGGTATGCACACCAGGCAGAAGCATGAGCTTAGCCCTAATATCCTTCAAATCCGCCGGAGAGAAGCGAAGATAGATAGCCCCGGGCTCCACCTCCATGGCCTGAATATCGAGGCTCATGGGAGCAAAGACCCGTAGCACATCCAGCACCATTCCCACCCGGTCGGTGGTATTGATCTTCAACCGCATTCCAACACCCCCGGAAACTTTTCTTTCCATGGTATTCGCCACCCATCCCACCAACTCCTCCCCGGCCAATTCGGGGACGGTTCTGTTTTTGGCCAAATTCAATCTTGCGCCTAAAGGGAATAGTCTGTATTATTAATATAGTAATCCATAGGGAGGTTGCTCAGATGTCACGGAAACCCCGCGTGCTAGGTCCCAGTGGGTTTTACCATGTTACCCTGAGGGGGATTGACGGGCTGAAAATTCTTGAGGGCCAGAGAGAAAAACTCTATTTCCTCAAGGTCCTGCAGCGAATGGGCAAAGAGGGTGAATACAGCATTCATGCCTATTGTTTGATGAACAATCATGCCCACCTACTTCTTAAAACCGGTAACATACCCTTAGCAAAATCCATGAAACGAATAACTGTCAGTTTTGTCTACTATTACAACAAGCTTCACAATCGCTCCGGACCCCTCTTGAATGATCGCTACCATAGCGTGGTCATTAAAGATGAGGTCCAATTGCTGGTTTGTGCCAGGTATATCCATAACAATCCCATCAAGGCTGGAATTGTGGACAAGCCGGAAGCTTACCCTTGGAGCAGCTACAGATACTACCTGGGCTTAGACTCCATCAGCCCTATCCCCATCACTACTCAGGAAATACTGAATTTATTTCACCCCAGGACGGACCATGCCATAGCAGACCTTAAGGCATTTACTGAGATTGAGGATAAACCCATCACAGTCCAGGACTGCGTGGAAGAAATTCTCCGACAAGAGCATGTTAGCCAAGAAGAAATAAAAAAACTGCCCCGTCAGCGACGCGACAGTATTATCCGCAAAATATTGGCGCAGAGTGGGGCAAGGGCAAAGGATATCTCGAATTTACTGGGGCTGAGCACCACGGTAATTTATAAAGCTAGACGAAGTGGTGGCAAAAAATAGAAGCGTCCCCGAATTGGCCTAATGGTGCCGTGCTTTTATGTTGCCGCGGATTACGATAACCAGCCCCAGGAGGGCGGCGGCAATGCCAATTGCCATAATGAAAACGGGAAGATATAGCGCGGCTCGCATATGGGAAGGTAGCTGTGGAATGTCTGGCCACATCCTGGTCCACAGGTATCTTACAAATCCAGCTCCCGCTGCGCCCAAAATCCCCCAGCCTATCAGCAAATACCCAATCCTATACCATCTTCTCTTCACCGTATCAATTATTGGTGTCAGCGAATCCGAGGAACTAGAGTTAGCCTCGTTATCCTCCCCCCCTTTAATCAGCTCATCGGTGGATACAGAAAAGAGTTTGGCCAGGGCGACAATCTTCTCTAACTCCGGCACCGACTCTCCCAACTCCCATTTGGAAATGGACTGGCGGGAAACATTGAGTTCATACGCCAATTGCTCCTGGGACATGCCTTGCTTCTTTCGTAAACTATTAATATTTTCTCCCAATGTCATTTACGACACCTCCTGGATCGAATATTAGACTATACAGAACCATACCTCCACCAAATGTTCCTGGAACTTCCGCAACCGGTGGTTGCAAAAGGAGAAAAGCAGGCGGTATTGCCTGCTTTTTGTTGTATAGCCAGGCCAAGCACTTGGTTTGGCCAAAAACAGAACCGTCCCCGAATTGGCCTAGCGGGTTTGGACGATGTAGACGGTTTTGCCTCTGTTGGCTCTCCCCATATTGAGGCTGGTGTAGGATTGAACGATTTCTTTGTTGGTGATTACCAGGGCGGAGTGTAATGACTTGCCGGCGTTTTGGATGGCCTCCAGGTCAAATTTTACCAGGGTCTCCCCTGCTTCGACTCTCTGGCCATCTTTGCACAGGGGTTGGAAGCCACTACCCTCCAACTCTACGGTGTCCAGCCCAATGTGGAGCATGAGTTCTAGACCGGCATCTGTTTTCATCACCACGGCGTGGCCACCGGGGAAAACTTTAACAACTTGGCCGGCACAAGGGGCATAAAGGGCAGTACCTGTTGGCATGAAACCAACTCCTATACCCAGGAGACCATCGGCGAAGACGGGATCGGGGAACTGCTCTAGGGGGATCAAATCGCCCGCAAAGGGAGCCGATAGTTCTACCAGATTTCCCTGGCGTAGCAACTCCCGGATTTCATCCCGGATTTGTTCGCTACTGTAACCAAATACAATCTGGATATTGTCCTGGCCCAGCCGACTAACGCCCGAAGCGTGAAGTTTGGCCAGGGCTTCATCATCCACCTGGGCCGAAGAATAGACCGTCACCCGCAGCCTGGTCAGGCAAGCATCCACCGAGCGCAAATTTGTCAGTCCACCCAGGGCATCTACAGCATCTTCAGCCACCTGGGTCAAGTCTGTCTCGATCCTTTCTTCCTTCCCTGGCCCTGCCTCATCAACTACTTCTCGCCCGGGGGTGGGGTAGTTAAACTTGCGGATGATAAACCGGAACACATAGTAGTAGATTACCGCTGCCACCGCACCCAGGGGAAAGATCAGCCAGGGATTGCTGGACAGGTGGTAATTCATAAAGAACATGGGTAGGGCGTAGCCGTAATGGCGAATGCCCAGGAGATAGGAGACCAGCAACGTCCCCCCAGTCATGAGGCTATGAGCGATAAAGAGCAGGGGTGCTGTAAAGATGAAGGCAAACTCCACTGGCTCGGTGATGCCGGTGATGACCGAGGTCAGAGCCGCCGTCAGCATGATTCCCGCCACCCTTTTGCGGTTTTCCGGCCGGGCTTCGTGTACCATGGCCAGGGCTGCCCCCGGCATGGCGAACATCATGGTCACGTAAAAGCCGCCGGAAAAAAGTCCCGCAGTGGCATCGCCGGCAAAGAACCGGGCCAATTCCCCCGTGACCAGGCTACCATCAGGAGTGACAAAACTACCGAAGACGTGGAGCAGCAGGTTCTGGAGGATATGGTGAAGCCCGGTGGGTATAAGCAAGCGGTTGAGAACCCCATAGACAAAGGCGCCGTATTCCCCGGTTTGAAAGACCCAGTCTCCCAGGGAAAGAATTAAATTGTTCACAGGGGGCCAGAGATAGCCAAAGACAACCCCCACCGCCACCGAGACCAGGGCAGTGATAATGGGAATAAAGCGTTTACCGGAAAAGAAACCGAGGAATTCTGGGAAGCGGATGTTGCGAAAACGCCAATATAGGGCTGAAGTGTAGGCCCCCACCATTATACCACCCAACACACTCATCTCATTGGGCCGAAATTCGCCGCTCTCCAGGGTAATCCCCGGGTTGATGGCGGCCATTACGTCCACCAGAACAATATGGCCCACCACGGCGGCAAAGGCCGCCATACCGTCGGAATCGGTAAAGCCGATGGCCACCCCCACTGCAAAGAGCAAGGGCAAGTAATCTACTATAATTGCGTTGCCGGCGGCAGCAAAGAAATCCGGCCCAAATTCACCGATGGCAATTAGCAGGGCCGCCACCGGCAGCACAACAATGGGAACCATCAGGGCTTTGGCAACCCGCTGCATCGTCCCTCGCCAATTCATTCTACCCTCTCCTCATTAAAGAATTTATAGCTGACCAAGCTGGCCTCTTCAAGCCCCTTTCGAAATTCGGGGTCACAGAGGCGCTCTGTTTCCTGCACCCGGGCCGTGGTCAAAGAACTGATATCGGCCAGTTGAGCATCACCATCGCTGCCGGGATGGCAGTAGATTTCATGCACCCCCGGCACCAGCTTTTCCAAATACCCCTTTAGTCCCGCCGGGTTCCGGGGCAAGGTCTCCAAGGCCACCACTGTGCGGGGTCGAGCCAGGGCATTATCACCCCGACGCCAGGAGGCGGCAGCCACCCACTTCTGCCACCCACCGATGTCCATTAGAGCAAAGCTTTTTGGGCTGATGAGGCGCAGGCAGGGAAGCTCGAATTCCCGGGCCAGCTCCACCACTATTTCGGTAAAGCCCGGCCAGAGATGAATGTGGTGATGACTGTCCAAATGGGTGGGGCGCAGCCCTGCGTCAACCAGGCGTTGTATTTGGGCCCGCCATTCCCGGGTCACCTGTTCTTTATCCAGCAGCGGCGCCCGCCAAAACTGGCGCCGGAAGCGGCCGTCCCGATCCACCAGGCTAGCAACCTCTACCGGAGGCAGTATGGGCCTTAGGGCTGTTAAGGTCAAGTGAACCCCCACTCCCAGAGATGGATTGGCCTGGGCTAAGTCCACAGCCTCCCGCCAGGCAAAGCCCCCGGCCATCAGGGTGGCCGAGGTCAACACACCCTGGGTGTGGGCGCGAATAACTGCCTGGTTGACCCCCTGAGTTAAGCCGAAGTCATCGGCGTTTATGATTAGATGCTTCATTTGCTTAGCTTGATATAATCCCCATGGGCCTGGATGTATTCATCAAGGATCTTTTCCGCCACCTCCAGAGACTGCACCAGGGGATTGAGGTTTAGGGCCCGCAGGGCTTTGTCGTAGCTGTTTTCCATGGCTGCTTCCACCGTCAAGTCTTCATAGGCCGAGACCAGCTGCATTAGACCCAACATATCCTTGTCAGGAGGATCAACTTGCAGTGGCCGCGCCCCTCGCCGGTCCACGATGCAAGGAATCTCCACACATGCCTCGGCTGGCATCCCAGGAACTGCGCCGTTGTTGATGACATTGACGGCGATTTCCTGGCCCTTGTCGTTGTGAATGGCTGAGAGCACACCCACCATAAGCTGGGAATGCCACTCTCCCCCTCGACTCTTCCACAGTTTGGCGTCTTTGCCCTGAGCCACTTCCTCAAAATGACCCAAGAGGTCCTTTTCAATTTGCTGAACCACCTCTCCCCGGGTAAGGCCAGTTTCCAGTTGGTCCTGGAGACACTCCTGCCCCAGATAGTAATACTGGAGGTAGGGAGAGGGAATGATGCCCAGTTTGTTAAAAATCCGCACCATGTTCCTGGTCTCAGCCACCGTCTTTTCATCATCCGTGGGCAATTGCCCAACCACATCAGTTGTCTTTGCCATTTCCCGAATTTGGGGCATGATGTCCTTGCCATCCACAATGAATCTCCGGAACCAACCCAAGTGGTTGAGACCCACATAGTCTATTTTTACCTTGTCCTGGGGCAATTTGAGAAAAGACGCGATGAAATGCTGAATGCCGCTGGGCACATCGCAGATGCTGATGGCGTTGATATCTGTGTAGCGGGCCAACATAGCCGCCACCATGCCCGAAGGGTTGGAATAGTTGATAAGCCATGCATCGGGAGCGTGTTTTTTTATGTCCCGGGCAATGGAGTGCATCTCAGGCAAGGTACGCAGGGCCATGGCAAAACCACCGGGTCCAACAGTCTCCTGACCAATGGTGTTGTATTTCAGAGGTATTTTCTCATCCAGCACCCGGCCTGCCAATCCGCCAACTCGAATTTGACAGAGAATGAAAGCGCTGTCCTTGATGGCCTCGATGCGGTGGGTGGTAGAGCTAACCTTAACATCAGGCATTTCTGCCGCCATAATCTTAGCCACAATATGGGAAACTGTCTTTAACTTAGCTGCATCAATGTCCATGAGACACAGTTCTGTAAAAGGAACTTCAGACCTTATTGCCAGCAACCCTTCAACCAAACCGGGGGTATAGGCACTACCCCCGCCGATAATTGATATTTTCATCTCGTTCCTCCTCACTATATCCTCTTCCCTTAGTATTAGCCATTATCCGGACAATTTCCTTCCTTAACCAACAAGGTATATCGAAGAGAATCTGGCCGTAAAAAAGGGGGGCGAGAGCCCCCACATGATTTAACCGAGGGTATATGCACGGTCAGCCCTTTTCTACAATAGCGCCGCCAGCACACCTCCCACCAACAGAGCGCTGGC
>Ga0209075_1002550_pt1 | contig 15960 bp, 15 predicted proteins | sample Stecom2011_FD_187523 | JGI IMG/M metagenome (GOLD analysis project Ga0209075, IMG submission 187523) | Agricultural soil microbial communities from Utah to study Nitrogen management - Steer compost 2011 (SPAdes) (version 2) | ecosystem: Environmental > Terrestrial > Soil > Agricultural land...
AACTTACGCTTCACATTAGATTCTGCGTGATCCACCAAGTATTGCCATGCGGATCTTTTACGCCGCTCGTCCTGCCATAATCTTTGTTTTCGACGGGCATGATTACCGTGGCACCTTGGTCAATGGCTTTCCGAAAAGTATCGTCTGCATTTTCCACATTGATGTATAGACCCGCATTTTGGGTACTCCAATCCTCATTACTTTGTCCCATCATAATGGTGGATCCACCGATCTGGATTTCCCCATGCATGATGCTGCCATCGTCATTCTTGTAGACGGCCAATTCCACGGCACCAAAAACCTCTTTAGCAAAATTTATAAATGCCGCTACATCATTCAAGATCAGGTAAGGCATTACAGTTTGGTATCCTTTGGGTAGATTCATGTTATGCTGTTTTAGGTAGGTTATATGACATTGAAATTTTTCTTAATTTATCAACTGGTCAAAGTTCTCCCGCAGTTGTTTATGCACGAATATGCCTACTTGCAGGGAAGTCTGCGGGATCCGCGGGGATACGTTACCGTCTATCGCTTAACTTAACGATCGTAGAATCAGCCCTGATAAAGGGCCAGGGTTTTTAATGCCAATGCTCCAATTCTTTCCTTGAGCTCAGCTGGTTCTATCACAGTCGCATTATCTCCGAACATCATCATCCATCTGGCAAATCCTTCTATGGATTGGGTGAGGAAGGTCATCTCCAAATCCTTTCCGGCTTCCGTCTCCATTACAAATCCATAATACAGTTTTTCCTGTTCGATGTACCGGGCCGTGTCCCTGCTCATACGGATGGCAACTTTTATAAGGTTTTGCCTCTCGCTTATGTCGTCTAGATATTCTGAAAGCGAGGGATGTTGATCTTCAAAATAATCATTAGTGACTTTCAAACCTGTTATCCTGTCCACCCGAAAATCCCTATAGTCCTTTCTAAGCCTACAAAAAGCAATCATGTGCCAGTTGTTGCTTTCATAAAACACCCCAAGCGGCTCAAGGCAGCGGGAGGTTTTTTCCTGTTGGTAAACAGAAACGTATTCCATCGCCAACACCTGTTTATTGGCAATGCTTTGAAGGATGGTCGGCAAGAGTTTGATATTGTCGTTTTTCCTCAAAGGATTGTATTTTCTCCTGACAATTATTCTTTCTTCCACCTCTTCCAAGAGCTCCTTTTCCTGCACCTTTAGAACCGCCCTGATTTTGAACATGGCTTCCTTATAGTTCTTGCTTGTCTCCCAATCCGTCAGTTTTTCAATGAGCTTTTCCGCAGTAAGAAAAGCTATTGCTTCGTCTTTGGTGAAAATGACAGGAGGCAACCGGTAACCATCCGCCATGGAATAACCGATGCCGGCTTCTCCATAAAGTGGTACCCCGGCTTCTTCCAAAGACCTAATATCTCTATAGATGGTACGCAGGCTGACACCAAATCTCTCCGCCAGATCCTGGGCTTTGACGAATTTTCGGGATTGTAGCTGGATTAAAATAGAAGTAACGCGGTCAAATCTGTTCATCCGGGCTCCATATCGTTTGGTGTTTATCAGGCCTGCTTAAGAATTGTCTACTACGACTAATACCTTTTTCAAATATAGAAAGATTTCTATGGAGAAAGCAAAAAATGGCTGATGCTGTTGACATAGTGTTGTCACTTGATCTCCGTTATTTGGACTCTTACTAAACGACAGATAAAATGACTATAATGGAGATGTACACTCAAGAATTAATGAGTGAAGCCGAAGTAACCCGGGAAATGCTATCCCGCATTCCCGATGAAATGTTCAACTGGAAGCCTCATGCAAAAAGCATGACCATCCAAAAGTTGGCGAATCATATTGCTGAATTGCCCTTTTGGGCAGGAATGGTTCTACATTCCGATGGGCTTGATATGGCGCAAAATCCTTATCAACCCACTACCTATAATAAAAGAAGTACCCTTTTAGAGTTTTTTGAAAGAGCTGTTATGGATGCCCAGAAGAATCTTAAAGAGGCATCGGATGATCTTTTAGCTGAAATCTGGACCTTGAGAAATGGCAGTGAGGTATATTCCGTGGCAAGCAAGGGCGAGACCTTGCGTATGTCCTTCAGCCAAGTAATCCACCATCGGGCACAGCTGGGAGTTTACCTGAGGCTACTCAACGTTCCTATTCCTGGGAGCTATGGCCCAAGTGCAGATGAGGAAGCCGATTAAATTAATAAAGCCACTTGATTTAATCCCGTAGGCTTAGGTCAAGTGGCTTTATTAAAAAATAGCTGCTTTATTGTATATGTAAATCGTAAGGAAGCCTTACCATGATCCCTTCATGCTTTTTGACTTTTTCGATCTGATCGTAAATGTAATAAGCATTGCCCAGCTTAAACCGCATATAGTGGGACTGGATATCTTTTGAAAACTCGCTTAAAATTCTCTCCAACATGGTTTTTTGCTCTGGGTAGTATAGCACCCGGTAATCTTCTTCCACGCCTGCTTTTGTAGCTGCAATTTGTATAGCATCATCCAAGCCGCCCAATACATCCACCAAACCGTTCTGCTTGGCCTGTACTCCGCTCCACACCCTTCCTGACGCGATCTCCAACACTGCCTCGTTGCTCATTCCACGACCCTCTGCTACCCGTGTTATAAAAGTGTCATAACCGTCTTCTACCTGATTTTGAATAACGGTGGTTTCTACAGGTGTCAATGGACGGACGGGGCTCATAAAGTCGGAAAAGTCACCGGTCTGTGCCACATCTGTAGTAATCCCCAACTTATTGTTCAGCAATCCCTTGGCGTTAAACCAGATGCCGAAAATACCAATCGATCCAGTAATGGTGTTTGGATGAGCAACTATCGTATCCGCAGGAGCTGCGATATAATAGCCTCCAGAAGCAGCTACATCGGACATGGAGGCGATTAATGGCTTTTCTTTTTGTGCCTCACTAAGCTCTCTCCAGATCACTTCCGAGGCAAGGACAGATCCGCCCGGGGAATTTATCCTTAACACAATGGCTTTAATATCTTTGTCTTTTTTGGCTTTCCTTATTTCTTGAAGAAACGTTTCCGAACTGATCATTCCATCCGCATTTCCACTGACTATTTCCCCGTCCGCCACGATCACCGCTATCCTATTACTGGATAAGCGATTTTCAGCTTTAGCTGTCTTGTTTATGTTGGTGATATTAATGCTCTTAATCTCTGCATCTTCCTCCAACCCGAGCTTGTCTCTCAACAAGTCTTTGATTTGGTCGTCGTACCAAAGGCCATCCACAAGATCATAATTTAAGGCATCCTGGTTGTTTCTAACCAACATCTGGTCATTGATTTCCCTGATTTTATCTAAATCTATTGACCTAGCCTCTGACACAGCTTGAAGGGTGTGATCGTTCAGGTCATTCAAATAAGACTCGGATTGCAAGCGGCTCTCTTCGCTCATCTTGTCCAGTAAAAATGGCTCTACCGCACTTTTGAATTCTCCGACCCTAAAGATGACGGGTTCGATTTCAATCTTCTCGAAAAGCCCCTTAAGAAACACCATTTCCGAGGATATCCCATTAAATTCGATTCCTCCAAGGGGATTCAAATACACTTCATCTGCCACAGAAGACAAATAGTACCCCATTTCAGAAAATATCTCGGAATAAGAGACAATAAACTTCCCAGATTCTTTAAATTTCTTCAGCTCCTCCCTCACTTCTGACAATACAGATTGACCAGAATAGACATTTCCCGCCTGAAGATAAATTCCTTTGATGTTATCGTCATTTTGGGCTGTTCTAATAGCAGTCTTTAATTGATTGAGGCCGACAGTAGGGGTGCTTGCAAAACTACCCAATACAGAAGCATCGAATTCATCGTCCACAGCCCTCTCCACCAACATCACATTTTCTAGATTTATATGAAGGATGGAGTTTTCAGTTGTTTCCACCTTCGATTCCCCAGAAGATATCGCTATTATTCCCGCCAAAATAAAAAAACCGATGACCCAAAAGATCAAAAGCCCCACTATGACTGCCAAAACGTTACTCAAAAACCTCATATTTTTATCGTATTATTGATCAAAATTAACCCTAATTTCTCACTTTTATTTTCAATATAAATTAAAAAGACAAAAAAATGCATCAGGCAGTGCTGTTGATAGGGGGAAACTTGGGAGACAGGGAACAACTGATCCGGCAGGCACAAGGCCTGTTGTCGAAAATTGGACGGATAAAAGCAGCCTCCAGTCTCTACGAGACACAGGCTTGGGGAAATGCTTCCGAAGGGGAATACCTCAACCAAGCCTTGATCCTCGAGACCAAGCATTCTCCAACGGATCTTCTTCAGCGAACGCAAGAAATCGAGAATTTCCTAGGACGGACAAGAACCGTGCGATGGGGAAGTAGGACCATGGACATTGATATCATTTATTTTGACGACCTGGTATATCAGGATGAAATACTAATTTTACCGCATCCTTTGATGTCGGAGAGAAAATTTGTGTTGATGCCACTCGCAGAAATACTTCCGGACTTTATCCATCCGGTGTTCAAAGTGAGCAACAAGGAGCTATTCCTCCGATGCAAGGATATGAGTGAAGTCACAGTAAAGAACAAAGCGTAGCATAATTTAAGACTTAAAATATCAGATTTCAGAAATAAGACGTGAAATAGGAAACTGAAACCCTTTTAGCCAAACAGATAGAGACTTCGGTCTTCCATTTAACTACTCAATAACCAATCCCCATGAAATACATCGACTTAAAGCAAGATTGTTACAATGCCAATATGCAGCTTCCGGAGCTTGGATTGGTCGTGTTTACCTTTGGAAATGTCAGCGTGGTGGATCGAAGTAATGAGGTTTTTGCCATCAAACCCAGTGGGGTACCCTACGACCTGCTAAATCCCCAAGATATAGTAATTGTAGATTTTGAGGGCAATGTGGTGGAGGGCTCTATGAACCCTTCTTCAGATACTAAAACCCATGCATTTCTGTATAAAAATTGGTTGGAGATCGGCAGCATTGTCCACACCCATTCCACTTATGCGGTGGCGTGGGCACAAGCCCAAAGGGATATTCCAATTTTTGGCACTACCCATGCCGACCATTTGACCGTAGACATCCCTTGTGCGCAGCCGATGGCGGACGCGCTGATTCAAGGAAACTATGAGCATATGACGGGACAGCAGATATTGGATTGCTTTGCGGAAAAACAGCTTTCCTATCAAGAAGTTGAAATGGTATTGATAGGAAACCATGGGCCTTTTGCTTGGGGAAAGGATTCAAAAAAAGCACTCTATAACAGTAAAATTTTGGAAGAACTGGGAAAGATGGCCTATCTTACTTTGCAGATCAATCCCCAAGCTCCACGTCTGAAAGAATCCTTGATCAATAAGCACTATGAACGGAAACATGGTAAAGACGCTTACTATGGACAGGGCTGTTAGCGGAAAACAAAAATGAACCGATGGACTCTTGAAGTATGAAATACTTGTTAATTGCAATTGTTTGTCTAGCAGCATTAATGTCTTCTTGTACTCAGAAATCCTCCCGTCCAATTGTTGAGATTACGAGGGATACTACAATAACGGAAGTCAATGCTTTTACCAATCTCTTTTTAGACAGTGCACAAGTCGCCCGGTATATCAATGATAAGATATTGGAAGATAGTGTATCCCTGCTATTGAGGAATTTCTACAACAGCAGGAACTATCAACTCGCCTGGTTTACCGAAGACGGGGTGGCAGAGCAGACCCAGGCTTTTTATAATTTGCATCGACAATATATCAATGAGTTCAAGGACAGCACGTTGATGTTTCCCTCAAAGCTTCAGGCCGAAATGGAGCAGCTGTTGTTTCTGGATACGGTGATCACTCAAGCAAGTCTCCCCTTGGCGGAAATCGAACTTCAATTAACACATCATTTCTTTAATTACGTCTCCTACGCCTATACAGGAACTGTGGACCCGGAAATTCTTCAGTGGCATATTCCAAGGAAGCGCATCGATGCCATCTCGCTATTGGATTCATTGGTGGAAAATAACGGCAGAAACCTGGAAGCATGGGAACCTGTAAATGATCAGTACAAGCAGCTGAAGAAGGCGATGCTTCATCTCTATGAGATTGAAAAGGAAGCTGAATGGGGAGAGATTTCTTTGGGAGACCAGAAAAAGGCAGAGGAAGGAGACAGTTCAGTATTCGTTTCTCAGCTAAAGAAAAAACTGCTATTGACCGGAGACTATACGATGGGGGATACTACAGCCTTATTTACTCCCGAACTCACAGAAGCTGTCATGCGCTATCAACATCGGATGGGGTTAACTACTGACGGGGTAGTGGGAAAGAATGTTGTAAACCAACTGAATGTTCCGATCAAAGCTCGCGTCGAGCAATTGCTGATCAATATGGAGAGGATGAGATGGATGCCCAATATGACGGAAGGCAACGGGATTTTAGTGAATATTCCCCAGTATGAACTTCATGTGTTTGAACAGGGCAAAATGGTTTTCCAGATGGACATTGTTGTGGGGAAGACAGGAAGTGAGACCGTAGTCTTCAATGATGAAATTAAGTATGTGGTATTCAGTCCTTATTGGAACGTTCCCAGTAGCATAGTGCGGTCGGAAATTTATCCCGCCATGCAAAAGAATCCGAGCTATTTGGCACAAAAGAACATGGAACAGACCGGCTTTAGCAACGGGCTCCCCATCATCAGACAAAAACCCGGTAACAGTAATTCTCTGGGTCGGGTAAAGTTTATTTTTCCTAACAGCTACAATATCTACCTCCATGATACACCTTCTAAATCTTTATTTGGAGCGGAAAAAAGAGCCTTTAGCCATGGCTGTATACGTGTAGCACAACCAGCAAAATTGGCAGAATACCTCTTGCGGGACAGCAAAGAATGGCCACAGGAGAAAATTGCCCAAGCCATGAGGTCCAATAACGAAAAATGGGTGTCCTTAGACAACCCTCTCCCGGTGTTTATCACCTATTTCACCGCTTGGGTGGACCAGGAGGGATTGTTGAATTTTCGTGAAGACATCTACGGGCACGACCAAAAGATGTCGGAGCGATTATTTCGTGATCGTCAGTTTCCATAAATAATCCGGCAGATTTGCGACAAATTTTCATTTTTCCATGAATGGATGACAAAATTGGAAATTAGTTGTTAATTTCCCGCTTGATAATTTCGCTTTACAATTTATATGATTACCTCTAAAATCTTTATTTCATTTATTGCTTTGCTCTTCCTAATACCTGTTTCTGAAAAACAGGATTCTGTCGAACAAAAATTTGAGCCTTATCAACAAGACATAACGGATACACCGATGAGTTTCGGGATGGCTCCCATACCTGCCGGTGAGTTTCTGATGGGGTCTTCTCCACAGGATAAAAATGCGCAAAAAGATGAGTTTCCAAGTCGGAAGATCTATGTGGACGCTTTCTGGATCGGGACCCACGAGATGACATGGGATATTTATGAATTGTTTTTGGATAAATACTTTGAAGCCGATGTCACCACAAGTGCTATTCCTGCTGAAGTAGATGGACTTACCCGCCCGTCCACCCCTTATTTGGACATGACCTTTAGTATGGGCAAGGACAACAAGCCCGCTTTGGCCATGACGCAATACAATGCGATCCAGTTTTGCAAGTGGCTTTATACCAAAACCGGCGTGTTTTATCGGTTACCGACAGAGGCCGAGTGGGAATATGCTGCAAGAGCCGGGCAATCCACGGCTTACTTCTTCGGTGATAACCCGGAGAAGTTGGACGAATACGCTTGGTATGCGGGAAATAGTGGCGATATTACACATGAGATCGGGCTTAAGAAGCCCAACCCTTGGGGATTGTATGATATCCTTGGGAATGTGATGGAATGGACTTATGATAAGTATTTGCCTGAATATAAAGCTTTAAATACCAAAACTGAAGAAAAAAATCCACTAGTAAAAGCAGATGACCTTTATCCTAATGTATTGCGGGGAGGACATTTTAAAAGCGGGCCGGAAGACTTAAGAACTTCCAAGCGTTTTGCTTCTACGCCTATATGGAAACAACTGGATCCTCAGATACCCAAAAGCAGATGGTGGTTTCCAGAAGCTCCCTTTGTAGGATTAAGGGTAGTGAGGCCGCTGGAGACACCCTCAGCGGAAGAAATTACCGCTTACTACGATCAGGCACCCATAGACGATTATTAACTTTAAACGTAAAATAATGAACCAAAATACTAAAAACCCCAGAAGGGACTTTCTGAAAACAAGCGCGCTCCTCACTGGTGGCGCTTTGTTGAGTCCATTTGCCATGCCCGGAGCTTATGCCGCAGGGAGTGACGAAATCAAGATTGCTGTGATAGGTTGCGGCGGCCGTGGAACTGGAGCCGTTTTCCAAGCGATGGCTTCGGGCCATAATGTAAAACTGGTAGCGATGGCAGATGCCTTTAGGGATCGTGTCGACAGTAGCTATGAGCCTATTGCAAAAAGGCACCCTGAAAAAGTAGATGTACCTGAGGAACATAAATTCGTGGGTTTCGACGGATACAAGAAGGCTATAGCTTTGGCTGATGTCGTTTTGTTGACAGCACCTCCAGGCTTCCGCCCTGATCATTTTGAGGAAGCTGTACGCCAAGGGAAGCATGTGTTTTTGGAAAAACCTGTGGCCACTGATGCTCACGGAATTCGCCGGGTATTAGCAGCTGCCGAAGTGGCTAAATCCAAAAAATTAAACGTGGTGGCGGGATTGCAGAGAAGATACCAAGCCAATTATATCGAAACTATCAACAGAATTCAAGATGGAGCCATAGGTGATATTTTCGGTGGTCAGGTTTATTGGAACGATGGTGGGGTATGGGTGAGGCCACGTGAAGCAGGGCAGACTGAAATGGAATACCAGATGAGAAACTGGTATTATTTCAACTGGTTATGTGGTGACCATATTGTAGAACAACATGTCCACAATATCGATGTGGCTAACTGGGTCAAAGGCTCTTATCCTATCAAGGCTGAGGGAACCGGTGGCAGGATGATAAGGACAGGCAAGGAACATGGAGAGATATTCGATCACCACTCCCTTCGTTTCACTTATGCCGACGGCACCATCATTAACAGCGAATGCCGTCACTACCCCGGTGCAGATAACAGGGTGGATGAATCATTTGTCGGAACAAAAGGGAAAGTTTATATGAATGCCGGCAATAAAGGGACGTTATGGTCACATGACGGTAAAGAGCTTTACAACCACAACGGAGAAGGTAACATCAACCCTTATCAACAAGAGCATAACGAGTTGTTTGAAGCGGTTGCAAAAGGAGAATTTAAATATTCTGATGCGGAGAGAACTGCAAAAAGCACGATGACGGCAATTTTGGGTCGCTACGCTACTTACTCCGGAAAGGAAGTCGGATGGGATGAAGCCTTGAACTCTGATGTGAACCTGATGCCGGATACTCTTGCATGGGATGCACTTCCCAAGGTTTTACCAAACGAAGATGGGTTCTATCCACATGCGGTACCGGGAAGAACGAAGGTTCTTACCAAAGCTTAAAAATACATAATACACCAATGAGGCTGCCATTATTTTTTCTGGAACCTCATTGGTGTTCTGATTTTTTCTCTCCAACTCAATATTTCATTTCTCACATACAAATCCATGAGCAACAACAGACGTGATTTCCTGAAACTGGCCGGAATGGGCCTCGTAGGAGCAGGAATGACTGGTTTTACCCAACCTGAATTGGACGAAGTCCTCCGGCAAAGCCGACGTCAACATAATCAACGCTTTAACATGTCAGGCTATGCAGCCCCCAAGATAGACGTGGTGCGCGTTGGTTTTGTTGGGCTAGGTTCAAGAGGGCCCGGAGCAGTTAATAGAATAAGCAAGATCCAGAATGTCGAAATCAGGGCGCTTTGTGATTTACTGCCTGAGCAGGTTGACAAAGTAAAAAAATCGCTCGAAGGAACCTCCCATAAGCCCGAGACCTATTCTGGAAGCGCATTTGCATGGAAAGAAATGTGCGACAGGGACGATCTTGACTTGATATATATCGCCAGCCCTTGGGATTGGCATGTCCCCATGGCGGTCTATGGCATGGAAGCGGGCAAGCACGTAGCTATTGAGGTCCCTGCTGCCACGACTTTGGAGGAGTGCTGGCAGATGGTTGAAACTTCCGAAAAAACAAGAAAGCACTGTATGATGCTGGAAAACTGTTGCTATGATTTCTTTGAGTTGATGACCTTGAGTATGGCCCGGGATGGTTTTTTTGGCGATGTGGTGCATGGTGAAGGCGCCTATATCCATGATTTGTTGGAACTGAACTTCGACAAGGACGGATATCAGGACATGTGGAGACTGAAAGAGAACTACAGGGACGGAAATATTTATCCTACCCACGGCTTGGGCCCGATCTGCCAGATCATGGATATCAATAGGGGAGACCAGATGGATTATTTAACATCTTTGTCAAGCAGGGATTTTCAGATGAGGGCATATGCAGAAAAAATGGCTGAGACGGATTCGTTTTATAACACTTTCGCCAGCCAGCAATACCGCGGTAACATGAATACCACCTCGATCAAAACCAAAAAAGGTAGATCGATTATGATCCAACATGATGTAACTTCACCTCGGCCGTATTCCAGGATCCATTTGGTAAGCGGTACAAAAGGCATGGCCCAGAAATGGCCTACACAAGGCGTCGCTACAGGACATGAGTTTTTCAAGGAGGATCAAATGAAAGCGCTAGAGGAAAAATATACCCCGGAAATTGTCAAAAAAGTAGGGGAGATGGCGAAACAAATAGGAGGCCATGGAGGGATGGACTTTATGATGGACTGGAGATTGATTGATTGTCTACGAAACGGTCTTCCTTTGGATCAGGATGTTTATGATGCCGCTCTTTGGAGTGCTATTGCACCGTTAAGCGAATGGTCTGTGGCCAACCGATCCAATTCCATCGAAGTTCCTGACTTTACGGGAGGTGCATGGAAGGAAAATAAGCCAGTTGATCTAACACTCAATGGAGGCGGAAACACAGGTGTAAGGGTCTAGCTCTTACCTAATAACTTAATAACCCAGTAACCAATTTGTGAGTTACTGGGTTATTAAGTTAATCAAGAAGTCTCAACTTGCTAGTCCAGATTCCTGAGTACTTCTTTAAGCTTTTCAGGGTCATTCATATAAGACGCCAAATCATATAGCTCAACTTTCCTGAATTCCACGGGATGGCTTTCACTTTGCAGGGAAATATAACCTTCCTTTATCAATTCTCCATCTTTTTTAACCGAAGGGTCATGATTGGATACATTTCCGCTGCCCATCTGGGGCTGGTAATAGGTCAATACTGTGTCGCCTTCTACCAAGTGATGGATCACTGAATCTGCTAAAACAATAAATTCTGCTGTGACCCATTGGTCGCCATGGTAGGTCTTTGAGTTGGAATTGACACAATGTGGGGTAAACAGCTCGCCATCCATGACAACATTGGTGCCTGGGGTGCAAAGGTTGCTGGTCGTCCGCTCATTGGTACCGTCACCCCCCAATAACTGACCTTCAATAGAGATAGGGAAATCCTGGTCTTTGGTCATGCTTTCTGGAGACTGGCCATGCAGCATGGCACCGCTATTGCGAAAAGCCCAGCCTTCACCTCCAGGTGCCTGTTCGCCCACAAAACGGTACTCGATTCGTAATTTATAGGCGGAAAAAGGGTCCTTATAGAACATATGGCCATATTTTCTTTCAAAATCCTCATAGCCATCATATCTCACCTTGATCACACCGTCTTCAACACTAAAAGTATTGGCAAAGTTGTCGTTCAGTTCATGTTTGGCAATCTTCACCTTCCAATCTTCAAGATCCTTTCCGTTAAAAAGCTGGATCCATTCGTCTTGCTCTTCATTTTCAGCTTGTTCTTGGGAAGCGGTGCCACAAGCCGCCATCATGGCCATAAGTAAAAACAGTACAGGTAGTTTTTTCATAGAATAATTTGGTTGATTAAATCGAAGCAAGTTAGGTTAATTTTATAAAAGAAGACAACCGGTAAGGCCTTAATCAAACAAAAGCCACTTAGCGCTCTTGCTCATTTCCTAGGAATACAGGCTCCCTCGTGTAATTATGTGATTTTTTGTTCCTTCATAGTCTAAGCGATTAACCGATAGGCGAGATGTGCCACTGATGTCCTTTGGGGTCGCAGCGCCCAACGGTTTTAATTTCTGTCTCAGGAGTCGATCGCGGATCCAACTGTAGGGGCAATTCGCCAGAGAAATATCAAGAAACAAAAACCAAATAATCTTTCTTAGGAAATATCTTTTTATCTTTGCCCAGGTTCAACACACTTGATATGGTATTAGAATTCGAAAAACCCATTGCTGAATTGGAGCTTAAGCTTCAGGAAATGAAAGATTTGGCGAAGGGGAGAAATATTGATTTATCCGCAGATATACATTCCTTGGAAGAAAAGATACAAGCTTTGAAAAAAGAAACATTCCAGAATCTGACCCGTTGGCAACGGGTACAGCTTTCCAGGCATGCCGATAGGCCCTATGCCTTGGATTATATCTACGAGATGACCAAGGATTTTATCGAGATCCATGGAGATAGGAATGTTGGGGACGATAAAGCGATGATTGGTGGGTTAGGGGATCTTAATGGAAGATCTGTGATGTTTATCGGCCAGCAGAAAGGCAGGAATACTAAGCAAAGGCAGGAACGCAACTTTGGAATGGCCAATCCAGAGGGTTACCGCAAGGCGCTCCGGCTGATGAAAATGGCCGAAAAATTCGGAAAACCCATTATTACTTTGATAGATACTCCAGGTGCATTTCCAGGTATAGAAGCGGAAGAGAGAGGACAGGGAGAGGCCATAGCCAGAAACCTTAAAGAAATGTTCAACCTGAAGGTGCCTGTCATCTGCGTAATTATCGGGGAAGGAGCATCCGGAGGCGCACTGGGCATTGCAATCGGGGATAAGGTATTTATGTTGGAAAACACTTGGTACTCAGTGATTTCACCCGAATCCTGTTCTTCTATCCTGTGGAGAAGCTGGGACTACAAGGAGCAGGCGGCTGAGGCACTGAAGCTCACGGCCCCTGATATGCTAAAGAACAATCTCATTGACGGGATCATCAGTGAACCTTTGGGTGGTGCCCACAAAAACATGAAGGCCATGGCCAATACCTTAAAAGCAACTCTTCTTGAGGCCTTACAGGAACTAGACCAGCTGTCACCTGAGGCAAGGATGGAACAAAGAATCGAGAAGTTTTGCGCCATGGGCGTGGTTAAGGAATAGGTGAACGGGCTAAAAATGGTGCATCTGTGAAATCAAATGCGAGGAGAATAGGTATTGCATTGTCCGGCGGTGGGGTACGAGGGGTAGCCCACCTGGGGGTGCTTAAAGCATTGAACGAGGCCGGAATCTACCCCAACCACGTATCGGGTACCAGTGCGGGAGCGATTGTAGGCACGCTATATTGTTATGGTTATACCCCTGATGACATTTTTGAATTGATCATAAACACGAACTTCTTTAAATTTCTCCGTCCAGCCATCAGTTGGAGAGGAATTTTGAAAATGGACGTAATTGAGCCCCTCTATAGCCAACATATCAAGACTAACGATTTTTCGGAATTAAAAACAGCTTTGACTATTGCAGCCACGAACCTTTCGAAAGGACGCATCGAATACTTTTCAGAGGGAGAAATTATCCGACCCCTTATGGCATCTACCTGTATTCCGGGGATATTTGATCCCATAACTATCAACCAGTCCCTCTATGTGGACGGTGGCGTTTTGAACAATATGCCCATCGATCCTTTAGAGGACAAATGTGATATTATTATTGGGGTTAACTGCAATCAGCTACCTGAGGTAACAGATGTCACCAACATGAAAAAAATGATAGAGCGATCTGTAATTATGGCCATGAACTGCAATGTTTATAACAGAAAGCCAAGATGTGATTTTTTTATTGAACCTCAAGGACTTGCCCACTTCGGGGTTTTTGATATAAAGAGAGCCAAGGAAATATTTGAGGCAGGCTATCGCGAGACCTTAAGTTATTTGGGGGCAAATTTCACGCTATTTGAATTAGGCAATATTAAAAAGGAGGGCTAACTTTCTTCTTTAACAGGGAAGGGTGTTTCGTACCATCATCTAGAAACGGGTGGTCCGTTTTGGTGGCAAGGTGAATTAAATTATAATAAGATAAATGAAATTATTGGCGCGTTTTATTCTGTGGATCAGTGGATGGAAGGTGGTGGGAGAATGGCCGGAAGGGTTAAGGAAGGCCGTTTTGATCGCCGTCCCGCATACGAGCAACTGGGATCTAATATATGCCAGGGCTGCTTTTTATATATTGAATGTCCCTGTCAAGTTTACTATCAAAAAAGAAATAATGGTAGGACCATTGGGGTGGATTATAAAGGGAGTTGGAGGCATTGCCATCGACAGAAAAAGAGGTGCAGGAAAAAAGAAGCAAACTTATACCCAGGCAATGATCAGTATGCTCAAGGAGCGGGATGAACTGGTAATGATGGTCACTCCTGAAGGAACCCGAAGCTATGCCCCAAAATGGAAAACCGGTTTTTACCATATTGCGATGGGTGCCGAGGTTCCGGTGGTCATGGGCTATTTGGATTACAAATTAAAAGAGGCAGGCGTTGGCCCAATGATAATCCCTTCCGGAGATATGGATAAAGACATTGAAATCATGAAGGACTTCGGTAGAACCGTAACTCCAAAATTTCCAGAGAATGGAGTAAGATGAAGAATCATTTTGCAATTAGCGAACTGACGGATATCCTTTTAACATTTTTCGCCCGCACTTATCTTTTTGATTTTAGGAATGGAATTTGATGTTTTCTGCCGGCAAGATCAACTTTAGATTTTTTTTTCATAATCCAATCAAATATGCTAAGAAGAGTAAAAAAATTAACTGTTTTTCAAATTATTAAGGACAGCATTGTTGGATTTGGAAACAACGATTCAATGACATTTGCGGCGAGCACGGCCTTTTATACAATTTTTAGCATGCCCGCTCTGCTCATTATTATTTTAAATATAGGATCCGCATTTTATGTTGATGACAATGCTGTAAGAAATGAATTACTGAGCCAGGTCTCGGATTTGTCGGGACCCGAAACGGCCCAAACTTTAGATGGTATTATTCAAAATGTTTCGAGTGACACTAAAGGGTTTGTTGCAAGGATTATAGCGATAGGGGTTTTGGCCTTTAGTGCCACCACCGTCTTCGTCAGTTTGCAAAACAGCATCAATCACATCTGGCATATCAAACCCAAACCAAACAAGGGCTATATTAAGTTTATCATGAACCGTCTGATCAGCTTTTCGATGGTGGCATCCATCGGCTTTGTCTTATTGGTTTCCTTGGTGGTGGATGCGATGATTGTGGTGCTATTTGATTACTTGGCACAATTCCTTAACGGCACTAATGCCATGTTGGTGACAATAACCAATTTTATCTTTTCTCAGGCATTATTGATGGTGATCTTTGGTTTAATGTATAAGATTCTCCCTGATGCGCGAGTGAAGTGGAAGGACGTATGGTTGGGTGCTTTCGTCACTATGCTTCTATTTGCTTTGGGTAAGTATTTAATTGGCATTTACATGGGGAATAGTGATCTGGGCAGCGCATATGGAGCGGCAGGTTCCTTGGTAGTGGTATTGATCTGGGTGTATTATTCGGTGGTTATCTTCTTGTTTGGAGCTCAAGTGACCTACTATATTGCCAAGAAATCAGGAGGAAATGTCATTCCCATTAAACAGGCGGTAAGGATTGAAGTAAAGGAAGTAGATAAGCACGGCAATATCATTGGTGATGCCGAAGAAGACATCTGAAACATCAAATTTAATTCTCTCCGTGCAGCCGCTGGGTACCCTTCATTGGTTGAACTGATAACGTAACTGGGCGGTGGTTTCGCTGAATTTATTTTCTTGGATCGCCTGAAGCCCTGAACCGATTTCCTTTCTATCAGTAAAAGATGTTCTTGCCCAACGCGCCCAAA
>Ga0209075_1002551_pt1 | contig 15960 bp, 15 predicted proteins | sample Stecom2011_FD_187523 | JGI IMG/M metagenome (GOLD analysis project Ga0209075, IMG submission 187523) | Agricultural soil microbial communities from Utah to study Nitrogen management - Steer compost 2011 (SPAdes) (version 2) | ecosystem: Environmental > Terrestrial > Soil > Agricultural land...
TTTGTACTTTATTACCCATTTTAAACTATTTTTTAGATTAAAAAAGACCTTTTTATCTTTTTTCAACAATAATACTGATTAATCTTTGGCAAGGAGATTAAAAACGGGCTGACATTTGTCAGGAAATGATGAGTTTGAAAAATAATATACGATATGTAGGATAGTCGTTTATATATTAATTATGTTTATCCTTAATGTCATAAACCAAAATGGGGAACAAAATTTCAGAGACAATAAGCATACATAATTCAATCATTGAAATTGAGCGAATTACTAAAGAAGAACTTAAAGACCTCATCATCAACTACAGCTATAAAGAGAGTCTATTCGGAGAGGTTTTAATTGCTTCTACCCATAAAGGCATTTGTTATATTGGATTTTCAGATGATCACAAAATTGCTTTCTCAGCATTAGAAAACCGTTTTCTTAATGCTAAGTATTTAGAAAAAACTGATGATTTTCAAAAATGTTCGATTCTGTTTTTCTCACAAGATTGGGCCAGAATAAAAAAAATAAAGCTACATATAAAAGGAACTGATTTTCAACTTAAAGTTTGGAAAACACTGTTAGAAATACCATTAGGAAAGTTATCAACTTATGGAGAAATAGCTCAGCATATTCAAAAACCTAAAGCAGCTAGAGCAGTTGGAACAGCTATCGGAAGTAATCCTATCGCATTTTTAATTCCTTGTCACAGAGTTGTTCAATCTTCAGGTGGAATAGGTGGTTATATGTGGGGAGCGGATCGCAAAGTGAAAATTATTAATTGGGAAACAGGAAAAGATTAACTTAGTGAAATCATTTAATAAGCTATGAAAATAAACAAAGTAACCTCACTTTTAATCTCTGGAACTTTTCTAACATTCATTAGTCTGAGTGATTTAGATAATTTCAGTATAATGTTACACGGCTTCTTTTTAGTTATTGGAGTTCTTGCTATTTTAATGGCATTTATAGAGCTTTACAAATCAAAAAACAAAGACGCAGAGTAAATTCAAGGTTTAAAGCTCATATAATAAATCTCAAATCTGCGCTTAAATAGTTAGCTGCTATCTAGATTAGGTTTATAAAATGTTATTAGATTTAGATTAAAATAGCGACATTTTCTTTGTAACAATACAACATGCAAAAAACAGCAATTATAATAGCCTTGCTTTCTCTTATTAGCGCTTATGCTTTTAATGAGCTCAATTTGCATTGGTTAAGAAAAGATGCGGTTGAATTAAGGTATGACGAAACAGTTATCACAGCTGACGATTATAGCTACATCAGGCCTGCTCAAAATTTTTTAGAACTCGGAGAGTTTAGAAGTAACACTGTAGGAAATGGAGCTTACTTACTGAGATCTCCAGGATATTCATCTTTATATGTTGCTACGGGATATTTTTTTGAAAAAGAAACTGCTGTAAAAACTGTAAAAACTATACAACTTTTACTCTTTTCACTATCCATCTACTGTTTGTTTTTCATTGCTTACAACTATATAAACTCAAAGAAAATAGCTGTTTTAATAACGGGAATATATGGAGTTTCGAATATAGCATCAGGATTTCTTTATTATACCTTAACGGAAGGGATAACTCCTGCAATTGTTATCTTTTTCATCTTCTTCTTGATGAAAGCGAAAAATGAAAGTCAGCAAAAAAGAAAATATGTTTTTTACTATTTAGCAGCAGTAATCTTCTCCTTCCTATTTGTCACCCGACCTGTGCTAGGAATTTTAGGACTTGTCTTTCCATTTTTTATTTATGTTGATTTTTGGAAAAGAAAAAAAGTGTTCTTCACACAGTTATTTCTTATTGGTTTTATAGCTTCAAGTGGAATGACTGCATGGCAAGTTAGGAATTACACCATAACAAATGAAATTGTAGGGCTGAATCCAATATATTATCCTGAAAATAGTCAATCTAGTTTCAGACCAACTCATGAAGCGCTATGGGATTTATGTAAAGGTTGGGGAGAGATTGGGGCTAATTTCCATTCATACGTAGGGTCGTTTTGGAGTTCTGCTATTCACGGTAATCCAAGTGAGGAGGACATCACTAAAATCATCAGTAGCTTTCCAAAAGAAGTTGTTGATAAGCTGGGCCAAGAACGATTAGAAGACATGTTTAGGGATTATCAACTTTCTATATTAAATCAGAAATATTATTATGAAAATAAACTCCCAATGCCTGTAGAAATTCCAGCTATCGAAGTCAAAACTATACACCAAATCAAAGCATTGACAAGTGACTTTAAACATAAGTTTTGGTTTCAATACTATATATCTAGTCCTTTAAAAGTCTTTAAAGAAATGGCTTTTCACTCTAATTTATCTTTTTATATATTTCAAAAGACCTATAGAGGGAACCTACTTATGGAAGCTTTTAGACTTTTTTGCTTTGCTATTCATGCCTTAGCTTTTATAACCCTTATCGCGAGCCCATTTTTCAAAACACCTATTCATTTGAAGTCTATTTTCTCATATGCATTGTTAATCTACGTTTTCTATCTTATTTTCGTTCAAAGAGGGATTGAAGAAAGATATACTTTACCAATACTTCCACTCGTTTTAGTCAGCTTTGGATATTTCATTAAGAAATTGAGTGATCGAAAGCTAATTCTAAAACAACGGACTAAATCATAATAAAATTAATGAAATGGATCTATTATTAAATATATTGAAAGTTCTTATTCTGCTATTTGCTGTGTACTTCTGGAATAGATATATCATCAAGAATATGTTTAAACTCATTACGCGTTTTCATCAAAGATATAACACCCATAACCTAGATAGATCTTACATCAAGTTTTACATTCAAAATGAAAGTAGGTTATACGCTTTCGCGGCTTTGCTTTTTTGGCTTGGAGCTGTCTCTATTTCATATGAGATATTGATGAATAAATAAAATATAGTTATGAAGCTTTTAATAATTCCAATTTTACTCATCACATTTTTAGCTTGTAGTAAATATGAGTGTGTAAAATCTAGCGCACCGGACATGATTGGTGAATGGATTCATAAATCTGAAAATCAAGGCTATCATTATATCTACATTAAAAAGAATGGAAGAGGTCACATGAACGGAAAAAACGATCACGGCAACACGCAAGATACACAGGCTAGAGGCTGGTATATAAAAGAAGATGTGCTTTACTTTAGTCGTTTCCACAATAAAGCAGAAGAAGATAAATTTACAATAAACACCTACCCTACCGTTGCAGCTCAGCAAATCGCAACAGACTTTAATACTGTAGAAATAGGAGAAGTTTACATGGTGCTAAACAACCGAGTATATAAAAAGAACAATTAACAAACAACCACAAACACCTCTATATCAACAACAATTTTCCAATAAGAGCATCACTATCATCAATTGGAACGATTATTGACTATTTTTAATCTATAAAACAGAAAAACATGGACATTCACTTCAATAACGTAATCCCAATTCCATTAGCTGGAATACAGCACAGTGACAAAAGTATTTGGGGAAATGACTTTTCTTTAACTAAAGGAGAAAAAGTAATGCTCAACGCTTCAAGTGGAAAAGGTAAAACAACTTTCACACATACATTAGCTGGGATTCGAAAAGATTTTACTGGAAGTATTCGATTTAACGAGAGAGAAATTTCATCATTTTCTCCTGAAGATTGGGCTGATTTAAGAAAGAATCAAATGAGCTTTGTGTTTCAAGACTTACAGTTGTTTCCTCAATTGACAGTTGAAGAGAACCTGCATTTGAAAAACAAACTCACAGACACTTTCACTTCATCTGAGCTTAAACTAATGTTAGAAGAATTAGAGATTGAAGACAAGTGGTCTGCTTCTTGCGGAATTCTCTCCATGGGGCAGCAACAAAGAGTAGCTATTATTCGCGCCTTATGTCAGCCCTTTGAATGGTTGTTGATGGATGAACCTTTTAGCCACTTAGACGAAGCGAATGCACAACGGGCACTAACCTTAATTAACCGAAGAGCAGACAACATAAAATCAGGATTCATTTTAACTACTTTAGGAGATACCTACAACTTTGATTTCAACCGTGAATTAAATCTATAAGCCATGATTAAGAAAATATTATTTAGTTATCAAAATAAAACGCAGCTTATTATTGCGATGATTGGATCTTTCCTAGGATTCACTTTCTTAGTAACTTCTATTCACTACTTAATTCGTGTTAATGAATTTGGTGAAGGAGAAGAAATCTTAGGCAGCAACACTATGATTATTCAAAAGAAGATTACCAATTTCAGCAGTATGAAAATGACCAAGAGCGATTTCAGCGATCGAGAAATTGAAAGCATACGAAACGAAGGATTTACTGAAGCATTACAGCCTATTTTAAGTAATAGCTTTGGAGTTTCATTGCAAACTGACAGTGAATTAGTTCCATATTTTCGTTCAGATGTTTTTGTTCAATCGATAGATAATGATTTCACTAAAATTGATCCAGAAAAATGGAAATGGTCTCCAGAAGATGACTTTATTCCCATTGTACTGCCCAGAGACTTTTTAGTGATGCTGAATACATTTGCGAGTGCAAAAGGAATACCTCAAGTATCAGATGATCTAGCCAAAACCATTGGATTCAAATTCACTTTATACAACGATGATAAGAAAGAGTGGAAAAAAGTAAAAATTGTAGGGTTTACCAATGAAGTTTCCGCGATTTTAATCCCTTCTTCTTTTATGGAATATGGAAACGAACATTTTCCAACCAGTGTACCGGCTAAGATTACGCAATTAATGTTAACCGTAAAAGAAGGACGCTTTGGTGAGTTTGAAAACTATCTTAAAAAGAGGTCTTTAGAATCTAAGGAGAATTCAATGATAGTTGGTAAATTAAAAAGTGTTGCAGGAACACTGTTCTCTATTCTCATAGGAATAAGCATCATTACAGTGTTTCTTGCCGGACTGGTATTGATCCAATATGCTCAATTACTCATCTCAAGAAATGAATATGAAATTAGAACTTTGCTACGACAAGGCTATTCACCTAAGAAAGTAACTACAACAATTTTAGCATATTTCGCTAAAGTTTTCGCGGTAATTTCTATTGCAAGTTTGGCGGCGTTTGCAATTGCAAAGTTGTTTATCGACAATCTCTTGATTAAAGGTGGGATTCATATAGAACCAGGATATACAATTCTAAGTATTCTTGCTGTAATCATTGCGTTTGGTATCTATACAGTTGTAAATTATTTCAATGCTAAGCGAGGAGTTTTAAAAACACAATAAACTTTTTCGTTAAAGTTTTGTTAAAAGGGAAGACTAATGGATATATTAGACGTCTAGATTCATAAATACAAATTATATTAGCATTAAACTCAACAATCAATATGAAGTTAATTAATACACTTATACTCACTGCATTTATAGGAATCAGTGGATTCGCTCAGAACTTAACATTCAAAGTTTCAGGAGTTGAAGATGCAACTGTTCACCTTGTTAAGTATGTTGGTAGCAAGTTATACTATGCAGATACTGCTCAAATTGTAAATGGCAAGGTTGCTTTTGATGGAAGTAAACAAGAGCCTGGAATTATGGCACTTTTATTACCAGGTCAAAGTTATTTTGAGTTCGTTTACAACAACGAAAATGTAAATATTGAAACTAAATCTCCTGATTTTGTTGAACACATGGTCGTTAAAGAATCGAAAGAAAATAAAATATTTTTGGCGTACATCAAATTCATGAAAGCCAATCGTGAAAGTGCGAGTAAACTACAACAAGAATTAGCTGCATTAGATTCAACACAAACAGAAAAGAAAACGGCATTAAATGCTGAAATTAAAAAGGTTGGAAATGATGTTTTGACTTATCAGAATAAAGTTGTTGCAGAAAACCCAAATACATTGGTTGCAAAAATCATCAAGATGTCTACCGATATACAAATTCCAGAATCACCTAAAAATGAAGAAGGAGAACCCATCAACAAAAGCTTCTCATATGAATATTTTAGAGATCATTATTTCGACAATATTGATTTGACAGATGACCGATTGGTGAACACCCCTGTTTTACAAAATAAATTAGAATATTTCTATTCTAAAAGTATGCTAATCCAACATCCAGATTCAATTATAAAATATATTCACCCAATTGTAGACCAAACCAAAGAAGGTTCGATGATGTATCGTTTTTTCGTAACCACCATTACCTCTCATTTTGAGAAGTCAAAAATCATGGGTATGGATAAGGTAACAAACTACATGATTAATCGATATTACTGTGCTCCAGACCAAGCAGGCGAGCCTAAGGGATACTGGATGGATGCTGAGAAACTGGAAGAGCTTTGTAAAGATACAAAGAAACGTTTACGTCTTGTTCAAGGTGAGATTCCACCAAACATTATTTTAACTGACTCTACGAACAAGAAATGGTATAACTTATATGAAACAGAAGCTGATTATATCATCCTTTATTTTTGGGATCCAGGATGTGGACATTGTAAAAAGGTAACTCCTCAATTGGAAACTTTGTACTCTAAGAAGCTAAAAGAAAGAAACGTTGAGATTTTCGCAGTAGGAAAAGCTACAGGAGATGATTATGAAGATTGGAAGAAGTTTATTAGAACAAAAGGGTTGTCTTACATCAACGTTGGATTAACCCGAGCAATTTATGATCAAGCGAAAGAAGATCCTCGTTCATTAATTCCTTCTAAGACAACTTTAGAGTCTGTAAACTATCAAGACACTTACGATATATTCTCAACACCACGTGTTTGGATTTTAGATAAAGACAAAAAAATCATTGCTAAGTCTTTAACTATCGCTCAAATTGAGACATTATTAGATGAACTACAAGGACACAAAGACGCTGAAAAGCTATTTGAACTTGAAGAAAGTCCAGACGACATAAAGTAATATGAAATACGAATAAAGAAAGAGGGGGTGCACAATGTGCACCCCCTCTTTCTTTCGTTAAATATTTATTTACTGTACAATCAGCTTTTGTTGTTGAACTGTACCGTTTCTTTTTAAGTGAACTATATAAGTTCCTTTTGCAAAGCCATTTGTGTTGATAGGTAACTTAACATCACCTTCAATATTATAAGTACGCTCAGCCACTACTTTCCCTGCTAGGTCAGTAACCATAAGAGCTACTTCTTCACCGTTTGCGTTTATCATATCAATATATACTACGTCGCTTGTTGGGTTAGGGTACATAATAAATCCTGGACTTTTGATTTCATTAGTTTCAAGACTAGCAACTGCATTACACTCAGCAGCTAGACCATTTGTTTGTGCGTCAGCAATTGATGAAAAACTACCATTATCTATTCTTCCTGAAGGATTAATTAACATTCCTACAATATGCATTTTTGTCTCATCCCAAGAAGCTGGTAAAGTAAAAGTGAAACAAACTGTATGTTTATCCCCTGAAGTAACAGAAGTAGGAAGCAAAGTTGCATCTCCAGCAAAAGAAGGAGCAATTTTTCTAGCTACATGGTCATAAACCATTTGAGCTGCAGGTACTGGGTTTGGAAGATTCTCATAACCTCCCATTACACCTGAATTACCACCAGCATAACCATTAACTTGATTATATCCTGAAGTCGTTCCTGTTACACCGTCTTCGGTCAATACACAAGCAACTTTCCAATTCCCAGAAATAGCCGAAGAAAAGTCATACGTTAAAGTTACTTTCAATTCTCTTGTAGCTGGATCAAAAGAAGCTCCATTTGTAATAACTGCTTTTGGTGCAATTACAATGCGCTCAATAAAATCTGCCTCCATCTCAGAAGGGTCTATGCTTCCACCTCGATCAACTAATGCACTTGGAAGACCTGACACTTTTCCTGCAATACCAGCGTCATATATAGACACGACCATTGGGTCATTATTATGTACAGCTACTCCAGCCCAAAACCCATCGTACTTAGTTGCCATATACTCCATAAACACAGCACCTCTTGGACACCATGTACACCAAGTACCAGTAGCTTCTTCACCAACTACAATTCTTCCAGGTGCAGGTGTTACCGGGTTAATAGTTACAGTTTTCTCATCATCTGTAGCATCTCCATCTTGTCCAGCACCGTTTACATTTGAAATTTTAACAGATAAAACATTACTTCCAGCAATCAAAGTTGTTGGAGTTGGAAATGTGAAATCATAAAACTCTAAAGAAGCAAGTGTTATTCCTGATACACTTTCTGTAACTGGAGTACCACCATAAGTGTATGTTATATCAAATGAAGTGATGTCGTCCGTTCCAAGATTTCTAACCTTAGCTTCAACATTTGCACTTTGTCCTGCTATTCCTTCTAATTGATTTACAAATGAAACTCCACCATTTAACTGTGGAAGAACTGCTGGCGTATGGTTATACATTACATCATCAACATAAAACTCTGATTGTCCATTCCCTCCAGAAGTTGCAGGGTTAACAGGGAAAAGATCTAAGATTCCAATAGATGTAATTGGATTTGAAAATACACCTTGACTTACATCATCAATAAAAATCTCCCAATCATTTGATGTTAAGTTGATTTCCATTCTCAAGTTAAACCATGCTCCATTAGGGTAAGTTGTATTTAACAATTTTGTACCTCCACTTGCAAAGTGAAGCGTCCCATCGTTAAGCATATGACAATCGATAGCCCATACATTTCCAGGAGTATGATCCTGTTGTAAGTTAAAGTAAGCTCCTTTATTTTGTACCACAAAGAAGTTTGCTTCTAATGTAAAGTTTCCTGCATCATATACCTCATCAAATCTTAGGATAATGTCACTTGGACCACCATTAGCTGTTGCCGCTTTTAAGTATAGAGAATTACTCCCACTAGCTGATTCAACATCCGATATTTTCGCATCTTCAGTACTACCTCCAGCACCACCTGACCATGTATCCCACTTAGCAGGATTAGATGAAACTAAAAAATCTCCAGCAGTATAACTATCAAAGTTATCTGTGAAGATTTGTGAAAATGAAGAAGCACTAAAAAAATAGTACTGCAACAAAAAGTATAGGTTTTTTCATATTAATTATTTAATGTTTAGCGCAAGCTAAATAAAAAAATTAATCAATAGAAATAAAGAAAAGCAAACAAGTACTCTATTATTGGAAGCCTAAGCTTTAATAAGTGACGTTATTATTTATCGCTTTTACACTGTTCTTCAGGCATAGCGCCGCACATTCCGCAAGCTGCACCTTCTTCTTGTAAAACTGGGTTATTACTCGCACAAGTTCCTGAGAACTCTCCGCCTTTTTTTGCCCAAATCTTAATGGCAATTCCTCCAAATGCAAGGGCTAATAAAAGAATTGCTATAAATACTAAATCCATGTTTTATGTCTTCTAAAGTGAATACTGCAAATTTACAGTTTTAATCTCAATTATTCAAATCTATTAACCTTCCTTTTCCTGAACGTTTAATTGTTTTTGAAAGTGGAGTACCGATGTATTTAACATCTCCTTTTTCACGTATAATCACATCTAAATTAGCCGTATTTCCGTTGATTAGCATACTCGAAACAGTATTAGAGTTCACAGTAAGCCAATTTTTAGCTACAAAAGACCGGGTATCACAGTAGCTATTGGTACTACAGTTTAAAAAAGCAGAGTTTGTTTCTCCAAAAAGTTTAAAATTTCCAAATCCATGAGTAATAACTGCACTTGTATATCCATTTTTCAAAGTTAGCTCAACATCTCCTGCTCCATCCGTAATAGATAAACGCAATTCTTGAGAATGTAAAGTATCTTCACTCTTAAGTTCTGAAGAGCCTTCATAGTGAATTGACCTAACAGAATCTACGTATATCAATGCGCTTATTTTGTTTTTAAAAGACCTTAAGAAATTGCACTTATTTTTATTCTTTATAGTTAGTTTACCATTTTCAGAAAAAATTTCAATGTGTCCTAACAAGTTTTCACCCCCTGAAAGAACTACTTTTGATTGTTTTCCTTGAATTAGCGTATAGAACAAATCATCATAAAGCAATAAACTATCTACATCTCCAACAAATGGAACTTCCAATGAAGCTTCTTCCCCTTTTCCTTTAAAACATGCTCTTTCACTTGCTTTTCTACATGAAAAAAGTCCAATGACTAAAACAAGAAACACTATTTTTATATCCATCACCATCTAAAAGTTAATCCATATTCAAAATAATCTGCTTTTGCCCAATGTGATTTTATAGAAATGTTAGCCCATAATCTATCTACTATTTGAAATCTGCTTCCAAACTTGTGGTACCACATACCAGCAGGGTCTAGAGGATTGTAAACATACCTTCCCATTGCAACTAAAAATTCAAAACGATGAATAGGCAATACATAGGCTGCATATAATCCAAATTGTAAATTCTTTTCTTTACCATGGTCACCTTTATTATATATTACAATGGATTCGTTATAAATTGCATCAACTCCTGTTTCGAGAACACATTTATTTGAGATCTTGTAGTGCGTATAATTTGTTAATGAAACCACACCATATCTATTCCCTCCAGTTGGGTAAATTTGTTTGGCTGAACCTATAATCTGAGTATAGAAATTCCAAGTTTTCAGCTTTTGTCCTTCTCTTTCTTCAATAGCCTCATCATAAGTTTCTATTGGTTTAAAATAGTAAGAATAATTCAATGATAGAGAGGGTATATTGACACCTAAATTAGGTAGTTCAAATGCTCCATTAGACAGATGTCGCATACCAATACTCATTCCGATTCCATGCTGTAAAAATTGTTTCTCAAATCGAAATGCTATGCTTACTAAACAATTTACATGAGATCCTATGGCATTATTTTTTGGGTTTTCGATTATATCATAATGCTTTGTTACATATCCTAGCCCAGCTTCTAAATGAGACCCAAAGCTCCAACCGTTTCTTTTAATGTAAGGAAGATAAATACCACCTGCTAAACCCAAAGCATTACCTAGAATCTCATCATTCCCCAAATTACCATAAAATAAGCCTAAGTTAATTTCAGGAAAATTAAAATCATGGTGCCATTGCTTCTGGCCATCTGTTTGTAAAACACCATTTACTTCTGCTCCTAAAACATGATTTCTAACCAAATGAGCCATAGTTGACCTATGTGGCATTAGATATCCTATTCTCGGTCCAACATTCACTCCAAAGTTATCATTTTGAGCATACAACAATTTAGAATGCCACAAAAGCAGTAAGCCACAAAAAACAAATATGATTCTAATTAGGTTCACCTATTATGATAGTATTGTTTTGATTTCCTTACAAATATCGAACTTTATTTTTAAACAGCTTTCATTAAATTAATTTGAAAGACCGATAAATGCTATTATTTTTGACAAAAAACTGAAATGGACGAGCGATTAAAGGCATTTGAACGGTTATTAAACATAATGGATGACTTAAGAGAAAAATGTCCGTGGGATAAAAAACAGACTTTAGCATCACTCCGACACTTAACCATTGAAGAGACCTATGAGTTGGCAGATGCAATTATAGACAATGATCTCGAGGAATTAAAAGGAGAAATTGGAGACTTAATGTTACACATGGTGTTTTACAGTAAAATAGCAAGTGAAATGAATGCCTTTGACATCACTGATGTTTTGAACGGAATATGTGATAAACTAGTACACCGTCATCCGCATATATATGGAGATGTTGTAGCAGATGATGAAGAGGCAGTAAAAGCCAATTGGGAAAAATTAAAGTTAAAAGAAGGTAAAAAATCAGTACTACAAGGAGTTCCGAAATCACTACCTTCACTTATTAAAGCAGCTAGAATTCAAGAGAAAGTCAAAGGAATAGGATTTGATTGGGATAATGCTGAGCAAGTTTTAGCAAAAGTGAATGAAGAATTAGCAGAGCTTAAGGTTGAAGTCGAGAACAAAACAGACCGTGTAGAAGATGAATTTGGAGATGTACTTTTCTCAATGATCAATTATGCACGATTTATTGGTGTTAATCCTGAAACTGCTTTAGAAAAAACAAATAAAAAATTCATTGCGCGCTTTCAACAAATGGAGATTCTCATGTCTGAAAACCATAAAAAATTTGAAGAAATGAATTTAGAACAAATGGATATTTACTGGGAACGTGCAAAATCTATTGTCGGATAATCAAATACTCTACTGTAAAATAAATAAAATCTACTTTTAAAAGTTTTCTCTATCATAGAAACCTAAAAAAACGTTAACTATGCGCGATATTTACTTACTAAATTTAAAAACATTGAAGAAGTTACTCTTTTTATTCATTATTCTACTTTCGACCACTTCACTGATGGCACAAAAAAACTACACTGTACGTGGTTTTATATACAACTCCGACAATGGAGAGGCTTCTAGTTATGTAAAAGTGATACTTAAGCCAATTATTTTTAAAGAAAACGATGAAGTAAATGGAGCCATAACAGATTTAGATGGTTTCTTTCAATTCAATTCACTTTCATCGGGAGACTATATTCTTGAAATAAGAAGTGTAGAATATGAAGACATTACAGATACTATCACAGTTGGTTCAAGAGAGATTACAACACTTCGTTTTGAGCTTTTCAAGAGTGATGAAGTAAAAGAAATGGAAGAAGTTTCTGTAATTGGACAAGATCAGTCTAAGAGAAACAAAATCGACATGTCTGTAAACAAACTGAATCAAGAAAGTTTAGAAAGACTCCCTAGCTTTGGTGCTGAAAATGATATTTTAGCAGCCTTCGCAATTACTCCAGGTGTAGTAAGTACTGGAGACCAAGGAGGGCAGTTATACGTACGTGGTGGAACACCTATTCAAAACAAAATTCTATTGGATGGAATGACCATTTACAATCCATTTCATTCTATTGGTTTTTTCTCGGTTTTTGAAACAGAGTTAATTAAAAGTGCTGACATTTACACCGGAGGTTTTTCCGCACAGTATGGTGGTAGAATTTCATCAATCATGGATATCACATATAGAGATGGTGATTTAAAGAAACATGGAGGGATGGTCTCTGCTTCTCCTTTTATTGGTAAAGCAGTTTTAGAAGGACCTGTATTCAAAAATAAAAATGCACCAGGTAGTGGAGGTTCTTATATCTTTTCAGCGAAACATTCATTATTAGATTACACTTCAAAAAGTATATATCCTTATGCTAATGACGGTGATGGGTTGCCATTTAGCTTTACAGATATCTATGGTAAGTTTACCGTAAAGAGTCCTGAAGGAAGCAAGTTCTCAGCATTCGGATTTAGCAATAATGATGCTGTAAATTATACAAATGTTGCGGATTTAAACTGGAAGTCATTTGGAGGTGGAATTAATTTCACGCTTGTTCCAACATCAAACCCTGTAATAATTAAAGGACATTTAAACGCATCAAACTATGAGATATTCTTCCAAGAACAAAGCGGTCAAGCTCCAAGAACAAGTCAAATAGGAGGATTTGATTTAGGGTTTGACTTTACCTACTTTTTGAAAAATCAGTCTGAAATAACTTATGGAATAAATATAGGTGGATTCTCTACTTCATTCCAAACATTCAACGAAGTAGACAGAAAGATTAAGATAGAAAACTACAATACAGAGCTAAGTGGTTACTTTAACTATCGCTTAGTAAAAGGTTTATGGGTAATTAATCCGGGGATTCGTATCCAAGCCTACCCTTCTATCTCAACAGTAGTTCCTGAACCGAGACTAGGGGTTAAATTAAATGCAACGGAAAATTTACGTTTTAAAATGTCTGGAGGATATTATTCTCAGAACTTTACATCGTCATCTTCTGATAAAGATATCGTTACTCTTTTTTATGGTTTCTTATCTGCTCCTAGTAATGTCCAATCAAAGTTCACCCAAGCAAATGGTAAAGAGATAGATCCTGAGAATGGAATACAAACATCTTGGCACGGTATATTTGGAATAGAGTATGATATATCACGTCCTTTCAGTGTTAATGTAGAAGCATATTACAAATACTTCCCTAAGCTTTCAAACATCAACAACAATAAGCTTTACGATGATACTAAAGAGTTTAGCAGTGCTCCAGATGTTTATAAAAAAGATTTCTTAATTGAATCTGGTATATCTTATGGTTTAGACGTTTTACTTGAATACAATAAGAAAAAGTTGTTCTTATGGGCTGTTTACTCTTATGGTAAATCAGATCGTTGGGATGGATTTAACACATACGCTCCAGTATTCGACAGAAGACACAACATCAACCTGGTTGCAACTTATTCTTTCTTGAAGGATAATAGCTTAGAGGTAAGTGCAAGATGGAACTTTGGTTCTGGACTTCCATTTACTCCAACAGGAGGTTATTATCAAGGTGAAACTTTTGGCGATGGAATCACTACTGATTACACCACGACAAACCCTGCAGACTTAAGTGTATTATTAGGAGATATTAACTCTGCTCGTTTACCTACATATCACCGTTTTGATATTACCATCAAGAAAAAGTTCGAATTCAAAAACTCTAATAAACTAGAGATTAAAGGTGGGGTTACAAACATGTACAATCGAGAAAATATTTTCTATGTTAACCGTGTTACAAACGAAAAAATTTATCAATTACCATTTCTTCCTAGTTTAGGTTTAAGCTTTAACTTCTAAAGAGCTTTATACAAAACATATTTATATAAGGGTACATAGGCAGTCTTTTTTAGACTGCCTTTTTATTGAGATAAACATTAGACATACCCAATGGTTAGAGCGTTAAAAAGGTAGCATTGAAAGTGAAGTTAACATAGAATACATATATCAAGCGATACTCAGCTAACAAGAGTATTAAACGCTATCAGAGTGATTACTTAAATTAACACTTGTTCATTAAATAAAATAAAGCATTAACTGAGTAAGAAATAGCACGAACCATACTCATCAAGATTCAATTAAATTGGGCAGACATTACTAAAATATTCAGACATAAAAAAAGCCTCTCATTTCTGAAAGGCTTTTTAGTAATTACACGAATGACAATGATGTCATTCTAATGATATTTCTAATTATTGTACAATCAATGTTTTCGTAGAAACGATATCTCCAGAAACAATCTTAACAAAGTACGTTCCCTCTTTTAAGTGAGCAACATTAAGTTTTGTATGCGCATTGTCAATACCTGAAGTGAATACTACCCTACCTACTGCGTCTACAATCGACACCTCAGCAATATTAATACCGTTTGGCAATTCAATATTTACAAAATTATCAGCAGGATTTGGATAAATCTTAGACGCTGAAAGCTCATTCTTTTTAACAGAAGAAGTTCCTGTGTTTTTAGCTAACACAAAAGTAAATTCTCTTATTGAAGATCCACCAGTACGTCCGAACCACATAGATGAATGTACAAATATTGGCAAGTTACTTACTGTATGATCATAGTATTCGTATTGATTATGAATAACACTAAACTCTCCAATATCAGTTGTAAGTTTAATTGTATCCGTAACGTTATAACGCAATACGTTATTGTAAGTTGTAACTGACCCTAGTTTCAAAGTTCCTTTACCGTCAACAGTTGTATATGCAACGCCTGCAGCTGGTGCACTAACAGGTACTCCACCTAATTTGAACGTTGCAGTACCTTTTATGCTATCAACTATTTTATTCCCTATATCAAAAGGGTAGGAATAATATAAACCTTGATTTTTCTCAAGTGTTAGCACTAAATCTCCACTTTTCGCATCGAAATAAACAACTCCATGTCCTACTCTCTCACTTCCATCGTCTGCAATAAAAGCTAACAACTCTCCTTCGGTTACAATAACTTTATCTGAATTTTTGAAAGTTACATTGTGAGGAGCAGGGGCATCTTCTATGGCGTCTACATAGATCTTACGAGTTTCTCCATTATAGTCCGTCAAAGTTGAGTAGTCCCAAGTAACACCATTACCTGTTATATTTTCTAAATTAACTGCTGAACTGTCAACAACATATAGTTCAATACTATCTCCAACCATTGGAGCATTAGTAGCAGTAAACTGAGCTGATGCTATACCTGATAACAAAAGTGTAGCCATTAAAAAGTAGCTTTTTTTCATAATGATTTTGATTAATTTTAAGTTAGTT
>Ga0209075_1002553_pt1 | contig 15949 bp, 13 predicted proteins | sample Stecom2011_FD_187523 | JGI IMG/M metagenome (GOLD analysis project Ga0209075, IMG submission 187523) | Agricultural soil microbial communities from Utah to study Nitrogen management - Steer compost 2011 (SPAdes) (version 2) | ecosystem: Environmental > Terrestrial > Soil > Agricultural land...
TGATAGCGAAGAGCCGAAGGTTCTGGAAATCAACTTTTCCCAGTTTCCGGTGATTAACGTGGGCCTTTCAGGTCTTATGTCGGAAATGGAGCTGGTCCGCATTGCCCGTGACCTAAAGCGGGAAATCGAAGGCATAGCGGATGTTCTCGAAGTGGAGATCGGCGGCGACCGGGAAGACTTGCTGGAATTAGTGGCCGACCAGCAAGTGCTCGAACGCTACGGGATTGACTACGCCCAGCTATTCAGCCTTGTAAGTAGCAATAACCGACTGGTAGCGGCAGGCAACCTCGATACCGGCGCGGGACGGATGGCGATCAAAGTGCCGGGTGTCATCGAAGAGCTGGACGACCTCCTGACGATGCCGATCAAAATTGTGGACGGGCAGGTGGTGACCTTTGGCGATGTAGCCACTGTCCAGCGCACTTTCAAAGATCCCCTAGGCTTTGCCCGTATCGATGGTAATCCGGCCGTTGTGCTGGAAGTCTCCAAACGAGCTGGCGCGAATGTCATTGATACCATCAGCCAAGTGAAGTCGGTTGTGGAACAACGCCAACTCTTTTGGCCCAAGGAGCTGGAAGTAACCTATATCACCGATGAGTCTGAGCAAATCCAGAACATACTCTGGGATTTGCTGAATAATGTCCTGTTTGCAGTTGTACTCGTTGTCATCGTCATCGTTGCAGTGATGGGCCCACGGCCGGCTTTACTGGTTGGGCTAACAATTCCCGGTGCTTTCCTGACTGGTTTATTGGTCATCCAGGCTATTGGTTTCACGCTCAATATTGTGGTGCTATTTAGCCTTATTCTGGTTGCCGGACTTTTGGTGGATGGCGCCATTGTGGTGGCGGAGCTATCCGATCGGTACTTGCGGGAAGGGCTTCCGAAACGTGAAGCCTTCGCTCAAGCGGCTTCACGTATGTCCTGGCCGGTTATTGCATCCACATTGACCACTATTGCCGTGTTCATTCCTTTACTGGTCTGGCCCGGTATCGTCGGTGAGTTTATGAAATACCTACCGGCAACCGTGATCATCTGCCTCCTGGCCTCGCTGTTTATGGCGTTGATATTTATGCCTGTGATGGGCGTTTACATTGGAAGGCAGTCGCCCAAGCCTACGGCTAAAACAGAGGAAGAAGCACCTAGTAAAATCGCCATCTGGTACGGCAAAGTTCTCGCCCGGGTGCTTAAGGTGCCGGGTAAAACCCTGGTGATGACCTTGGCTCTTATGATGCTCACCTATGTGGGCTATGCCCGCTTCAACCATGGCTTGGAGTTTTTTCCTGAAGTGGAACCGGAGTCAGCCCAAGTACTCATTCATGCCATGGGCGATCGGTCGGTTTGGGAGAAGGACAGCCTGGTCCGCCTGGTTGAAAGTCGATTGCTTGGCATGCCTGAGGTGAAGGATATTTACGCCCGGTCATTTGCCCAGGCGACGGGAGACATGACGGAAGATGTCATTGGTGTTCTGCAGTTCCAGTTTGTGGACTGGCATGAGCGACGTTCAGCCGATGATATTTTAGAGGAAATGCGCCAAAGAACGGCGGATATGCCCTTGAAGCTGGAGTTTCGCAAACAGGAGGGCGGGCCGACTGCAGGTAAGCCGATCAAGTTGAAAGTCAGTGGCGAGCATGATCGTCTGGATGAGGCGGTGACAGAGCTTCGCGCCCGGCTCGAGAATCTGGGCGGGCTCGTCGATATCTCCGACAACCGTCCCTTGCCGGGCATTGAATGGCGTCTTGAGGTCGATCGGGAAAAGGCCGCCCGCTATGGCGTTAATGTGACCACCGTCGGCAATGTGGTGCAACTGGTGACCACCGGGCTGCTTATTGCAGACTACCGGCCGGACGATGCAGAGGAGGAGGTGGATATTCGCCTGCGGCTGCCCCTTGAAGAGCGGTCATTGGAAACTCTGGGGCGCTTGATGGTTTCCACGCCCCAAGGCCCGGTTCCGATTTCCAACTTCACTACCTTGACCCCGGCGCAAAAGACCGGAACCCTGCATCGAGTGGATGGAGTCCGCACTTTGATGGTGGAAGCGGATGTGGCTCCTGGTGTGCAGGTTGATGAAAGGTTGCGAGTTCTCAAGGCCAACTTGATGGAAAACCCCATCGCGGGTGTGCGGATTCAGTTTGCTGGTCAGGATGAGGATCAACTGGAGGCCATGCAGTTCTTGAGTGGCGCATTTGTGGTGGCCGTATCCCTTATGGCGCTCATGCTGATTATCCAGTTCAACAGTATCTATCAGGCACTGCTGGTGTTGTCGGCGATTGTATTTTCCACTGCAGGTATCTTGCTGGGGCTTCTGGTGACAGGGCGGCCATTTGGAGTGGTGATGGTGGGGCTGGGCACGATTGCCCTGGCCGGAATTGTGGTAAACAACAACATTATCCTGATTGACACCTATAACGAATTGAAAGCCAAAGGATATGCCACCTACGAAGCCGCGTTGGAAACGGGTAAGTTGCGCCTGCGTCCCGTACTGCTCACCGCCATTACCACAGTGCTGGGCTTGATGCCCATGGTGTTAGGGATCAACGTTGATCTGATGACACCTACCATTGGCATTAATGCGCCATCCACACAATGGTGGACTGAACTCTCCAGTGCGATTGCAGGAGGGCTCACCTTTGCAACTTTCCTCACACTTTTGGTCACTCCCTGCATGCTGGTGCTTGGGGAGCAGGTGTTTCAAAGAGTCAAAAGGTGGACTCACAAGAAACAGCCGCAGAAGGATGAAACAGAGGAACCGGATGCATCTGTAGAGATGGACAAGCCGGTTAGTACTTTGGCTAAGGAAGTCTGAGAAAGGGCGGATATTATCCGCCCTTATCTTCATCTTGGTGTGTTAGAAAACGGCTGCCATCCTTTATGTTCTGAACTAGCATAACGGGCCGTGCTTTCCGTTGATAGGGACTAAAAAAGTAACCTTAGTCCTGCCTCGTAAGCGGTAAAGTCCCAGTCCGAATGGTCATGAATTCTAAAGGTGAGCGCTACCTGATCGACTAGATGAACGCCGAGGGTGGCCTCCAGGGAAATATCCTCAACAATCAAATCCAGGTAGGCTATATCCAGATCTAGAAAGAGCCATTTGAGCGGCATGAACTGAAAGCCCGTGTGGATCGCCCAGCCACTTTCATATCCGCCATGCAGGTCAACGCCTTGATAGGAGGCACCTCCTATCAGGCGCAGATTGTTCGTCAGGGAGTAACCCCAACCCGCACCAGCAATTCGCCAATCCCAAGCCTCCTGATGACGGCTCAGTTCCGGCCCACTGGTTTTTAGTGTGGCTGTGTTATAGCTGCCAAAAATCAAGAATGAATGGGGCAGCGCAAGGCTGCCCAACACACGGACTCCAGCGCCATTACTATAGGGCTTCCAGTCGGGATTTACCTCAGAGTAGGCCACTTCTAGATGGGTTTGCCCTGCAGAGGCTGCGCTAAAAGCCAATAGAAATGCACAAACTGCCGAGCGTAGAGAGCGCGATGCCATTAAGTTTTTATTCCAAACGAAGTTAATTGCGACGCCCCTTCGGGCGTCGGGCCACGACCACTATAGGATTGGAAATTCTAATGAATTGAGTGGGATATAGATGTGATGGACTCTAGATTTGGTTTGATCATCTGCCTATTAGGGCAATTTAGCTCTATTCGACATTGGCAGGAGAGGGGGCTGGAAGGGTGGAAAGCCCCACTGGATTGCAGTTTTTAATCAGCACACGCCCTTCAAGAACGTTACCCCGGGAATATTCCTGGAAGATGCAGGTGTTGGTTGCTGGGTCATAGTTCTGAATCCAAAGGTTATCGCCTTTCCAGGTGGCGGCCACATGGCGCAACTTCGGATCCAGATTGATGGCCATGGAGCCACCCCAGCGCTTCACAAAAATTTGTTCCAAATAGAAGTAAAAGAAGAGAGCGCAGACGATCAGGATAACACCACTGGCAATGAAGGCTGGGTTCCACTGGCGCAAACGATAGCCGAGCAGATAGAGGGTTCCGAGCGCCAGAAAAAGTACGAAAGCCCAATAAATATAGGTGATCATCACTCATCTCTCCTTGAACAGTGACATTTATTCTGGTGCCAAAGAGCCCATAAATAAAGTTTAGCTCTTACAAACGGCATGAATGAATGGATGGAAGGTGCTTAAAGTTTGCCGCGTATATACCATCATCCCTAGTGGGTGAGCGAAGCGGGCCGGGATATGTTTTATTAAGAAGGGAATTGCGTGATGGTATATTTACTGAGTTCTGTGAGATCCAGGGTAGGTTCGTTAGGTAAAGCAGCGAACAGCTAGATCGCGCCACTTCAATATCCGAATAGCCTCAAAAGAGAAGTCTTGAATCGTTAGCTGCGTATGGCTGGTTTTTACCAAATATGCCTATAGCTAAGAGAAGCGAACTCCGTACCGGGGTTTAAATCGCTGATTCGCGCATTGGAGAGATGCCCGAACTCAAGATCGAGAGCCTGGTCTTCATCCAGAGCGTAGCTGATTCCGATGCGGGATTGGAATTCCAAATCGTGTCCTAAATCCATGCCATCTCGTTCTACGTAAGCGCCAGCGCTTAATCCTAGGAACAGGGCCCAGTGATCGGAAAGGTTCAGCTGTTTTTCCAGGCCAGCATGATAGTACTGATCCTTGGTACCGGTGAACCAGGCACCCACAACAGGGATCAACTCGAATCGCGTAAGAGGTTTGAATAGAAGGTCGACTTTTCCTAAACCAGTCTGGTCGTGATCCATAACGTGCAGGGCACCACCACCGATCCTGAATTGGAACTCTGGTTTTTCGGCCGCGTAGCTTGCGGAAGCTACGGAAAGGGATAACAGCAATAAGCCAAACGTCTGCCTCATGATTACTCCTTATACATCTATTACACTAATGAATGGGAGAGATCGTTAAAGCTGTCTGGCTAATGGTAGAGTTTCTTGTGAAATCTCATTAGTGGGGAAAATACTGCGTTGGAGGAGGAGTTAGCGCCTAGGGAATTAGGGAAGCGGAACCTATTGCCTACCGATTTCCATAATTTAACATAATATACATTATGCGAAGTTATGCTTAGATTTAAGTGGGCCTGCATTAGGCGCCTTCTGGTTGTGATTTGCCTACGGCAATCGTCAATTTGCGCGAAAGTGCCCGGCTCATACTCCGTGGTGTGCTTTGTGCTGGCGCGCATCTGGTGCCACGTCTAGTTTGTGTAACACGCGCTGGGCATGAAATCATATCAGGCCCTTGCCAATCCGCACGCCAATACCTTTAAGCAAGATGATTCAGGAATGGTTTTGCCAGGAACTGGCATGTAGCCAGCCCGCTTGACCTGAACTTCCTTATTTCTGAGAGATTGAGACACCTTGCTCGGCAAAAACCTCTTGGGCCACCTTTAGAGCGTTAAGTGCCCGTGGGAAGCCAACGTACGGAATCAGGTGCATGATGCAGCCAATAATTTCATCTGGTGTCAGACCCACATTCAAGCCAGTGATGACATGCATACCGATCTGCGGCGTACCCTGTGCTACCAGAGCAGAAATTGTGGTCAGCACTTTCTGCTTGTTATCGAGCCCGGGGCGCGCATAAATATCACCAAAGGCGAATTCCACAACCAATCTAGTGAGATCCGGAGCGACATCTTTGAAGCTTTCTCCAACTTCCATGTGGCCTGTGGGGCTGTGTTCGTTGGGCACGGTCAGTTCTTGCAGTTTGTCCATGCCTTTTTGAAAGCGATCAGTTGCCATTCTTTTCTCCTATTTTTCAATAATTTCAGCCGCGTATGTCGTTCATTACGCTATTTATGAGAGTGAGTGCCTGTATACCAATAATTGCTTGTTAAATCGAATCCTTAGGCTCGCAAGCTAATCAAGCTGCATACGGAACTCTTGGAAGGAGAGCGGAAATGGAAGAAGTTAGATGCCTTTATGACCAGGGGCGGGTCTTTGGAGTTCAGGGCAGACCGCCCGTCTGCCCCTGCCCCAACTGGCTGCTTTTACAGCCCTACCAAGCTTGGTTGATCGAATCCTTGGGCTAGTTGGGTCTCGATTCAGTCATCCTTTCGCTATTGGTCGTGCTTCGGCTGCCTTTTAGATACATTTCAACATCACTGGGGTCGTCTCCAACCGTATCGACCGCATCACGGATCTGATCAGACGAGGCATCCAGCTTGCGAGCCCATAAGGCAATGTTTTGACTGTCATCCAGCCGGATTCTGTTGGTGGTTCCAGTATGAGTTTCCGTTGTAGTGGCCATACATCTCTCCTTCTAACCATAGTCGAACGTCGCTGACGACGGGCACCCGGGTCAGTCTTAGACGTATTATGAAGTTAACCACTACAACGGTTGGCGCTTACGACGTAGCGTTCACCATTTTTTTCTTTGGTCGTTTGCCGGTCTTTTTGGAAGCCTCTTTATTAGCCGGGGTTTCAGGCTTTCCAGAACGAGGTTGGCTCGGTCCGCCTGCTTTATGTATTTCAACAAACTCTGTGATCAGCTCCGCCACAGCTTCCGGGTGACTCAGCAAAACCCAATGGCCCGCGTCGATTGTTTGAAACTTCAGATCCGGTACCCACCGGTCTACATCCCGATACAGCTCTTCGGTAACGTAAGGGTCTCGGCTGGGTAAAATAATCTGAACCGGCGCATGGGCATAGCGTTTCTGGGGAGCCAACAGGCGTGGCAGGATATTGGCCCGGTACAGGTTGATACCGTTCTTGCCTTCTTTGCGCTGGTTTGGATCACTACCAGCGTGCTCAATGCCTTCCATCTGTTCCAAGAGCCTGGGCCAGTATTTGTCCAATCCCAATTGCCACATCAATGGAGCCAACACCGGCAGGTGGAAAAAGCCGACATACCAGGAACGGATAGCCTGGTTGCCCATGGCGTTGAGCGTAGCTGTGTTTAGAGCCCCTCCTCTACGCCCGCCGAACTGATCGCGAAGTCGGTGCCCCACATGATCAAGACAGGGTCCTGAAATAGAGGTAAAGGATGCAATTCGCCCGGCCAGTTTGGGGCTGGTGACGCCCTGCCAGGCTTGGATTGAACCCCAGTCGTGTCCCACAACATGGGCTGGGCGATCGGGGCTGAATTTGTCGAGAATCCGCAGCAGATCCCCCTCAAGCTTCTCCATCCCATATTCCCAAAGGAAGCTCGGTGCGGAGGAATATCCGCAGCCTCTGACGTCATAAGCTACGACAAAGTATTGTTTAGCCAATAATTTTGCGACGGGAAGCCAAACCCGGCTGGAATCCGGATAGCCGTGAACCAGTACCAAGACGGGATTAGTGGAATCTCCCCAGGTGCGGCAAGCAAGATTGATCTTCCCGGATCTTACGTATTGCATGCAAAGAGTCCTTGTTGATTTCAGCTTTGATGATAAAGAGTCACGTACCATTTCATTGTAGTCCTCAGCCCACCTAAATACCCGTTTGCTGTTCAGGCACATCGGTTCAGTCAGTCTGGGGAAGTTCTTTGGTCATCTCGCCTTCCTCTCTATACTTGGCATTTATGGTTTCACCCGCCCCACTCGAGGAGTTGCTAATGGCTCATGACCCGTACGCGTCCTGTATCAAGGCCTGTAACGAATGTGCTGCGGCCTGTGATCACTGCTCTACGGCATGCCTGGCAGAACAAGATGTTGGAATGATGGCGCGCTGTATCACGCTGGATATGGACTGTGCCCAAGTGTGTCGGCTCACTGCAGGAGTACTTGCAAGGAACAGTGAGCTGGCCCGGCAGGTATGCGCCCTCTGTGCCGAAATTTGCAAGGAATGCGCCGACGAGTGTGCTCGCCATATGCATGATCATTGCCAGGAATGCGCCCAATTTTGCCGCTTTTGTGCAGAGGAATGTCGAAAAATAGCGGCTTAAGTTGAAAACCTTAAGGGATTGAATAGGCTTCGTGGGACACAATATGGGCAGCCAGGTTCCTGCCGGCCCAGCTGGCGAGATACGGAAAGTATCTGAGGAACTGCAAAAATCCTTGAGGCCGGATGCCCAGGTAGGCATTGAATGGCGTAAAGAGCAGTTGCTCTTCATCAATTACAACCTCTTCCAATAACTCGATAACGGCGACCGGGTGCCAATTGGGATCGCCGGAAATGGCCACCTCCAGGGCAAAGCGAGCATGCCCGGCGGCCGTTGCATTGCGAATGCGCTCGAACCGGTCATAGCCATCCCCATCGGGCTCCAGAGGCTGAATGGCAACCTGGCAATTTCTCTGCTCGTCAATGTGGAACAGAGTCATCCCCCAGTAGCGGTTGGACATAAAGGAGTCCCGCTGGGTACGTAAACTGTCCGGCAACAAAGTCCAAAGCTTGCGGGAAGAGGCTGTCAATAAATCCTGGGTACTTTCATGAAAGGTATCTTCTGGTGGATGCGCGCCGAAACGGATTGCAAAACCCAGGACATCGGGCAGACCCCGATGGGTTCTTCGCCAGACACCGGCAGAAAGCCTAACCAGCGCAGTGCCAGTCAAACGCCGAGCCAATGGTTGAAGTTCGGGTATGGTGTCAGAAGACGTAACTTGGGCCAGGAAACAAATGCCTCGGGGGTGGAAAAAGCGGTCGCGCCTGATCAGGCTACCCAAACAAAAAAATGGAGCGATGAGGCCGCCGATGAAAAGACCTGCCCACTCACTCAAGTTCTGCGGATTCGGAACAGTCATTGAGCCTCCTGCTTTAAGGAGCTAGAAACAGACCCACCAAACTTAAAGTAATTTGTTAAGAAATAAAAATAGCGATAAAACAGTTAGATATAGAAGGATTTTAAAGTCAATTATTATATATCTTGAGTTTTTGGGGAGAGAGCCAAGGTCCGAAAACCCTATTGCTTTTGAAGGCGTTAACAGAAAGCGCTTCGATTACGTTGCTGTTAAGATTACCTTAAGTTCTGACAAGGATAAGGGAACATTTTGTCAGCGACTGTGGTCAATACAGCTTCGGACGTCTTATCGTAAGGAGTGACGTTCAGCATTTTATATAGGGATAATCATGCTTTCGCTTTCAGCCGGGCCTTTTGCCCTGTCCATCGACCGACTGATCCTCCTGATAGCCTTGGGTGTTGCTCTGGTCGTTGGATGGCTATACGGACGTCGCACCAAGGTTAGTGTCGAACCCATCATCACGGCCATGGTTTTGTGGGGCTTAGTTGCAGCTCGCGTCGGGTTCGTGCTGCTCTATAGGGCGGAATACGCTCAGAACCCTTGGGGCATTTTCGATATACGAGATGGTGGTTTTCTGGTTGAAGCGGGTGTGGCCGTTGCTGCACTGGTTGCTGTCTATAAGGCCTGGCGTCACCCGTTGGTTCGTCGCCCCCTTACCGGAGCGGTTGCTTCAGGTGCTTTGACATGGATGGCGGTAGCAGGTGCCATCAGCCTAATGGAGCTTAACCGCCCTACTTTGCCCGCTCAAACGCTCGCTACCCTCGAAGGACAACTTGTAGACCTCACCAGCCTGAGCGGCAAGCCCATGGTCGTCAATCTCTGGGCCACCTGGTGCCCCCCTTGCATACGGGAAATGCCAGTGCTGGCCGAAGCACAGGCGCAGATGACAGAGGTGGAGTTTGTATTCATCAATCAGGGAGAGGCTGTTGGAGATGTCACCCGCTATCTAGAAAAGACACAATTGGAACTGCGTAATGTTTTGCTCGATCCGTCCATGGGAGTGGCGCGGCACCTGGGCTCTCAGGCCATGCCGACCACTCTTTTTTATAACGCCGACGGTCAGCTTGTCCGGTCTCATTTAGGAGAGTTGTCCCTGGCCACTCTGAAAAGCAATCTTGATCAGTTGGCCATACATACAAAGAGTGATCTATGAAAAATATCAAACAGTGCCTGCTGCTGGGCGCACTTTCAGGCAGTTTTTTCATCGCTTCCGCCGCATTCGCAGCCGAACCCCTTCCAGCCCCAATCAAGTTCCTGGAGTCCGAAGGAGTCCAGATCGTAGGAGAGTTTGAGGCCCCTGGTGGCCTCAAAGGCTATGCGGCGCGGTTTCGGGGAGATACGATGGGCATTTACCTCACGCCGGACGAGAAGCATGCCATTGTCGGCACCTTGATCAATGAGAAAGGAGATCCCGCAGCCCAGGCTGAAATCCAGCGATTGGTGGATGCAGCACCTTCACTGATTGATTGGGAAGCCCTGGGCAAGTCCAGCTGGGTGGTGGAAGGAGATAAGAACGCCAAGCGGATTGTCTATGCTTTCATGGATCCGAACTGTCCATATTGTGCCGTATTTTGGGAAAAGGCCCGGCCCTATCTGAAGCAAAAAGGCGTGCAACTGCGCCACATCATGGTTGGAGTCTTAGGCCCCACCAGCCTGCCCATTTCCGCCAAGATACTGACTGCAAAAGACCCGGCCAAAGCCCTCGCAGATCACGAGCTGGCTCTGCTGCAACGCAAGGAAGGATTGTCGGCCGAGGGCAAGGTTCCCGAAAAAGCCCAGCAGGATGTAATAGCCAATTCGCAATTAATGCATAGCAGCCAGATTTTCGGCACACCGGCCGTGATCTATCAAGACAAGGAAGGGAAGGTTAAAGTGGCTCAAGGTGTGCCAAATGATCAGTTGATGAAAGAGATTTTCTCCGTCACTCCCTAGCTATAAAGCCGACTCAGCAAGAGGACTGCGAGTGCAAAGCTTATCACGCAAAACCAAAAGCGCCCTGATCTATGGGGCGCTGGCTATAGCCTTTTACCTGACCTGTAGTGTGTGCGCCACGGATCGGCCCGACCCTAATGGGGCCGGCTTCGAAACTTTGTCAAACAGCCGGGCAGCCTCAACTTCAGGAGATGGGCTTCATCGAACAGGCGGAGGCAGCTAAGGCTGCTTCTCCAGCCCTCTCCGTTTTTCCAGTATCCAGCGCTCTTCGCTTTCACGGATCAGGAACTCGATTCCAACTCCGGCATCTTCTTCCCCCATAATCGCCTCATCCGGGCTGCCGGCTAACGCATCTTCATGACACAGTGTGGCACTGCGTTTGTCGGTAATGATCGATCCGCCGGGGTGACTACCACGTTGGGCCTTCTTGGCCTGATTCTGCTCTTTTGCTTTCCTGCCCATGGTCTCATCCTCCTAACACTGAGATACTTTGCCTATATTAGTGAAGGATTGGACGAAGAACCGGCCGAGCAATAACCTAGAGCCCAGGGGCTTTGCGCCTGGGCCTTGTTATGCCCCGGCCTGGTGAAGGCTGAGGACCTAGTGAAGGCTGAGGAGAAGCATGACCCAATTAAACGACACCCTGGTGCGAGTCACTGACAGGATCCGGGAGCGTAGCCATGTGCAGCGCCAGGCCTATCTGAATCGCCTGGAGCGCGAGGCCGGGCGTGGGCCCTTGCGGGGCAAGTTGTCCTGTACCAACCTGGCCCATGGTCTAGCGGTCTGCTCCCAAGCTGAACGGGAACGCATGCTCCAAAGCGACACGGTCAACATCGGCATTATTTCTGCCTACAACGATATGTTGTCCGCCCATCACCCCTACAAGGACTTTCCGGATCTTATCAAAAAGACGGCTGAAGAGGCCGGAGCCACAGCCCAGTTTGCTGCTGGTGTGCCCGCCATGTGTGACGGCGTTACCCAGGGGGAAGTTGGCATGGAGCTTTCCCTTTTTAGCCGGGATGTAATTGCTATGGCTACCGCGGTGGGGCTGTCCCACAACCTGTTCGATGCGGTTCTTTGCCTGGGAATCTGTGACAAGATCGTGCCAGGGTTGCTCATCGGATGCCTGAGCTTCCCTCACCTGCCAGTCATCCTGGTTCCCGGCGGCCCCATGCCTACCGGGGAGTCCAATACTGCCAAAGCGAAAGTCCGTCAGCAATATGCGGAAGGGCTCATTGGCCGGGAAGAGCTGCTTGCCTCGGAAATGAGGGTCTACCATGCTCCGGGAACCTGTACTTTCTATGGCACGGCCAACACCAACCAGATGTGCATGGAAGCAATGGGGCTTCATTTGCCCAATGCTGCGTTTTTCCCACCCTACACTCCCGTTAGAGATGCCCTGACCCAGGCTGCGACTATTCGTGCCACGGAAATTGGCATGAATAAACCCGAGTACACCCCCATCGGCAAAGTCGTTGATGAGCGGGCCGTGGTCAATGCCATTGTCGCGGTGTTGGCCAGTGGTGGCTCTACCAACCATACGCTGCATCTCGTGGCCATTGCCCGGGCCGCTGGTATTACCATTACCTGGGACGACTTTGCTGACCTGTCAGATGTTGTGCCCTTGCTGGCCCGGGTTTATCCCAACGGCCCGGCAGACATTAACCGGTTTCACGAAGTCGGCGGTACCTCCTTTCTAATCAGCCAGTTATTGGACGCAGGCCTGCTCCATCGGGACATTCTCACCGTCGCCGGTGAAGGTGGTTTGGAACGATGGCGGCAAGTTCCCTATGTAAGCCAGCACGGCAAGCTGGAGTGGCGCCAGGGGCCTGAGCAAAGCTCGGATGAAGACGTACTGCGGCCTGTGACACGCCCCTTTAAGCCCAATGGGGGCATCAAGTTGGTGACGGGAAATCTGGGGCGGGCAATTATGAAAACATCCGCAGTCAAAGACGAACATCTCGTCATCCAGGCTCCGGCCAAGGTGTTTGACTCCCAAGAGGATGTCATCGAAGCCTTCAAACGGGGTGAACTGCATGAGGATTTCGTTGCGGTACTGCGTTTTCAAGGGCCCAAGGCCAATGGCATGCCTGAACTGCACAAGCTAACTCCGGTGCTTGGAGTCTTGCAGGATCGGGGGCATCACGTCGCCTTGGTTACGGATGGCCGCATGTCCGGCGCTACAGGCAAAGTCCCGGTTGCCTTACACGTGACCCCGGAGGCTGTGGGAGGGGGCCCCATTGGGAAGATCCGGGATGGGGACATGATCCTGGTTGATGGGAAAAACGGTGTGCTCGCCGTTCAGGTGGAAGAGTCTGAGTGGCAATCCCGGGAGCCCGTCAGTGCCGATATCTCCCACTACCACGAAGGCTACGGACGGGAGTTATTCAGCGGCTTCCGCAAACTCGCCAGTGGAGCTGAGCAAGGCGGTATGACTTTTCGTTTGGACGAAGGGCTCTGAAAAATCAGCTTCAGCCCTACTGAGAGTAGCCTTGACACCTTGAAGCCAAGGTGTGCGCTTTCGAGCTGTCTGCAATCCTTTGACGGGGATCAAAAAGCCCGCCAGGGAATGGCCCGACCCCGCTGTTCATAGGTATAACCCGCTACCGCTCCCCTATCGTTGTGCTAAACTGTCGCCATTGTCTCCCGCCGGCAATGATGTGCGGCGCGTGGCTGATTTGTGCTAACAAAAAAGCAAATAATTGGAGCGAACATGAAAAAATCCAGGATTGTGCGCGCAATAACAGCGTTTTCGCTGAGTGTGGGTTTAGGAATTGCCGGTGTCCAGGCGGTCGCCTCCGAAAAGTATGTGGCCGCGACCCAAATTGTCGAGCATCCGGCACTTGATGCGGCGCGCCAAGGAGTTCTGGACGAACTGAATGCCCGCGGATATGAGGTGGGTAAGAACTTGAAATGGACCTATGAAAGCGCCCAGGGGAACACGGTGACTGCCGGCCAGATTGCCCGCAAACTCAGCGGTGAAAGGCCCAATGTCATCGTAGCTATCGCCACTCCCTCCGCCCAGGCTGCGGCAACTGCTGCCCGTGGTATTCCGGTCGTATTTTCCGCCGTCACGGATCCGGTCGGCGCCAAGCTGGTTGCTTCACTGGAAAAGCCTGGTAAGAACGTGACCGGCGTAACAGACATGCTGCCTGTTGCCAAACATGTGGAGCTGATGAAAAACCTGATCCCGGGCATCAAAACTATTGGCGTGATCTACAATCCCGGTGAGGCCAACTCTGTTACCACAGTAAACCTGGTGAAAGAGGAAGCTCCCAAGCAAGGGTTGGAAGTGGTCACTGCAGCCGCGACCAAGTCCTCTGAAGTCCAGATGGCGGCTCGCTCTTTGATCGGCAAGGCCGACATCGTCTATCTGCCCACCGACAACACCGTTATTTCGGCAGCAGAAGCCATTATCCGCGTTGGCGAGCAGAACAAATTGCCGATCATTGCGGCCGATACCGACACGGTGAAGCGTGGGGCGATTGCAGCAATGGGCTTCAATTACTATGACATGGGGCGTCAAACCGGTGCGATTGTCGCTCGCATCCTTGAAGGTGAAAAGCCCGCAGAGATTTCTGTGGAAACCGTCGACAACATGGAGCTTTACCTGAACCTTGGCGCCGCCAAGAGAATGGGCGTAGAGGTACCCCAAGCCTTACGTGAATCTGCCAAGGAAATCATCGGCGAATAATCAATCCTGACTATTGTTTTAGCCAACTCTTACCGGGGCCGTTCCCAGGCTTCCCCCGCTCCGGCCCCGGTGATGTTTACAAGCGAGTATTAACTTGAACCAGATAGCCTTCTTTGGCGCCATTGAACTTGGGGTGATTTTTGCCCTGGTTGCCTTTGGTGTTTACCTTTCGTTTCGAATTCTGGACTTTCCCGATCTGACCGTTGATGGCAGCTTCCCCTTGGGTGCCGCGGTTTGTGCAGTGATGATCGTGGCCGGCGTCAATCCCTGGCTTGCTACACTTGGGGCCACCCTGGCGGGAGCCATGGCCGGCGTGGTTACCGCCTGGCTGAACCTAAGGCTCAAGATCCTTCACCTGCTTGCCTCCATTCTCACTATGACCGCCTTGTATTCCATTAACTTGCGAGTTATGGGCAAGCCCAATATGGCTTTGTTGGGCCAGGATACAATCCTCTCCCCTCTGGAGAGTCTGGATATCCCCTACTACTTCGTGAATATTTTGGCCTTCGGTGTCATTGTTCTGGTTGTGTTGGTTCTGCTGGCACTTTTTCTCAAATCCGAGACCGGCCTGGCTATGCGTGCTACAGGTTCCAATCCCCGCATGGCACGGGCCCAGGGAATTTCCACCAAGGCCATGACGATCCTTGGAATGGCAATCTCCAACGGTATGGTCGGTCTGGCGGGTAGTCTCTTTGCCCAAAGCCAGGGCTATGCGGACGTGACCATGGGGGTGGGAATCATTGTTGTGGGGCTGGCCTCGGTGATTGGTGGCGAAGCCCTTCTGTCTACCCGCACGGTCGTACTGGCGCTAATCGCCTGCTTCCTGGGCGCTCTCCTCTATCGTCTGGCCGTAGCTTTTGCCCTGAATGCGGACTTTATTGGCCTGGAGTCCCAGGACCTGAACTTGGTTACCGCAGTCTTGGTAGCTGCCGCTATCGTGCTGCCCGGACTACGCAGTAAATTGAGCGTGGCCGCAGGCAATCGGGGAGGTAAAGCATGATCCAGATTGAAAACTTGCACGTCTGGTTTGGCCGTGGCACCCCTTTGGAGAACCATGCTCTGCGGGGAGTTTCCCTGGAAATTCCAAAAGGCCAGTTTATTACGGTGATCGGCAGTAACGGCGCCGGCAAATCTACCCTGCTCAATGCCCTGGCCGGTGAAATCGAGGTTTCCGATGGGGCCATCCGTGTAGACGGAGCTGATATTACCCGTTTGCCCCCCCATAAGCGCGCCAATCGTGTGGCACGGGTATTTCAGGATCCTATGGCCGGCACTTGCGAAAACCTGACTATTGAAGAAAACTTGGCGTTAGCGATCCGACGAGGCCGCAGCCGTACTCTGTTGCCCGCCCTGCGCAAGAGTGATGTGGGTCTGTTCCGGGAACGTTTGGCTGGTCTCAACCTGGGGCTTGAAAACAGGCTCAAGGACCGGATGGGGCTGCTCTCCGGCGGCCAGCGCCAAGCGGTCAGCCTGTTGATGGCCACCCTGGTACCCAGCGATGTCTTGCTGCTGGACGAGCACACCGCGGCACTGGATCCCAAGACGGCTGCCTTTGTGATCGAACTCACCCGCCGCATCGTGGAAGAACAGAAACTCACGGCCATAATGGTGACCCACAGTATGCGCCAGGCGTTGGACGTGGGCGATCGCACCCTGATGCTCCACGGCGGACAGATCG
>Ga0209075_1002554_pt1 | contig 15947 bp, 11 predicted proteins | sample Stecom2011_FD_187523 | JGI IMG/M metagenome (GOLD analysis project Ga0209075, IMG submission 187523) | Agricultural soil microbial communities from Utah to study Nitrogen management - Steer compost 2011 (SPAdes) (version 2) | ecosystem: Environmental > Terrestrial > Soil > Agricultural land...
TCAGTGTTCCCTGTGCGCGGCCACTAAGCGTGCTCGAGGGTTAGCGGGCTGCCTTGTTTGTCAAAGGTAAGAAATTTACTTACCAATCCGGTGCGGATGTCGTTCACCATTTTTTCTAATAGCTTATCGGTTTCTATTGATTACATGGGCCGTTACGAGGTGGCAATAGTTAAAATGTGATCATCGGTGGTGGGCTTTAAAGCGTTTACTATAAAATCACCCTGGACAGGTTAGGGGTAAAAGCAGGCGTTGCGCGTTGCGTTAGTGGCGGGGTTGGTAAGTGAGTAAGCGGTTATTAAATACACTTGTCTGCAGTGCTGCTTGGCCCTCAAAACTGGCGAGTCAGAAGCTGCCATCTTGAGGGCTGGTGAGAGATGCCTTTAACGGGTTGTTGTAGCGTGGCTCGCAGCTCCGGTTAGTTTGCTCCCGCGTTGTTAGTTAAAAAAGCTCTTCCGGTAACACGTTCGGGGAGCTTTGTGTGCCGCTATGGTTGTCGCCCCTTTCTGCTCGCTCAGGAACATTGTCCGCCGAGAAGATTTCAAATATAGCATCTGGATCGTTCGGCCCGGCGCGTTTACCCGTTTCTGGGTCTATGCGGACGGTGATGATGCCGTCAGGGCGCTGCGCCGGACGTTCTAGCTTGTCGGCGAGTGCCTCACGCATGTAGTTAATCCAAATTGGCAGTGCCGCCGAGCCGCCATATTCACGGTTTCCCAGTGGCGTGTTGTTGTCGAAACCGAGCCAGGTGATGGTAACAATATCGGGATTATAACCGGCAAACCAAGCGTCCCTTGGGCCGTTGGTGGTACCGGTTTTTCCGGCGATATCCTCGCGCCCCAGCACCCTTGCGCGTTTACCAGTACCCCGGGCTATAACGTCGCGCAGCATAGAGTCGGCAATAAAGGCTATTTTTGCATCGACAATACGCTCAGCTGGCGCTGGTGTATCAATAGAGGTTGTCGCCTCTTGTTTGTCGAGCAGCTCCTCTAAAGTGCGTGCTTCTGATGGTGGTTCTTGTGGTTTATTGTCACAGTCACGACATACGGTATCGGGGCTGGCTTTAAACACCACTTGTTTGTCGGTGGTCTCGATGCGTTGCACCAAGTAAGGCTGCACGGCATAGCCGCCGTTAGCAAAGGTTGTGTAGCCCCGTGCTAGGTCTAATGGCGTCAGGTCGACTGTTCCAAGTGCGAGGGATAAGTCCCGTGGCAGGTTGTTTTTATCAAACCCAAAACGAGCCAAGCTGGCGTGAGCGGTATTTATACCAAGTGCGCGTAAAATGCGGATCGAAACGAGGTTGCGCGATCGATACAAAGCGGTGCGCATGCGCATGGGCCCTAAAAAGCTGCCTCCGTCATTCTCGGGGCGCCAGGCACCTTCTAAGCTTGCGTCTTGGATGACGATGGGCGCGTCATTGATAATCGTTGCCGGTGTGTAGCCGTGCTCTAAAGCTGTGGTGTAAATAAAAGGCTTAAAGGCTGAGCCGGGTTGGCGGGTGGCTTGCGTGACGCGATTAAAGTGACTTTGGGTAAAGTCGAATCCGCCGGCCAACGAGATAATCGCCCCATCTTGCGGATCAAGGGATACTAAAGCGGCTTCTGCGGCCGGTAGCTGTGCCAGCACTGGGCCGTCGGCAGTGTGGCGCAAGCGGATAACGTCACCAGGGGCAAGTATATCGCTGGTTTGTGTAGGTTTTTTACCACGGTAGTTTTCATTGATATAAGGTCTGGCATCAGAGAGCCCTTGCTCCCAGTTAAGCTGCGCGTAAGAACCGTCGGGTAACAGTAGGGTTGCGGTTTGAAGGTCGACCTCGTTGACCACAGCGGGGGTTAAGCCGCCGTAACTGGGTATGTGTTTTAATGTTGCGAGCCATTGCTCTGCGCTAGAATTTGGGTCGAGTTGCTGTTCTGGCCCGCGATACCCATGACGTTGATCGTAGGTGAGCAAACCTTCGATAACAGCATTTTGGGCGACTTCTTGCAGGTGGGCATTGATCGTTGTGTAAACGCTGTAGCCATCGGTATAAGCGGCATTACCAAAGCGCGCAATTGCGTCTCGGCGAGCCATTTCGGCGATATAGGGGGCGTTAAGCTCGGGGGTTAAACCATAATACTTTGCAGTGGAGGGGGTTTGGATGGCTGCTTTCCAGGTGGCTTGATCTATATGGTGCAGCTCCAGCATACGCCCTAAAATCCAGTTACGGCGAATCATTGCACGCTCTGGGTTTGCCAGAGGGTTATAGGCCGAGGGAGCCTTGGGTAAACCGGCGATCATGGCCCACTCAGGTAAGCTTAGCTCATCAATGTTTTTGCCGTAATATACATTGGCCGCTGCTTGGATTCCGTAAGCACGGTTACCAAAGTATATTTTGTTGTTGTAAAGTGCGAGGATCTGCTCTTTACTAAGTTCACGTTCAATTTTAAGAGCAAGCAGGATCTCGTTGAATTTACGGGCAAAAGTTTGTTGGAAAGAGAGGAAAAGGTTGCGCGCAAGTTGCATCGTAATGGTGCTTCCGCCCGATTGAATGCGACCTGTTTGTAATATTTGTGATGCGGCTCGCAAAAGTCCTCTAATAGAGACGCCGTTATGATCGTAGAATTGGGCATCCTCCGCTGATAATAACGCTTTGATATACAGTGGCGGGATTTTGTCGTAATTTATGGGGGAGCGGCGCTGTTCGCCAAACTCGCCAATGAGCCGATTGTCGCTAGAGTAAATACGCAGCGGTGTTTGTAATTTTACATGCCGCAAGGTCTGTACGTCGGGCAATTTTGGATTTAAATAAAGGTATAGACCAGCAAAGGTGACGCCAGTCGCACCGCAGCTGGCGATGAATAACCATAAAAGTACAGAGAGATAAGAATATTTTTTAGGCATTTTTTCTAAGCGAATTAGATAGTTAGCGGTTTTAACCGACTGGATGATGCATTATACGGGGTTTTTACCTGTTTACATATGCGTGATCTTGTTGCAGGCTTAAGTTAAAGTGCTATAACATAAACGGCGTCTAAGTTACGGATATAGATAGAAAAATGGGCATTCTCGGGTTCTTAGAAAAAAAGACAAGGCCAGTTTTGGGGTTAGACATAAGCTCAACGTCTGTAAAACTCCTAGAGCTGAGCCGTAGTGGCGATCGGTACCGAGTAGAAACCTACGCGGTTCGGCCTTTGCCGCCCAATGCGGTTGTTGAGAAAAACATCAACGACGCGACCGCGGTGGCTGAGGTTATACGATCCCTAGTGAAACAATCAAAAACCAAAATCAAGCATGCGGCGGTATCTGTCGCAGGCTCCGCAGTGATCACTAAAGTCATTGAGATGCAGGCTGGTTTGTCAGATGACGATCTAGAAAACCGCATCTACCTAGACGCTGATCAATACATTCCTTTTCCCATCGATGAAGTCTCGATCGATTTTGAGGTGCAGGGTGAATCGCCCAACGACCCGGACATGGTCGAGGTGTTGTTGGCGGCATGCCGCACCGAAAACGTTGACTCTAGGGTGGATACCTTGCGCCAGGCAGGCCTAGAGGAGGAAGTGGTCGATGTCGAGGCTTACGCCATGGAGCGGGCCTTTGAGCTGGTAATAGAGCAGCTTGAAGATCAGGACAATCAAGTGATAGCGGTACTGGATATCGGCGCCACCATGATGACATTGAGCGTCTTGGTGGATGGTAAGACCATCTACACCCGCGAACAGCTGTTTGGTGGGCGTCAATTAACCGAAGAGATACAGCGCCGTTACGGGCTTTCGATGGAGGAGGCCGGCTTAGCCAAAAAACAAGGCGGCTTGCCAGACGATTATCAAACGGAAGTGCTGCAGCCATTTAAAGAATCTGTGGTGCAACAGGTGACCCGTTCGTTACAGTTTTTCTTCTCGGCCAGTGAGTATAACGATGTGGATTACATCGTTTTGGCGGGCGGCGTTGCTTCTATGGAGGGGTTGGCTGAACTTATTGAAGAAAAGCTTGGCACCCAGTCTATGGTGGCAAACCCCTTTGCAAATATGTCAGTGGCATCGCGAGTCAATGCAGCGGCACTGGCTAATGATGCGCCCTCATTAATGGTGGCCACCGGCCTAGCGATGAGGAGCTTTGACTAATGGCGAATATCAACTTACTGCCCTGGCGCGTCAACGAGCGGGAGCAGAAAAAGAAAGAATTTATCACGGTTTTAATAGGCGTTGCTGTTTTTGCGTTTTTTCTAGCCTATTTATGGGTATCTAATGCTCAAGGTAAAGTAGATCACCAGCGTCAGCGGAATGAGATGCTAAAAACTGAAATAGCCACACTGGAAGATAGAGTGGCCGAGCTGAAAGACTTACAGCAACAACGCGAAGATCTGTTGGCCTTGATGAAGTTGATTCGTGACCTTGAAGGGACTCGCTCTGTCATCGTGCATCACTTTGATGAGTTAGTGCGGGCCTTGCCCGACGGCGTATACCTTACTTCGGTTAAGCGTGAAGGCGAGCTGATGAGCATCATAGGCTATGCCGAATCCAATAACCGGGTATCCAGCTTAATGCGTAACCTAGACTCGTCCGAATGGTACACCGAGCCCAATTTGGCGTCGGTCGATGCCGCACCCGAGAAGGGCGAACAAGCGAATGCGTTTTCTATGACGGTAAAGACCATAGTTTCTAAGGCGCAAAAAGCCTTACAAGAACAACAGGAGGAGCGGTAATGTCTCTGCGCGAATCCTTCGACCAGGTGCGAAACTTCGACCATAGCGATCCCTCTAAATTAGGTGTTTGGCCGTTACCCAGTAAAATATTGGTGTGTGCTGTTATTATTGCAGCAGTGTTGGCGGGTACCTATTATTTTAAAGTGAGCGACATTGAAAACTCTCTATTAAGAGTAAAAGCCGAAGAGCAAACTCTGAGAAAAACCTTTGAAACAAAAAGCGCACAAGCGGCTAACCTAGATGCGTATCGAGCTCAAATGGAGGAGATGCAACGCTCATTTGAATCCTTGCTGGCTCGCCTCCCCACCGATACACAAGTACCGGGGTTGCTCGAGGACATAGATGCGCGCAGCGTTGAAAGTGGCTCGAGTATTCAAAGCATTGAATTGGGCGCTCAGCGCTCGGCCGAGTACTACACCGAGCTGCCAATAAAAATCAATGTGACTGGCAGTTATCACGATTTTGGTAACTTCGTGAGCGGTGTTGCGGGCATGCCTAGAATCGTAACCTTGCACGACTTCTCTATCGGCAACGCAAAAGAGGGTGGTGATCTGGTGATGCAGATCGATGCAAAAACGTACCATTATCAGCCGGAGGGGGAAGCCAATGAACAGTAATAAGCTAATATTGGCAACCTTGATAGCGGTTCTAACCCTGTTGGCAGGTTGTGGTGGCAGTGGTGATTTACGCGATTTACGCGATTATATCGAAAACACCAAACGCCGGCCTGGTAAACAGATAGAGCCTTTACCGGTGTTTCGTCCGCTACCACCGTTTAGCTATGCGGCCATGACGTTGCGCAGCCCGTTTGAAAAACCAGTGGAAGAGCAGGCGCGGATCAAAGGCGGCAAATCGGTAACGCCTGATGTAACCCGAGCAAAAGAGTATCTTGAAGGCTTTAATATTGCCAATATGGCGATGGTGGGCACCGTCTCAAAAGACGGAACCTTATGGGCTCTGATTGATACGGGCCCTGGTGCCCAGAGGAGCGTTGAGCCTGTCACCATTGGTAACTATATGGGCCGCAACCACGGTAAAATTATTTCTGCTACACCCAGTCAGTTAGAGCTGATGGAGATTGTCTCCGATGGTGATAATGGTTGGGTCGAGCGTCCACGTATTATTAAATTAGAAGAAAAGGAATAGGCGGTCATGCGTGCTTTGTTCTTAATGGGGTTAAAAATGAGAAAAACACTCGCGTTCCTCTCGATCTGTCTGTTGTCTCCCTTGGTGGGGGCAACGAGTCTCGATGATATTCGGTTTGCCGAACTGCCTAATCAAAAATTCGAGGTGCGCTTGAATTTTGATCAAGCGCCGCCCGAGCCACATGGTTACACAATCGAGTCGCCAGCTCGGATCGTATTAGATTTTCCCGATGTTGAGAGCGAGCTTAAAGAGCGACGCTTTCCCCTGTCGTTTGATAATGGCAAAAGCGCCTTGGTGCTGACCTCGGGTGATCGTACGCGTTTAATTTTAAACCTCGAAAACCTTACCTCTTACAGCTCGCGTATCGATGGCAACGCTTACGTCATAGAAGTGGGCGGCACCGGTGAGCGCCAAGTGGTAGAGAGTCAACCTGCAGCGCAAGCCGCCAGTGTAAAGCGTTCCGACTCCCGTTCGCGCGCCGGTGATAATCGCCAGGTTAAAGGCATTGATTTTCGTCGTGGTGACGCCGGCGAAGGTCGCGTGATCGTGGATCTTTCGACCGATCGCATCAGTGCTGACATGCGCGACACTGCCAAGGGTTTGCGCGTAACTTTTGCTAATGCGACTTTACCCAGCGAGTTGCGCCGACGTTTAGATGTGCTTGATTTTGCAACGCCAGTATCTGTTATCTCTGCCGGTAGTGATGGCGGCGATGTGGTGCTGGAGATTTCGGCCAATGGTGACTACGACTACCTCGCGTATCAGACCGATAAGCGATACGTTATTAGCGTAAAACCTTTAACCAAATCTGAAAAAGCCGAGCAAGAACGCTTGTTTGAATACACCGGATCGCGCTTGTCGTTTAACTTTCAGGACATCGAAGTGCGCGCCGTACTGCAAATTATCGCCGACTTTACTGACTTGAACCTAGTGGCCTCAGATACCGTGCAGGGTCGCATCACCTTGCGTTTGGATAATGTGCCATGGGATCAGGCGCTGGACATGGTGTTAAAAACCAAAGGTCTGGATAAGCGTCAAGTGGGTAATGTTCTAATGGTGGGGCCCGCTGCCGAGATTGCTGAGCGCGAGCGCCAGGAGCTATCGACTAAGCGTCAGTTAGAAGAGTTGGCACCATTGCGCACTGAATACATCCGCGTACGCTACGCCAGTGCTAAAGAAATCTTTGAACTGTTTAAAGGTAAGGGCAATTCAGGCGGCTCCGACAGTGGCGCCAGCCGTTCTACCGGCAGCGTACTATCAGAACGTGGCCAAGCGGTAGTCGATGAGCGAACCAACTCCATCATCGTGACTGACACTGCAGACCGGCTAGAGGCCTTTAAGCGTCTGGTTGATGAGATCGATATTCCGATTCGCCAGGTGATGATTGAAGCTCGGCTCGTTATTGCCAACAAAAACTTCCGCGAGGAGTTGGGGGTACGCTGGGGTGGTGTAGGTGCCAAATTGTCATCTAACTCACTGCTTGAGGTGGGCGGCTCTACCGGTAGCTTGGATTCATCGCCTGGCTCACCTGCTGACTTTATCTATGGTGGCAGCGCGATCGACCTGAATGAAAATATGATGGTGGATTTAGGGGTTGCCAATCCTGTCGGTAGTATTGCGTTTGGCTTGTTAACCGATAACGCCTTTTTAGACTTAGAGTTGTCGGCGTTAGAGTACAACGGCTACGCTGAAATCGTGTCGCAGCCCAAAGTAATCACAGGTGATAAACAGCGCGCTGTAATCTCTACGGGTAGTGAGATTCCGTACCAAGAGGCTTCGGCCAGTGGTGCAACCTCGGCGTCGTTTAAAGAGGTGGTTTTGGAGCTGGACGTAACGCCACAAATAACCCCTGATAACAATATCATTATGGAACTGGCCATTAAGAAAGATTTGCTGGCCGAGTTTAACCAAGAGTTTGGCGTGCCAATTATTGATATCACCCGCTTGAACACCAAGGTTCTGGTATCCGATGGGCAAACCATTGTGCTAGGGGGTATTTTTGAGATGCAACAGTTAAATGGCGTTGATAAGGTGCCCTTCTTAGGTGATATTCCATATCTAGGTCGCTTGTTTCGCCGTGATGTTAAAAGCTCAGAGAAGAGTGAGCTGCTGATCTTTATTACTCCTCGCATCATGGCCGAGAGCCTAACCGAATAATGCTATGTTAGATCGGCACGTATTCCTTGTCGGCCCCATGGGGGTCGGCAAGTCGACTATCGGTAGAGTCTTAGCCGCCGAATTAAATGTCCCTTTCTACGATACCGACCGTGTCATTGAGAATCGCACGGGTGCGGATATCCCGTGGATTTTTGATATGGAAGGCGAGGAGGGCTTTCGGTTGCGTGAGACAGGCGTGTTGCAAGATCTCATGGCAGAGCCTCCCTGCGTGATTGCCACAGGTGGCGGCATTGTGACACAACCGAAAAACTGCGAGTTGATGTCGCAGGGCTTGGTGTGCTACTTGACCGCTTCGGTGGAGCAGCTGGTAGAGCGAACCTCTCGGGATAAAAAGCGGCCATTGCTGCAGGTTGAGAACCCCCGCGAAAAAATCATAGAAATTCTTGCCGCGCGCGATGGTCTGTATCGCGCAGTAGCCGATGTTCATCTCAACACAGACCGCTTTTCACCTAAAGCTGCGGTCGCCGAAATAATTACGCTGCTGTAAGCCCTGCGCATAAATGTGCACCTGCTCGTCTCGGCACCTGTGTGCTAAAGTACATATAGCTTAAAAGTACACCCATTGTAATTTCAAAGACTCTACCTATGAAAACTTTAACCGTTGACCTTGGGGAGCGTAGCTACCCTATTTTTATTGGTGCAGATCTAATCAGTCGTACAGACTTGCTGGTCGAGTATATCCGCGGCCAGCAGGTCTGCATCGTCACTAACGATACAGTGGCAAAACTGTATTTGTCTGCACTTGAGCAAGCCCTGCACGAAGCCCAGCGTGAGGTTCAATCGGTAGTGTTGCCCGATGGCGAACAATACAAAAACCTAGACACCCTCAATCGTATATTTGATGCATTGTTGAAAAGCCGTTTTAATCGCTCGGTCACCTTAATCGCCCTTGGTGGAGGTGTCGTTGGTGATATGGCCGGGTTTGCCGCGGCATGCTATCAGCGAGGTGTTAATTTTATTCAGATTCCGACCACTTTACTTTCGATGGTGGATTCCTCGGTCGGTGGTAAAACCGGAGTGAATCATCCTCTGGGTAAAAACATGATTGGTGCTTTTTACCAGCCGCAAGCGGTAATGGCCGATGTGGCTGTGCTGCAAACACTGCCGGCTCGCGAGCTTGCGGCCGGAGTAGCCGAGGTTATTAAATACGGCATTATTTGTGATTATGAGTTTTTTCAATGGCTCGAGTTAAACATCGATAGTGTTATGGCGGCTAATGCCGAGGCGCTCAGTTATTGTATTGAACGCTCTTGTATTAATAAGGCCCAAGTGGTTGCGCAAGATGAGCGTGAGGGTGGTATTAGGGCGATTTTAAATCTTGGCCATACCTTTGGTCACGCCATTGAAACAGCTCAGGGATACGGTAACTGGCTGCACGGTGAGGCGGTGGGTGCAGGCATGGTAATGGCGCTGGATTTATCGCAACGAATGGGGCTTGTGAGCAAAGATGAGCTAAAGCGTGCGATAGCATTGATCGAGCGAGCCAACCTACCCATTGCTGCGCCCGAGGACATGACCGAGGCGCAGTTTATTGAGCTGATGTCAGTGGATAAAAAAGTCCAAGATGGACGCTTGCGGCTGGTATTGGTACAGCAACTGGGGCAGGCGTTTGTCAGCTCAGAGATCGATCGAGAACTGTTGAGTCAGACCATCGCTGCCTGCCGTTAAGCAGGCTGGAGAGCCTCATGATAGCCGAATACTGCGAGCACTTTGATTTAACGGGTGATCCATTTAACAAGCATGCCTTTTACATAACACCCGACTTAGAGTCGCTCGCCGATCAGATTATCCACGCCAGTCAATTCAGTGCCGGCTTTGTGGTGGTGTGCGGTGCACAAGGTGTGGGCAAAACCTCATTTGCGCAGTTTTTTTATCGCCAGCTGATTACCACCCAAGACGCCATTTTGCTGGAGGTGACCAAGGCCAGCTCGGCACAATCGCTGTTGCTGCAACTGGCTGACTTTCTCGCATTACCGGTATCGACAGAGCCCAGTATGGGGGAGCTTCTGGCCCAGCTGCGCACAGTCATCAATGCTGGCGATGAGGCTTTAGTGGTGACGGTGGTGTTGGATAACGCTCATCTGCTGGCCGATGAAACACTGGCCGCATTTGTGAGTTTGCTGCAAGTGCCAACAGGGCACCATCGTCCGTTTAGTTTTGTTTTATTGTCAGAGCTCGAGCTGGCAACAAGACTGGATCAGTTTCAGATGCCAGATGTGGCGGTGCAGGATATAACGTTTCCCCTGATGGCGGCAGCGGACGTTACCGCTATGCTAAATTACCGTTTAGAGCTGGTAGGCTATTTAGGTGAGCCGCTATTTTCTGTGCCGCAAACGCAAAAATATTTGCGTCAAGCGGACGGTCATCTTGGCAAGCTGTTCGAGCTGGCGCGCGCTGGCTTACAAACTCAGGCGGCGAAAGGGGTAACTGCAACCGGGCACTTTCATAAAAGTCCACTGCCTGTGGTGCACATTGCCGCCGTAGCAGGTCTATTGGCAACGCTCGGCTTGTTTTATTTGTATCAAGGCGGCGATACTCAGCCAGAGAACCAAGTTAAGCAACTGCCCGCGCCGCCGCTGCAGATACCAGAGCAAGAGAAACCTCAAGTCAGCGCTGAAGCGTTACATCAGCAAGCCAGTTCAGTGGCAGTACAATCTGCCCCAGAAGAAGCCCGTGTGGATGCAGCAGCTCCTTTACAGGGCTCTGAGGTTGTGGAGCAAGTTGAGGTCATCACCGACGATGCATTAACGGCAACCGAAACAGCTGTAGTAGCCACTGGCTCTGACAGCGATGTTAAGTCAGAAGGCACTGCAGAGGCTCAAGCAGCTGCTCCTGCAGCCGTTGAGGCCAAGCCCCGTTCGGCTATAGCGCTGACGTCTCACCAATCTTCTGCCGCTTGGCCTAACGACGAAGCCGAGATTTTGTCTTGGCCAGTAGCCTCATACTCTTTACAGGTGTTAGGGGTTTCGAGCCAGGCAGCCGCTACTGCTTATGTGCAGCGCCAAACTAACCGCGATTACTTGCGTATTATGGAGACTCGTCGCTCGGCTAAGCCTTGGTATATTGTGCTAGTGGGGCGATACGACTCTCTGGATCAAGCCAAGCAAGCGGCTACCAGTTTGCCGGCCGAGCAAGTAAAGGCAGGGCCTTGGCCAAGAAAGGTGAAAGAGCTGCAGGATGAGATTCAAGCTTACTAAAAACGTTGAATAAAAAAAGCCCCAAAGAGCTGACCTCCTTGGGGCTTTTTATTAGTCTTTCTTATCGTGATGGGGCGTAGGATTGTACCAGTACGTGGCCTATGGTCCACACGGTTTCACCCTCGCCATCGGGGCCGGGCATGGCGGCGCTAATCGACACTATCCCGTCGACCGATTCTGAGTCGCTGACTTTAAAGGTCAAGGTCACCATTGTGCCTTCGTTAGAGGCGCCAATTTCTCCGTCGGGGGTTATGCTCGCCTCGATACCGTTAGCTGAATTAACGCTAAACTTGGTGCCCCCAGGTAAACCGTTGCCATTGTGGTCGGCCACCATCATGCTGATGCTTTTGCTACCACCGGGCTGCATCCGAACAGCTGCTTTAGGCTGACCGGGGATGCGTCCGTCTGGCATGGTAAAAGGGTGCTGTGCGTTGCTTACGGCAATCAGTGTAATATCGTCTCGAATTAAAACGCTATCGCGACTACAGTGACCGGCTTTGGCGTCTTCTTTGCGACACAGGCTGCCGTTATAAATACCGTTGCCTGGCACGTACTGGCCGTTGCCGTCGTTATCGATTGAGATAACTTCTTCGGTTTCACTGTGCACTCCATCAAAGTTTCTGTCGATATAAGCCGAGCCTAAATCATCACAGCCTACATCTCGCGATGCAGCACCCGAGATGGGCGCCACTCGCTTACAGTTTGCCGCCCGTGCGCCGCTTGCGTCTTTGGCGCTATAAAAGATATCAATCCCATGGTCGTACAAACCGTTGCGGTTGACATCGATAAATGATTCGTTGCCGATGGTTGTGGCAATAACTTTTAAACGTCCATGGCGACAATCGCTGCCGTTGCCGGCAATATCGCCATTAGGGCAAACAAAAACGCCGCGGTCTTCGTCAAACTTTACTGTGCTTTCGGCGTACAGCTTACCAGAGCTTCTCCAGGTGACAGTGCAGGTGCCCGATGTGCCAAGGCTCTCTTTGCCGTCGTCACCTAGCAGGACGCCAGTGTGGCAGGCCGGCTCGATAATGCCGTTGTTAGCAGAGAAGTAAACCGGCGTGCCGTTGGGTACCGGGTTGTTAAAAGCATCCGCCAGATTGACCGTAATGTCAGATTCGACGTTGTTGTAATCCCAGGCAATAGGGTAAAGGTCGCTGGCGGCGATGCTAATGCCTTTTTGTACAGGCAGGCCGGTAGACACCACCAGTTGGTTAGATTGCGTGCTTACGCCGGTGTCTGTGGTGGCGGTAACTCGCACACTAGAGGGCGAGGTGCCCGACTGCACCGTGGTACTAACGTAACCATCAGTGCCCGACACATCGCTGTCGCGAGTCAGTTTTAAACCGCCTGCGGTGCTGTTAAGTGCAAAGCTTACCTCGACACCTTTCATGGCAGCGCCAGTGGCACCGAGAATCTGAAAGCGTACCACCGAGGACTCGTTGCCACCGCTGCCTTTTAAGGTAATGTAATTGGGCGAGGCGTCGGTAAAAAAGATGCTGGTTACGGTGTCGGACTCGACGTTAAGGCTGGCCGTGGCGCTAATAACACCGCCGCCATAGGTGGCCCGAGCTTTAATGATGTCCTCGCCGATACAGCCGTTGGCGGTGTAATTAACCCTTGCCTGGCCGTTGTTGGTAGCGACAACATTGCTGTCGGTGTTGGTCTCGCTCTCGTCAGTTAGGCCTACTGGCTTAATTGAGGCCTCGCCAGAGGCGATGCAAGCAGAGTTAAAGGTGATTTGTACGCTATCGGTAACTAACTCTCCTGCCTCGACAACGTTAACGGTAAGTACTGTGCTGCCACCAGCCGAGAGGGTGGCGTCACCGATGCCGGTGGAAATTTCACCGGCGGTAAAGTCGGCGCCGGTGCCCGAGCCCAGCTGAGCAACTGAATTGCTACCGCCATCGCCGCCACCGCTGTTACCTTTGTATCGATCGAGTGCATTACCGCTGTCGCCGCCGCCGCAGGCTGCAAGGCCCACGCAAAGAGCAAGCGCAGAGGTTAACTTTATTGTCGTTGACCCAAGTTGTTGTATCCGCATGTTGATTTCCTGGTTGCCGGCGTTGTAATTGTGTTTGGCCGTTGTTGTGCTCACTATGCCACCGGTGGCGGCGCGCAGCACACCAAAAGGCGTACTTTTTGGGGCGAAGGCGCCTTAACTTCTATTTGTATCGCCTAAATTAGCGTAAATCGCGAGCAGGATAAAGGGGGTGGAGTGTGAAAAAGAGGAATAGTGGCACATTTTAACAAATTACTTTAGTTTTCAGGCTTTTGTTGGCGCTTTTGAGTGTAACTTCTTAGCTGTTGTGAGGCCTATGGGTATCTTACCGGTGATTTACCGTATTTTAACTTAAAGCCAATAACCTAACGGAGCCTGTTTTATAAAGCTCGAATATTTGCAGTAACGACTGTTATGGCTCTGATAAAAACGGGCTAGATACATTAAACCGTGTTTTGTATACCAAGCTGATTATAAGCTCGATGAGGCGGCCGAATGAAGCAGAGTGAGTGTGGCCAATTCACTCTGCAAAGTATGCAGGCTTAGCTAATGGTATGATACGCGGATCCGGTTGAGTGGTAACGGTTATATGGACGAGCCGTGAGACTGCCAAAGGGACGCTGGACTATATCGGAGTTTAAGTGTAAAAGCCGGTCTCTGGGTCGGCTTTTTTCTTGTTCGGGGAGGATTCCCACGCCGTATGCAGCTGGGCGAGTGAAGTGAGGCCTCGATCACAACTGCTCAACCACAACCTTGTTAAACGCCTCCGTGGATACCAATAAACCATGAGTCAGCTTAAAAACGATCGTTTCTTACGCGCTTTGATGCGCGAGCCTGTCGACGTAACACCTGTGTGGATGATGCGCCAAGCGGGGCGTTATTTACCAGAGTACCGCGCCAGCCGCGAGCGCGCTGGCGACTTTATGGGGTTGTGCACCAACCCTGAAAAAGCCTGCGAGGTAACGCTGCAACCACTTGAGCGCTACCCGTTGGACGCTGCGATATTGTTTTCAGACATTCTGACCATTCCAGACGCTATGGGTTTAGGGCTTTATTTTGAGCCGGGCGAAGGCCCCAAGTTTAGAAAGCCCGTGCGCACCGAAGCCGACATCAACGCTCTGCAAGTGATCGACCCCCCCAAAGACTTACCCTATGTTGCCGATGCTGTGGCGGTTATCCGTCGCGAGCTCAATGGCCGCGTGCCACTTATTGGTTTTTCTGGCAGCCCTTGGACCCTAGCCACCTATATGGTGGAGGGGGGTTCTAGTCGTGACTTTAGGCGCACCAAGCAAATGCTGTACAACCAGCCCGAGCTTATGCACCAGTTGCTCGATACGCTGGCCCAATCGATTATCGTCTACCTTAATGCGCAAATTGAAGCGGGCGCCCAAGCGATACAAATCTTTGATACGTGGGGTGGTGCACTGTCGCACAATGCGTTTCGTGAGTTCTCTTTGAGTTATCTCGACAAAATAGTTAAAGGCTTGATCCGCGAGCGCGAAGGCCGTCCAGTGCCGGTTATACTGTTTACCAAAGGCGGCGGGCAATGGCTCGAGGCAATGGTGGACACAGGCGCCGATGCGCTCGGGCTCGACTGGACCACTGATATGGGTGAGGCTCGTGCGCGGGTGGGCTCGAAGGTGGCGCTGCAGGGCAATATGGACCCGACCATACTCTACGCCAGCCCAGATCGAATTCGCACCGAAGTAGAAACCATCTTGCAATCGTTTGGCCCAGGTCCCGGCCATATATTCAACCTGGGGCACGGTATTACGCCCGAGGTAGACCCAGAGCATGCCGGTGCCTTTATTCGGGCGGTGCACGATTTGTCGGCCAAGTACCACGCTTGATCGGAAGTTTATGGCGCCAACTGTCAATGTTGATTAAGCTGTTTTAATGCCAATGGGTAATTAAAATAGCGCTGAATCGGGTTTGGTTGGTGCGCCATTGCACCCATTGGTCGGGCCTCGCAAGTGCCACTTAGTGGGCCAGGCCAATGGGGTAATGGTTGTGCACGACAAGGGGCTACAAGGGAATGCAGTGGCTATAAAACAGCTTAAACTAAGCGTAAACGAGTTAACCACCGGCATGTACGTGTCGGGGCTGGATCGTCCGTGGACGCAAACCCCTTTTCCGCTCCAAGGTTTTTATATTCGTGATGTTGACGAGCTAAAACGGCTTAAAAGCCTCTGTAACCACGTGTATATAGATGTGGTTAAAGGGCGCTCGCCGGTAACCACTAAGCTGCGCTTGTACGATGGTGTGGCAGGCGGCGGTAGCAAAGGCGCGCCGATGCGCAGCGTCGCCAGCGCACCAATCACCGTGCCGGTGAAACCGATTAAAGTACAGCGTAATCAACATAAAGACATCAAACCGCTCGGGCGCGAGGTAAAAAAAGCTCGCGACTTACACCAAAAAGTCTACTCGGCGGTGGGAGATGTTTTTTCACAGCTGGGCTCAGAAAAACTGTACGATATTCCCGTTGCCGAAACGCGCCGTTTAGCCAGTGACATGGTCGACAGCGTACTGCGCAACCCCGATGCCTTTACTTGGTTGTCTCGGGTACAAGAGACCGATGAGTACACTTATAGCCATGCCTTGCGCTCATCGGTGTGGGCGATACTCTTTGGTCGCCACATAGGCCTGGTAAAACGTGATCTCGATATTTTGGCCTTGGGTGTTTTGCTTAAAGACGTCGGTAAAACCGCGTTGCCTCACGAGCTGATCGTCAGCGCCAACCGCA
>Ga0209075_1002558_pt1 | contig 15935 bp, 17 predicted proteins | sample Stecom2011_FD_187523 | JGI IMG/M metagenome (GOLD analysis project Ga0209075, IMG submission 187523) | Agricultural soil microbial communities from Utah to study Nitrogen management - Steer compost 2011 (SPAdes) (version 2) | ecosystem: Environmental > Terrestrial > Soil > Agricultural land...
ACCCGCTCGACAACTCCATGAGCCTTCGTTGCAACCCGGTCCTGGACCGGCTGCACTTTCGCTTCAGCCACCATATTGAACACCACTTCTTCCCGAAAATGGGCCACAACATGGCGCCAAGGGTTCGGAAGTGGCTGGAGGAGAACGAGCCGGAGCGGTACATGGCCATGCCTCATAGCAAGGCTTTGAAGATGTTGTACACCACCCCGCGGGTTTATAAATCCCCGACGGAGTTGGTGGATCCGAATGACGAAAGCCGGGTGTTTGATTTACTGCCGTTGCAGGCGCAGTTCTCTGCAGCCAATCGCAGTCAGGTCCAGGGAGTAGAGCGGTAAACTCGTAGGAGCGGATGACCGGTAGGGCTTTCCAAAACTGTGCGGAGCCAGGGATGGCGGAGCTCAAGCGTCACACGGACGTGCCGAAGGAGCGTGTTTTGGAAAGCCCTACCGGTTAGCCGCTCCGGGGTTAGCTAACCCCCCCCCGGGGCGGCTATCACAAAGGTTAACCGGCGTACCCAAGCTCCTTGTTCACAAGGTTGAACAGCTCTCCACCCTTGTGCCAGCGGTCAAAGTTCTCCAGGAACTGATCGGTCAGCGCCCGGTGCCAGCCGATGAAATCACCCGCCATGTGCGCCGTCATGATCACATTCTCCCGCTGCCACAGCGGATGATCAGCCGGCAAAGGTTCTTCCTCGAACACATCCAGCGCCGCGCCGGCAATCTCGCCTTCATCCAGGGCCTTGATCAGGTCGCCGGTTTTCACAATCGGCCCACGGCCAATGTTGATCAGGCGGGCGGACTTTTTCATTACCGCAAAGGCCCTGGTGTCAAACAGCCCCTCGGTCTGGGGCGTTAGCGGGGCCGCAATCACCACAAAATCCGCATGCCGGAGCTGGTCATACAGCTCATCATTACCGTGCACCGCCTCAAAATCCGGGTCTGTTTTCCTTGCGGTGCGGGCAATTCCGTGAGGGTGCATGCCAATGGCCTTCACCAGCCGGGCGATCTGCCGGCCGATCGAGCCGGCGCCCACCACCAGTACCTGCTTGCCTTCGGCCCGCTCGGTGTCCCGGTGTTGCCACTGGTGCTGGTCTTGCAGGCGGATGGAGCGGGGGAAATCCTTGGCAAACATCAGAATGGTGCACAGCACATACTCGGCAATGGAGCGGTCAAAGATGCCCCGTGCGTTGGTTACGGTGACATCGCTGTTGACCAGGGCGGGAAACATCAGGGCGTCCACCCCGGCGCTGGTGGCGTGAATCCATTGCAGGCGATCTGCGGCAGGCCAGGCCGCTTCCAGGGCCTCAGTGCGGAAGTCGGTCACCATCATTACCTCGGTGCCGGGCAGGGTGTCCCGCAGGGTTTGCTCGTCGCAGGCAAAGCGTACTTTGGCCCGGGCCTTGATGGCTTCGATGCCTGCCGGGGCGTTTTCACCGGGGGCGGTCAGAACGGTCACAACCGGTTTGCGGGATTCAGTCATTTCAACTCCGAAAATCTCAGAAAGCATTGATACGTCTTTTTATAGTCTGGTAGCCGCTCCGGCCCGGGTCAATGTTGGTGCTTTCCTTGTACCCCTGATGGTTCCTGACTACGCTGCAGTCAGGCCTTTATTTCGTGATGTGTGGAGGTGCATATGGTAGGCCCGGTAAATAAGGAAGCAGGGGAGTTCAGACCGCGGAAAATGAATTACCGCAAGGCCAAGGCCAGCTGGAACCCGGCCATGCAGGCTATCCCGGTGTCCGGTATTCGCCGCCTTGTGAACATGGCGGCCAGCATGAAGGATGTGATCCATCTTTCCATCGGCCAGCCGGACCTGCCAACACCGAAACATATTGTTGACGCCTATGTGGATGCCCTGAACGCCGGCCAGACCGGCTACACCATGGACGCCGGCCTGCCGGAGTTGCTGGTGGCGCTGCGGGACTACTATGGCAAGCGTTACAACCGTAAACTCACCCGCGATAACATCCTGGTGACCAGCGGCGCCACCGAGGCCATGTATCTGGCCATCTCTGCCACCTCGGCACCGGGGCGGCAGTTTATCGTGACCGACCCCTCGTTCCTTCTATACGCGCCGCTGATCCGAATGACCGGGGGCGAGGTGAAGTTCATTCCGACCCGGGTGGAAAACGACCACCAGCTGGACCCGGACGAGGTGATCCGGGCCATGGGCTCCCGTACCTTTGCGTTGATTCTGAACAACCCGAACAATCCCACCGGCGCGGTTTACCCTCGCAGTACTGTAGAGACCATACTGGAAGAATGCGCCTACCGGGGTATCCAGGTGTATGCCGATGAGGTGTACGACCACATGCTGTTTGATGACGATGACTTTGCCAGTGTGCTCAACTGCTCCATGGACCTGGACAACATCATGTGCATCAGCAGTTTCTCCAAAACCTACAGCATGGCGGGGCTGCGGGTAGGTTGGGTGATTTCCAGCCAGGCGGCTATTAAATCCCTGCGCCGGTACCATATGTTTACCACGTCGGTGGCCAATACCCCGGCACAGTTTGCCGGGGTTGCAGCACTCACCGGCGACCAGCAATGCGTGAAAGACATGGTTGATATTTACCGTGAACGCCGGGACAGGATTGTTGATCTGATCGAACAGACACCCTACCTCACCGGTTACAGGCCCGGTGGCGCCTTCTATGCCTTCCCGAATCTGCCACCTCATGTAGACGGCAATGAGGTGGCGTTACGGCTGCTCAAGGAAACCGGTGTGTGTGCGGTGCCAGGCGATGCTTTCGGTGAAAGCTGTACCAATGCCCTCCGATTCAGCTTTGCCACACCCTGCGAGCGGCTGGACGAAGCGTTTGACCGGATTATCCCCTGGATGGCCAAGCAACCGTTCTGATACCGGAGTTTAAGTTGTCAGTCCCCCGGAGATGCCGCACTATAGTGGCATTTCCGAGGAGACTGACTAATTATGCAAATTCTGACCCCCGTTCTACGTGTACTGACGTTGTTTGTTGCGGTTCTGGCCGCGGGCTGTGCCAGCTTGTCCCCCTATTCAATTTCTGAGGGCGAGATCGAGCGCCAGCTGAAGAGTGCCGTAGCCAAGTACGACCGCGAGCAGTTGCAAAGCGGATCACCCTTGAGTCTGAGTCTGAACGATGCGGATATCACCCTTGGCCCGGATGGCCGGGATGTCGCTGTGATCGACCTGAAAGGTCAGGTGGCCCTGAATGCACTGATGGCAAAGCTGCCGGTGGACCTGGCCCTGAGGGTTGAGGGTGCCCCGGTGTATGACAGCAAGGAAAAAGCCGTGTATATCCGTCGGCTGCAGTTGCTGGAGAGCTCGATTGACTCCCCCTTCTTCAAAGGCGACCTGGCACCGGTAACCGACAGTGTGATGAGGGTGGTCGCCCAGATGCTGGAAACCATGCCGGTGTACCGTCTGGATGAAACCAATACCGCCCAGCGCATGTTTGGCCTGGTGCCCATGGACATCCGGGTAGCCCCGGGCCGGCTGGAATTTGTGATGGCGGAGTAATCTGCCCCGATCACTGACCGGTAGCCCTTAAAAAAAACGCCAGATGAGCAATCATCTGGCGTTTTTTGTGGGTGGTTAGGTAATCAGGCCGTGGCCTTGAGTGCTTCCTCGAAGATGCCGCAGGCTTCGTCAATCTGCTGTTCGTTGACAATCAGCGGCGGCAGCCAGCGCACAATTTCCTGGTAGGGGCCGCAGCGCAGCATCAGCAGGCCGCGCTTCTCGCATTCCTTGAGAATCTTGCCGGCCCGTTCGCCGTCCGGGCATTCGCCGCGGCGCATTTCCACCCCGATCATCAGGCCCTTGCCGCGCACATCGGCCATGTCCGGGTAGTCTTTCTTCAGGTTGTGCAGGTTGTCCCACAGGCGTTTGCCCATGCGGTCGGCGTTTTGCACCAGGCCTTCTTCCTGGATCACCTCGATGGTTGCGATGGCCGCTGCTGCCGCTACTGCGTTACCGCCGTAGGTGCCGCCCTGAGAGCCGGGCCAGCCCTTGGCCATGGTTTCCTCAGACGCCGCCAGCGCGGAAATCGGGAAGCCGCTGGCCAGCCCCTTGGCAATCATGATGGCATCCGGCGTTACCCCGAAATGCTCGTGGGCCCAGAACTTGCCGCAGCGGCCGAAGCCGGCCTGCACTTCATCGAATACCAGCATGATGCCGTGTTTGTCACAGCGCTCCCGCAGCCCTTGCATGAACCGGGTATTGGCCGGTACATAGCCACCTTCGCCCTGAACCGGCTCGATCAGCATGGCGGCAGTTTCTTTCGGGGCAGAATAGGTGACAAAGATGCGGTCCAGTTCTTTCAGGCAGAAATCGGTGGCTTCGTCTTCGCTCCAGCCATAGTGGAAGGCATGGGGGAAGGGCGAGACCACCACGCCGCCCATCATCGGGCTGACCCCGGCCCGCAGGCCAACGCTGGAGGTGGTCATGGACAGGGAACCCATGGTGCGGCCGTGAAAGCCCCCGTGAAACACAATAATGTTGGGCCGGCCGGTCACCTGCCGTACCAGCCGGATGGCCCCTTCGGCCACTTCGGTGCCGGCGTTGGAGAAGAAAAAGGCATTGAGCGGGTCTGGTGTGAGCGCCCCGAGTTTTTCCGCCAGCTCCGGCAACCGCGGATTCATCACCGTGGTGGCCTGGGCGTGGATCATGGTGGCCACCTGCTTCTGGGCGGCTTCCACCACTTTCGGGTGGCAGTGGCCAGTACTGGTTACCCCGATACCCGAGGTGAAGTCCAGATAGCGGCGGCCGTCTGTGTCAATAATGTAGGCACCTTCGCCCTTGGCGGCTGTGATGCCGGTGGCCTGCTTGAGCAGGGGAGAAAGTTTGCCTTTGTGGTCGGTCATGGATACCTCCCGAAGTGAATGGAACAGCTCTCTCTTGCAGCCTAGTCACGGGGTCAGCCGTTTACAAATGGCGTCGCCGATTTCCCGGGTGGCGCGGGGATCTTCGCCGTGTTCGGCCAGATCGGCTGCCACGGCCTCGAACAATTCCTTGCCGGCCCGCGCCAGCTGCGGGTCTTTGCGGCCCAGCCAGTCCAGCATGCGGGCGGTGGTGAACAGCATGGCGGTTGGGTCGGCAATACCCTGGCCGGCGATATCCGGGGCGCTGCCGTGGGTAGGCTCGAACATCGACGGCATGTCCGGGTCTGTGGGGTTCAGGTTGCAGGAGGGGGCCACTCCCATGCCGCCGGAGATCACTGCGGCCAGGTCGGTCAGGATGTCGCCCTGCAGGTTGCTGGCCACCACCACGTCGAAGGCCCAGGGGCAGGAGACAAACTTCATGCAGGCGGCATCCACCAGCTCGTGGTGGGTGGCCACATCCGGGTATTCCCGGCTGATGTCCTCGAACACCTCGGTGTACATGTCGCCCCAGTAGCGCAGGGCATTACGCTTGGTAATCAGGCATACCTGGCTTTCGCAGGCAGAACCGTCGTGGCGGTGGAAGCTGCGGGTGCGGCCGTCCTGAACGCGCTCGGCGGCGCGCTGGCGGGCCTGTTCAAAGCCGTAACGGATAATGCGTTCGGTGGCCCGGCGGGTGAACACTTCCATCTGGGTGGCCACTTCATCTGGCGTACCCTGGCGCAGGCGGCCACCCTGGCTGACGTATTCGCCTTCACTGTTTTCGCGGATCACCAGCATGTCGATGTCTTTGGCACGGTCATCTTTCAGGTACTGGCGGGCGCCGGGCAATAACCGGGCCGGGCGTTCGCACACCCACTGGCCAAAGCCCTTGCGCATCTCCAGCAGGGGCGCCAGGGAAACGCTGTCTGAAAGCAGGTAGCGGCTGGTGTCATCGATGGGCCCGGGGTCACCGAGTGCGCCCAGCAGAATGGCATCGTAGGCTTTCAGTTGCTGAAGGGCATCCTTCGGCCAGCTTTCTCCGTGTTCCTCGTGCCAGGCGTGCGAGGGCCAGGGAAACCGTGTCCACTCCAGGGCCAGGTCGTGCTTTGCGCGCAGGGTTTCCAGGCAGCGGACGGCTTCTGCCACCACTTCCGGGCCAATGCCGTCACCGGGGGTAACGGCGATGCGAGCGGTCTGGGCCATTCCCGAATCTCCTTCATGTTTTTCTACAGGGTGTGATGCAACACCGTCAGTGTAGTTCCCGGCAGGTCAGATGCCAGTGGCAAAGCTGTGTTTCCGGATTTGTTGTTTTACCCCTGCAGACTTGCTGGCTATAGTGGCAGGTAATGGATTTCTGGAACGGCTTACTCAGCCGGATTAACCGTTGGGGTGTGTGTGGAAAAACCTGAGATTCTTTACGACGAGTCCCATTGCGAACAGTGTGCGTGCGGAACCGGCCTGGACTTCAGTTTCAGCTTTGCGTTTCAGCCGATTGTCGATGCGGTGAACCGGAGCGTCTATGCCTATGAGGCGTTGGTGCGGGGCACCGAGGGGCAGGGGGCGATGAGCGTGTTGTCCCGGGTGAACGAACAGAACCGCTATTCGTTTGACCAGATCTGCCGGGTCAAGGCGGTCAAGCTGGCGGCGAAGCTGAACATGCAGCCGATGCTGAGCATCAACTTCATGCCCAACGCCGTTTACCGTGCCGAGTACTGCATTCGCACCACCCTGGCGGCGGCAAAAACCTACAACTTCGACACCCGCAAGATCATCTTCGAGATTACGGAGGGTGAAGACCTTACGTCGGTAGAGCACCTGGCTTCGATTATCGAGGCCTACCAGAGCATGGGTTTCAGCACCGCGATTGATGACTTCGGCGCCGGCTTTTCCCGGTACAACATTATGATGGCCAGCCCGCCGGATTTGCTGAAACTGGATATGGGCCTGGTTCGTAATATCCATAACGACCTGAACAAGCAGGCGGTGGTGGCCGGGATCATTACCATGATGCGCCAGCTCGGCGGCCGGATAGTGGCTGAAGGGGTGGAAGTGCCCGAAGAGTATTACTGGCTGCGTTCCCAGGGCATTGCGTTGTACCAGGGCTACCTTTTCGCACGCCCCGGATTCGAGTGCCTGCCCGAACCGGTGTTCCCCGATTAATGACGTTTTAACAGGATACCCACGTGCTGTACCGGATAATAACCCTGATTGGCGGCCTGGTGTTTGTGGCCGCACTGTTTGCCCTGGTGTGGTTCTTCTGCAAGAAGTTCCTGGAGCACCACGATGTAACCGACCAGACCTCTGACCGGGCCATGGTGCTGGCCACCTGGACCTTCGCCGGCATTGCCATCGGGCTGGTGTTTGCCGTTGTCGGTGCCTTTGTACTGGGCCCCTGGGCTTTCTATCGCACCCTGCGGGGCCACGGTGTGAACATTTCGGATGGCGCCGCCATCTGGTGGGGGTTCGGGATTGTGTCGGTGTCCCTGGCCATTACCGCCACCGGCTTTTTCGGTTTTCTGATGCTGGTCGGGGCTTACTGAGCCCCCGACAGGCTCCGCAGCAGGTCCCGGAGCCACACCAGCGCCGGTTCGCCTTCGTAGGCCTTATGCCAGTATAGGTGAACGTCCAGCGACGGCAGCTGTGCCGGCGGGCTCATCACCTGAATGTGGGAACGCTCGGCGATAATGCGGGCGTAGGTTTCCGGCATGGTCAGCAGCAGGTCCGAACTTTCCACCACCCGGCAGGCGGCATAGTAGTGCTGGCAGCGCAGCCGGATGTGGCGTTGCACGCCACGGCGTGACAGCTCGAAATCCTCGATGCCCGGCCCCTCGGTTCGGGACGACACCAGCACGTGTTTCGCCGCCAGGTAGGCGTCCATATCCAGCCCTGACTTCACCACCGGGTGCCCTTCACGGGCCAGCACCACCAGCCTGTCTTGCCGCAATAATTCATGGCTGGTGTGATTGCTCACCGGCAGCAGAACATCAATGGCAAAGTCCAGCTTGCCCGCCGCCAGCAGGGTTTCCATATCCCGCCGGGCCACCCGCTGGCTGACGATCTCCATTTCCGGATAAGGCTCCAGCCGGTTCATCAACTGAGGCAGAAAGGTGGACTCCAGCACATCCCGCAAACCGAGCGAGTAGGTTTTACGCTGGGTGGCCGGGTCGAAGGCGTGAAACTGATTCACCGCACTCTGGATTTGATTCAGTCCCGGACGCATGGACTCCAGAAACCTCCGGGCCAGCGGCGTGGGCACCATCTGGTTGCCCTGGCGGGTAAACAGTGGATCGTTGAAATGATCCCGCAACCGGGCCAGGGAATGGCTGATGGCGGGCTGGGTCAGGTGCAGGGCCCTGGCGGCACGGGTCAGGCTGCCTTCCCGGTAGATGGTGTCGAAAACATGCAGCAGGTTCAGGTCCAGTCGATTCAGGGCCATGATGGGCATCCGTTATCTGAATTAGTGGTGCTAATGATAAATGATAAGAACAATTCAGTCGCGTAATAGCATATGGGCTCCTAGACTGTTCGCCATCTGACTGAAAGTGTGTCCCTAACGGGGCAGGCAAGCGCGAGGAGCTGCACCATGGATTTCAACATTTCCGAGAAAGGCCAGGATTACCTCAAACGCGTGAAACAGTTCATGCGTGACGAGATCTTTCCCATTGAACAGCAGTACCACAAGGAGCTTGCCTCCCTGGACAACCGCTGGGTCGTGCTGCCGGTCATCAAAGAACTAAAGGAGAAGGCCAAGGCCCAGGGCCTGTGGAACATGTTCTTCCCGGACGACAAATACGGCTGCGGCCTGCTGAACTCCGACTACGCCCTGATTGCCGAAGAAACCGGCCGCAGCTTCATCGCCCCGGAAATCTTCAACTGCAACGCGCCGGACACTGGCAACATGGAAGTGCTGATCCACTATGGCTCGGACGAACAGAAAGCCGAGTGGCTGCCAAAACTGCTGAGTGGCGAAATCCGCTCAGCCTTCTGCATGACCGAACCGGCGGTTGCCTCCTCAGACGCCACCAACATGGAAGCCACCGCCACCGTTGAAGGCGACGAAGTCGTCCTCAACGGCCGAAAATGGTGGAGCACCGGCATCGGCCACCCGGACTGCAAAGTCGGCATCTTCATGGGTGTAACCGACCCGGACGCCCAGAAACACCGCCGCCACTCTATGGTGCTGGTGCCCCTGGACACCCCGGGTATCACCGTTGAGCGCATGTTGCCGGTCTTCGGTGCCTACGACGAGCCCTACGGCCACGGCCAGGTACTGTTCGACAACGTACGTTTGCCCAAAAGCGCCATCATCGCCGGCCCCGGCCGCGGCTTTGAAATCGCCCAGGGCCGTTTGGGGCCAGGACGTGTACACCACTGCATGCGTGCTATTGGTGCGGCCGAAAGAACCCTGGAGATCATGATCAAACGCGCCATGGCCAGAGAAGCCTTCGGCCGCCCGATCGCCAAGCTGGGTGGCAACCCGGACATCATCGCCAATGCCCGGATGAACATCGAACAGGCCCGTTTGTTGACCCTGAAATGCGCGTGGGCGCTGGATACCAAGGGCATCATGGGTGCCTTGCAGGAAGTCTCCATGATCAAGGCGGTGGTGCCGAAGATGCTGCAGCAGATTGTTGACGACGCAATTCAGATTCATGGCGGCGCTGGTGTCAGCGATGATGATTTCCCGCTGACGGCGCTGTTCGGCTACGCTCGGGTTCTGAGGTTGGCCGATGGCCCGGACGAGGTTCATCGAGCGATGGTGGCGCGGTTGGAGCTTCGGAAGTACAAATCCTGATTTTGGGCTTGGGTGTTTTGGTTCTCCGGGCCTCTTGGTTCGGTGTTCGGGATCTCCCTGCCGCTTGGTTTGGAGTGGGGCGGCCGGCGGGGTGGGGCTTCTGAAACACGCTGTGAATACGTCCATGTACGCTCCGCTCCGCCATCCATGGCTCCGCAGGGTTTCAGAAGCCCCACCCCGCCGTCCCCTTTCTGAACATCGGTGAGGGATTGCGAGAAAAAGAATTCTGGAACAGCTTGCTGAAGAGATTGAGAGCTGATGCCGGGTAAGGCCTTCCAAAACTGTGCGGAGCCATGGATGGCGGAGCTCAAGCGTCACATGGACGTGCCGAAGGAGCGTGTTTTGGAAGGCCTTACCCGGTAGCAGCTCTTACTCCAAAGCAAAAAGAACACGAACTCCAAAATATAAAACGAACTCAAACGTAAAAACGGTGAGCACGAACATGACACAGAGGGTATTCATAACCGGCGGGGCCAGTGGCCTGGGTCGGGCGATTGCATTGCGGTACGCCAAAGAGGGCGCGAAGGTCTGCATCGGGGACATTAACCCGGAGCAGGGCGTCGCCGTTGAGGCGGAACTGAATAACGCCGGTGGCGAAGGCTACTTTGTTGAGTGTGATGTACGCCGCCTGAGCGACTTCGAGAAAGTCCGTGATGACCTGATGCAGAAATGGGGCGGCGTGGACGTTGTCGTCAACAACGCCGGCGTTGCCTCTGCAGGCTCCATCGAAGACACCACCATGGCGGACTGGGAGTGGATTCTCGACATCAACGTACTGGGCGTTGTGCGTGGCTGCAAAGCCTTCACGCCGCTGTTCAAGCAACAAGGCTCCGGCGCATTTGTGAATGTGGCTTCCATGGCCGGGCTCATGCTGGCGCCATTGATGGACAGCTACAATGTTTCCAAGGCCGGGGTAATTGCCCTGTCCGAAACCCTCAGCCAGGAGCTGCGGGATGCCGGTATTCACGTCAGCTGCGTGTGCCCGGCTTTTTTCCAGACCAATCTGACCAGCACCATGCGTTCGGACATTCCCGGTATCCAGCAGAACGTGAACAAGCTGATGAAGCGCTCCAGCATCACCGCCGAAGACGTGGCCGAGGATATCTTCCGCAGTGTGAAAGACAAAGACTTCTGGGTACTGCCCCACGCCAAGGAGCGCCGTATGTGGATGCTCAAGCGCCACGCACCCTGGGCGTTTGACTGGCTGATGCACCAGGAAACCAAGCGCTGGATGAGCAAGATGGGTAGCAAGGCGAACGCCTGAACACATCACAGGAGAGATTGAATGACACAGATCGACCAGGCCGTAGACATCCGGGAAGGCGAAGAGCTGGATATCAGCGCCGTCGACCAGTTCATGAAACAGGCCATTCCCGGCCTGGAAGGGCAGCCGGGTATCAAACAGTATCCCGGCGGCGCGTCCAACCTGACCTATCAGGTGGACTACGGCGAGCAGTCTTACGTACTGCGCCGGCCACCGTTCGGCAAGATTGCCAAGTCCGCCCACGACATGCTGCGGGAAGCGCGGGTGATGGAGGCGTTGAAGCCGGTTTACCCCTACGTGCCCAACATTGTCGCCATCTGCGATGATCACGGCGTACTGGGGTGTGATTTCTATGTGATGGAACGGCTCAAGGGCATTATCCTGCGCCAGGATTTCCCCAAGGATTTCGAGCTGAGTGCCGAAGACACCCGCAAGCTGTGCCTGAACGTGATCGACAAGCTGGTGGATCTGCATACGGTGGACGCCAGGGCCGCTGGCCTGGATAAGCTGGGTAAGGGCGCCGGCTACGTTCAGCGGCAGATTGGTGGCTGGAGCGATCGCTTCCGCAAGGCCCGTACCGACGATGTCGGTGACTTCGAAGAAGTCATGGCCTGGCTGAACGATAAGATGCCGGATGACATTGCCCAGGTGGTGATCCACAACGATTACCGTTTCGACAATGTGGTGCTGAACCCGGACAACCCGTTTGAAGTGATTGGCGTGCTGGACTGGGAAATGGCCACCATCGGCGATCCACTGATGGACCTGGGCAACAGCTTGGCCTACTGGATTGAAGCCGACGACGAAGGCCCTTTCCAGATGCTCCGGCGCCAGCCTACCCACCGGCCGGGCATGCTGACCCGCAAGGAAGTGGTGGACTACTACATGGAGAAATCCGGCTTCCGGGCCGATAACTTCGATTTCTACGAAATCTACGGGTTGTTCCGCCTGGCGGTGATCATCCAGCAAATCTACTACCGCTTCTACCACGGCCAGACCAAAGACAAGCGTTTTGCCGCCTTTGGCCATGCCGCCAACTACCTGGAGAAGCGCTGCCAGCGGCTGATCAGCGAGAGCACCCTGTAATGGCCACCATCTATCTGGTACGCCACGGCCAGGCCAGTTTCGGCAAGGAAAACTACGATCAGCTGTCTCCCCGCGGCTGGGAGCAGGGCAAGATCCTGGGTCGCTGGCTGGCGGACAAGGTGGAACCCGGCGCCATCTTTGGCGGTAACCTGCAGCGGCATCGCGAAACCGTAGAGGCCATCGCCACTGGCTATGGCACAGCCTTGCCGGGCATGCAGGTGCTCGAAGGCCTGAATGAATTTGATCACCTGCAAGTGGTGGAGCGCCTGCGCCCGGAGTGGGCCGATAAACAGGTAATGGCGCGGGACCTGGCCAGCTTTCCCAAGCCAGCCAGGGCCTTCCAGCAAGCGTTCGAGAAAGCCGTGGCCCGCTGGGTCAGTGGCGAGTACGACCACGAATACACCGAAACCTGGATCGGTTTCCGACAGCGGGTCGGTGCAGCGCTGGATGAGTTGATCGACCTTGCCGGTGGCGCTGATGTGATCGTGTCCACCTCCGGCGGCCCCATTGCAGTGATTGCCCAGCACCTGCTGGAGCTCTCAGACCGCAAGGCGCTGGAGATGAATAACGTGATCGCCAATACCAGCGTGTCCCGCATTCTGTATTCCGGCCCCCGGCGCAGCCTGGCCGTGTTCAACAACTATAGCCACCTGGAAGCGGAGAACCCTTCCCTGGTGACATTCCGATAATCTGAGGGAATTCCATGAGCAACGTAAACCTGTTCGACCTGACCGGCAAAGTCGCCCTGGTAACCGGTGCCAGCCGTGGCATCGGCGAGAGCATTGCCCGCACACTGGCCCATTACGGCGCCCACGTGATTGTCAGCAGCCGCAAGATTGACGGTTGTGAAGCCGTGGCAAGCAGCATCCGGGGAGACGGGGGCAGCGCCGAAGCCTTCGCCTGCCACATTGGCGAGATGGACCAGATTGAAGCCGTGTGGGAGCACATTGCAAAAGAGCACGGCAAGCTGGATATCCTGGTAAATAACGCCGCGGCTAACCCGTATTTTGGCCCGGTGGAAGACACCGATCTGGGTGCTTTCCACAAAACCGTGGATGTGAACATCCGCGGCTACTTCTTCATGTGTGCCCGTGGTGCCCAGCTGATGAAAAAGAACGGTGGTGGCTCTATTGTGAACGTGGCGTCTGTAAACGGCGTAAACCCCGGCCACTTCCAGGGCATCTACTCGGTGACCAAGGCGGCGGTGATTTCCATGACCAAGTCCTTCGCCATGGAGCTTGGCCAGCAGAACGTTCGGGTGAATGCCTTGTTGCCGGGCCTGACCGACACCAAGTTCGCCAGTGCCCTGACCACCAATGAGGCCATCAAGAAGCAGGCCATGGCCCATATTCCGATGAAGCGGGTGGCAGACCCGGACGAAATGGCCGGTACCGTGTTGTACCTGGTGTCCAACGCGTCCAGCTACACCACCGGTGCCTGCATTAACGCAGACGGTGGCTATCTGACCGTCTAGCGGTACAAGCCTGACCAGCAAAAAGCCCGGGCGATTGAAAATCATCCGGGCTTTTTGTTGGCTGAAACGAAACCTCAGCTACAGGTCAGGGTGGCTTTCTGTTCGCCGGTCAGATTGACGTAGTCTTCCACCCACCAGACCACGCCCCAGTCGGCGTAGCGGTAGGCCAGTTTGGTGGAGCTGAACCCGGTAAGTACCAGCATCAGGACTGCGAGTCCGAAAAAGGCAGGGCGCTTGCTGAGCCTTTGATGATCCATCATGAAAGTCTCTCGGTAATAAGCCGTATGGAAAAATGTTGCATGCTTACTAAGATGCAAACCTTGCCTATACAATACGCTATCGCCGGTAGAACAGATGCCGGCACACCCGATGGAACCCTGGAGTCTGAATGTCAAAGTTCACTGTAGCCCGTGCGCGCCAGTTCATCTTCTCGCTTTACATGTCTTGCATCATGTCGCTAATGATCTCCGGCATTATTACGCTGATTAACACCGGTCCGTCGAACGGCTTCATGGCCAGGTGGGTCGGCGCCTGGCTGGTGGCCTGGGCGATCGCCTTTCCGCTGGTAGTTTTCATTGCGCCGCTGGCGGGCAAGATGGCGGATGCCACCGTTGCGAGGTTATCGGGCCCGAAATAACTTCCGGGCCTATTGAATAGAGGTGCTGGCGGAGTCTGCCCGGGATACAGCGGTACCGGTAGGCGGCCGGTAGTGCAGGGAGTGCAGGACCCGGTCGAGTACCGCCCGGCCATTCCAGGCCGGAGAGTTATTGACCATGCCCACGATTGCCCAGGTGGTGTTGTTCTCATCCCGGGCGAAACCGGCGATGGAGCGCACGTCTGCCAGGGTGCCGGTTTTGATACGGCCTTCGCCGTCCATTCCCGTGTTGCGCAGCCGGCTGGCCATAGTTCCGTCCATGGCAATGATCGGTAGCGAGGCCATCAGATCAGAGGCATAGGGGCTGTCCCAGGCATGCTGCAGGATGCGGGCACCCTGCCGGGCAGTAATGCGGCCATGGCGGGTCAGGCCGGAGCCGTTGTCGATCACCATGCCGGCGGTATTGATGCCTTTGTTTTCCAGCCAGTCGTAAATGGCCCGGATACCGGCTACCCGGTCATCGTTGTCTGTGTCTTTCCGTACTTCTGCACCTACGGCCAGAAGCATTTGCCGGGCCATTACGTTGCTGCTCCACTTGTTGATGTCCCGCACCATGGTGACCAGGTCCGGTGAGGTGGTTCGCATCACCAGGCGCAGGTCGTCCGGTGTTCGCTCAAAACGGTCGCCGCCGCTCACGATAATGCCCATTTCTGACAGCACCGTGCGAATGGTCGAGGCGGAATAACGTTCGTGGGGCAGCAGTGACAGATAGGTGGTAGTGCGGCAGCCCTGGGGCAGTTCGCCGGTTACCTGCACCGTCACCCGCTGGTCATCATGGAACACCGGCGTCCAGTCAAAATCCCGCCGGGCAGGGCAGGGGCCTTCCGGTACCGCGGTTACCCGGTTGTCGATGGTGACTTCGGCAAGGTTGGGGGTGGTCCAGGCCTGGGTGCCGCGTTCGTCTGCCCGTACCTGGAAATGCAGCAGGTTCAGGTTGGTCAGGTACGCCGAAGGTTCCACCAGAAAGGGTGCGTGCGGGTTATTGCCGTTATCTTCAAAGTGCGGGAAGCCACCATCAACCCGGAAATAACTGCCGTCCAGCACCAGGTCGCCGCTGATCCGGTTTATTCCCATGTCTTTGAGTTCCCGGAGTGTGCTCCACAGCCGCTCCAGGGTCAGCTTCGGGTCGCCACCGAAGCGTACATAGAGGTTACCTTCCAGGGTATCGCCCACCATCTGGCCGTCGGTCAGAAAATCGGTATTCCAGTGGTGGTTGGGGCCCAGCAGCTCCAGGGCAGCGTAGGTGGTTACCAGCTTCATGATGGAGCCGGGGTTCATCAACTGGTCCGCGTTGACATACTGGTCGATGCCCGGGCCGTTCAGGGGAACCGCAGCCACGCTCAGGCCTTGCTCGTTGTTCAGGGATTTGGTGGCGTAGTCGCGGATTTCGGAGGCCCATAACCCGGAGCTGGAGAACCCCCTGGTGGTGCTGTCCGGGCTCTGAGCCAGGGCCTGGGTGCCAAGTGAACACGCCGCAGCCACAGCAATCAGCAGACGGCCGTGATTTGAAAATCTCCGGAGTGAGCGCGCACTCGCCTTTGAACCGTGCTGTTGCATGGCCTGAGTCCCTGTTGAGCTTATTTTTCTACCATAGCCCATCTTTTCGTTTTGTACTATGCAAAAAAGTGATACATGACGTTAAATAAAGTCAGTAGTTGCCTTGTTTATATTGAAGTTTTGTTGCATTTGAGAAGTGGGCTTTGTGAATCAGTGAGTTACTGTGACCCCGGGTTTGTGGCCCTGCAGCCAATGGTGAGTGCAGAATATGTGGGACAATGCCTGAAATACTCAACAACAAAGGGAAACATCCATGTTTCGAGCCC
>Ga0209075_1002559_pt1 | contig 15929 bp, 17 predicted proteins | sample Stecom2011_FD_187523 | JGI IMG/M metagenome (GOLD analysis project Ga0209075, IMG submission 187523) | Agricultural soil microbial communities from Utah to study Nitrogen management - Steer compost 2011 (SPAdes) (version 2) | ecosystem: Environmental > Terrestrial > Soil > Agricultural land...
GGGTGAATGGAGTAATACCATCCATCGGCGTTTCCGAGACTATCAGCCCCCTAACCGTGGCAAATTTAAAGAGCGCCACGCGCTTGCTACTATCAACTATTCGCAAGGGCTCAATATCCCAGTCCCCGATTTTCCCCTGTGTAAAATTAAGCGTCAAGCCCTCTACGTGCCCCGCTGTTATCCCAGCCGCTACGATGTCGGTAACTTCCAGCAGGGAGGTTCTAACCTTATTCCCTGTGATGAGGGTTTGGTCGATGTCTTCAAGCTGGGCCAGCCCGAGCCTGTTTTCAACTCTGGTCTTTAGAGTGTCGGAGTGGCCTTTGGCGGCTGTCAGGGCGGCGGCAGCTTCTGCCGTTGCAAAGGCTTTCGCGGCGCTTTCGGCGGCGGCAGCTTCTGCCGTTGCAAAGGACTTCGCGGATGTTTCGGCGGCTGTGGCCACTCCATCGGCGTAGCCTTTGGCGGCACTTTCGGCTGATGCTATCCCTGCATCCACATCCTCCGGTGCGGGTGTCCAGTCGGTGGCGCGGTTGCCGAGTTCGAGCTTCCACTCTCTTGTTTGAATAGTTACGGGAGCCGCCGGCGTAGTTATAGCAATCGCCACCTGTATATCACGACTAAAATCTATTTGGCTATTCGTTATTGTACCCGTACCCGCAACTCTTACCCAATCACCACTAATATGTGAAATGGGGATATTAACGACATCCTGAACGTTGCCCCCGCTTGCGTTAAAAAACCGAACAAACATTGTACTGCCCGACGGAATAGTCCCACTTTCTAATCTAATCCACGCCGACAGTGTTATCTGGTCGCCTAACGCAAAATTAGACATAAAATAAGAGTTGAGAAAATGTCTTGATGAGTCTGCTGTGTTCGTTCTCGTCGCCATAACGCCACCGGGGTCATTCACTCTTATTAAATTGCCTCCCAGATTATGCCCCGGCCCTTTTAACGAACTATTAGGTATATGATTCCTGCCTCCCACCTGCACGGCATCCACATCCGCTTTAGTGGCTGCGTTGCCGCCTGTGACGGTTATTTGACCCTTGATGTTCAGCTGCCCGTTTTCATATTCCATGTACTGCCCGGCTTTTGTCAGGTCGCCAACAAGTAGTTTTCCGGTTAAAAAGCTGTTTTCTGAGTACACACCCCACCCCTCGGCATTGGCGATACCGTTAAGATTGCCGCTTTGGTAGTGCAGCGTATAATTTGCAGGATTGTCAGGGCTGTTCGTCCACGTACTCACACGGCTGTACGGGCTGCCTTGTTGGTCTAATACTGTGCGCTCAATCACCCCGCTGCCGGGCGTACCGTAGTCCAATATCATACTTCCTGCGTAAACCGTTTGCCCCGTTGCGCCGCCTGAGTTGACAGTTATTGTGTAGCGCTGAACATTATCGGTAGTGCTCACGTAACTTGCCACGGTGGCCCAGATGTTTTTAATCAATAAGCCACCACCCGAGCGGTCGAATAAGCGTAGCAAAAGCCTATCCCCCACGGCAAAAACCTGAAAGCCCGGAAAGCCCTCAAGTTCTTCAACGTAGATTGTTGAGGTCGCCCCGTTGGCGGTGGTTGCCCAGTTTTGGGCCAATTTAGCGACTGATTTTGTGAGCACATCACTACCCACAAGTGCCTGCGAAATGTCCGCTGTAAATGCCTTTGCCTGTAATTCGTCCGTGAAAATATGGCGAAAATCTGCCTGCCCCTGCGGCGTTACCCGCCAGCCTTGCATTTGTGACACGAAGTTGCTTGTGCCGACGTTGCCGCCAAATGTGGCGCCCTGTGCTACCGATAACTGTCCCCCTGCTGTTACTGCTCCGGTGGATAACCCTATGTCATTAATCAATGTTTGATTGGCACTATTGGCGTCGCCGTTTGGCCGGAAATAAAAAACCCCACCTCCTTCAGCGCTTGCAACGAATGATTTGTTATTGTTATCCCGTATTCGTATTGTCGGCAAATTGATATACCTTGTACCTCCGGATAAACTTACATCCCCACCAAAACTACCAGAGCCACCAAAACTACCTGAACCACCAATACCTAAATTACCGGCCCCGTTTAGTGTCATTGAAGCGCTGGGCGCATTAACGTCCAATAAAATAGGGGATGAAATGTACGCGCCAGTATTATAATCTGCAAGTTGAACTTGGAGGTTATTCCCATCTAATACCCATCGCGCAACATTCTCACTATCAGTCTGCCAAAATTCCACCCCGGGGGCCGTACCGCGAACTTTAGGTCTAACATTAAATTGCCAGCCCCCAGTAATAGTTGCCGCCTCCGCCTTCCGTGGGTAACTTGCAGCACTATAACCGCCCAAATTCGTCGCATTGTCAGCGAGCGGCTTATACGCATCTGTGTATATACGCTGGCCCCCTGCCTTCCAGATGCCGTTAACGTCGTACACAAGGCTGCTCACTTCGCTGCTGGTGTCCTTGTTGTATATCACCAGCCCACTGTCAACCGTGACCCCGTCCTGCCTCCTGTTTACCTGTATGCGGGCATCGTCAACCACAAGTTGCTGGGCCATCCATTGGTTTACTTGGCCCTCTATTACTAAGTTGCCTTTTACGTGCCAGTCCTGTACTGACAAATAACCGCTTTCGGGGTCTACCTTTATAACGTTTTCCAGCCACGACGGGGCAGGGGTGGAGCTGCCGCCGCCGCCCGCACTTGCCACAAGTGTAATACTTCCGGTCTGGGCAAATTTATAGTCTTCATTCCGCCCTTGTGCGGGCAGCATAATCCTGTCAAATATCATAATGATGCATTATCTGGTACAACTTCCAAAAATGTTACCGTACTTTCAGCTGCAAGGTAGTTAATTTCGATACTTTTCGCAACCAGCACGCAGTTACTCTCCCCCCTCTTGACAAGGGCGTGCTGATACCTGCTAAACGGGTGTATGTAGCGTCGAACGGTGCAAGTAAACAACCGCCTCGGAATCCTTTTGTTGGATAAGTAAGTCCGCAAAAGTAGCTTTTCAACGTCGTCAGTAACGCCGCCACGGGTGGCTCGAAGCAAGTTTACATAGCGGTTATTTGTTGCGTAATCGCTATCGCTGTATAGCCCGCCTACCCTCGTCATCAGGCCCCCACGGCTGGCTCCCTGCCTGTCGGTGCCGGAGGTCGTTTTAATCTCAAACGAATCAATCGCATTGGCATCTAAGCGGGCGATTATCTCCTCGTCTTGCACCTCCATTTCTGCCCAATTGCCAAACTCGTTGCGTGCCTGCATCACAAGCGACACGGCCCGAAAGCATACACCGTAAAACGTCGGGAGCCAGCGGGAGAAACGCATCGAAAAACTAAAGGGCCCGCCCTCGATGCTTGCGGCCCTGTACGGCGTACCTGCAATGTCGCTGTTGAGCGGCACGGTGAACCCTGCTATTGTCTGGGTGGAATAGCCTGCGTTTACTTCGCTGGAGTTAACCCATCGGTTCAAGTGCAACAACGTCGGGCTCCCAGTCTCCAAGGGTGGCTGCAATCTCACTGTTACGTGTGCCGCCGTATAAGTCCACGCTGTCAGGCTGTTAATGTACCTGTCGCCTATTTTATACTGAGCTTCAACATCTTCAAGACGCCCCGTGCCCACAATCGGTGTGCGATAGCTCGTCAGCTTTTCCATGCAATAATCAAATTGCAATGATGCACGACCCCTGCCGCTATACATCAACACGCCTGTATCTATTTTAAATGCAGGCTGCACCGCGGGGTTGCCGACTTCCCCAAGGCGCAAAAATGAATCAATAAGTTTGCCCGTTTCATTGTCGTAAACCAGTACAAAGTCGTAAGCCGGAACCCCCGTCATATCGTAACCCACACAAGTGGAGTAACGCCGCTCGGTGTATTCTTTGCCCTCGGGGTCGGTCATCGTGTGGGTTGAAAAGCTGCCGCCCACGGTGTCCTCGGTGATGGGGAACGATACCTTATCATATTTGTATTTGTTAAACTTTACCGTTGCCCTGTTAAGTGCCTTTTCATAGGCTATCGTTGACTCGTCCAGTACCCAATCGAGCAGTATAGGACTGGGAAGCCCACTCGACCCGCCAGAGGTCCCCGCCATTGTCTTGCTCTTTTGCACGCCTCCCGCCCCCATCGTGTGAGTGTCACGTAAATATACAGTATTCCCGTAAGCGAAAACACCTAAATCTAAGGGCGTTAAGATACTTTCCAGCACTTCCCGCCAGCTCATTACCACGCCTTTTTCGTCCACAAAGTTATCCGGCTTTGCGTATATTTTATTTAAGCACGTCTCGAGCGTCCCCTCGCCCGGCATCGTCGTGCCTGTTGCTACTGTGATTGTCGCATAGGGCAAGCCCGTGGCAACGACGGCAGCGTGTACAAGGTCGTACAGGCTGGTCAATACAGAGGGGCCGTTATACGCAATCCTGTCGAGCAGGGCAAATCCATTATTTCCGGTTATTGTCACCTCGTAGTTGACAGCATCGGTCCACTCATCACTGTACTGTTCGCTATCCATCCACCCCAAAAAATCAGGGTTGCCGTTGCGCAGTAGCTTTATCTGCACCTCCTGCGGATTGGTCGTGTAAAGTTTGTTTAAAAAATACAGCTTCGTTGGGGACAAAAAAGAAATTTCAATCCCCGTGCCACTTACAGGCTCCTTGTCGAGCAAATAAATTTCCGGGTAGGTAACGATGCAATTAGTTACACGCAACTCCTCCGCTACGTTAACGGCATTTGTGAGTAATTCCAGTCGGCAGGGAGAGCCGTTGAAGTCCGTCCATTCTGCAAAGTATTTAACAGTAAAAGCCATTACCTGTAAGATTTAATTGTCCTGTTGTAATTATCCTGTGTGCCTACCAAATCTTTACCCCTTATCCGGAAAGTAACATTCCCACCGCCTCCGCCCTGGTTAACCATTTTGAAAAGGTTAGCCTGCTGCGCTCTGTTAAGTATCATTTCCCCGCTGTTTACCCTGGCGAGTGTTTGGTCCCCGAAAAAAGACGTGCCCCCAACGATGCCACCCGTGGCGAACTTTTGCATATTTGCCAGCGCAGCCACTACGGCAGCGACTCCCGCAGCGATAGCCAGCAGGTTGAAAGGGAAAGGCATCCCAGCCCCGGACTTTGTGGCCCCGGCAATAGCGGCACTACTGTCGGCTGCGGCTTTGGTGCTTGAACTCGCAGCCTCCGCTGTATTGGATGCGACAGCAGCGGCGGCAGCGGCTTCCTGTGCGGCGCTTACCATCTGGATAACTTCGACCAAAGATAGGAACTTGGTAATAACGTCGGATATTGCACTGGCCCCTGTCGTGCCCATATTTTCAAGCGCGCCACCAATATCGCTAATGCTACGGCTTGCATCGCTTAGCGATATCTCAATACTTGCACCTGCTCCGGTAGCCGCCCCCCCCAAATTATCAAAAGCTCCTGTTAATTTATCAATCTCATTTTTTTGCGCTTCTATTGCGGCAGCGAACTCCTCTCGTGCTACCGACGTGGTGGCCATTTCGTAAGCCTCTTGTAACTCCCGCAACTTCGCCTTAGCCTCTGCAATGGACCCGGCCGGAATCATTTCTTTAGCCGCTTCGTTTACGCCTTCAACTTTCTCTTTAAGCGTTTGAGCCTGCTCGGTGAGCCTAATCATTTTCATATTTTGGCGCTCCATTATTCCAACACGCTCGGCCTCAAGGTTCGCCATTTCTTCAAGGTCGGCAATAGAGGTGGGGCTCATAGCCATCTCTTTAGCCTTAATCCGGATGCGCCTGTCGATAAGGTCCAGCTCTCTCTGCCCTATTTCCTCCGTTTTTTTGACTGCCTCATCCAGCATTGCGAGGCGCTCCTCCTCAGAATACTTGTCCCTTTTTCGACTTTCTAATCTCAACTTAGATACATCGTTTTCCAGTCGTTTGATTGCCACGCGGGCCTCCCTCTCGGCATCCCCCAGCGCGTTGATAGCGATGCCCTGCTGCACACCGTCGTTAAAGCCTTTGGCAACATCCTGCCCTATCTTTTTGAAGCCCGCAACTACGGCAGCTTGCTGGCTCTTGTCCAGCCCTGTAATCATTTGCAAGCTGTTTTCCTTGCTCTTTGCGATGCCTGCCCTCACCCCCTCCATTGCAGCCTCGGCGGCGGCTTCGGCCTCGGCTTTAGCATCACCTCGCGAAAACATCGCTTTTATATTGTTGCCCACCACGGCAAAAGCATTGGTAGCCACATCCGCAAGGCCCGCGATAAATTCCCCCGCAGCCTCAAGTCTGTTGAATAGATTATTTTTTATAGCATCCACGAAGCTGTTTAATGCGGCCTTGGGGTTATTCCATACATCCACAAGCCACGCTCCCAATTTTTCAAGGTAGCCACTAAACACCCCTACCACGCCTTTTGCGGCCTCCATTGCAACGGTCAACTTCTTTTGCCCCTCCTCACTTTTTGTAAAGTAGGTGACAAGCGAACCGAGCGCAATAACCAGCACCCCGATACCAGTTGAAGCGATTGCCACCTTTAGGCCCTTCATCCCCTTCGTCGCTTTAAGGGCACCGCTATACATCCCACTAAAGGCAGAAAAAGCGCCCCCGGTTATGCGGTCGAGGAAGCCGCCGATATTTCCGGCCGCACTCTTAATGCTGTCGCTCATCCCCTTGCCAAGCTGCTGCGCCTGTCGCTTTGCCCTGCTTACGCCCTTCTCGTAGTCCTTAGTGTCCAGTCCAAGCCACGCCCGTATGTTAAAGCCTTTACCTGCCATGTCAGTTTAATTTTAGCCCTCGTTTTTTTACCAGTTCTTCAAATTCTGCCCTACTCATCACTCTATCGTCCTTCCGTTTTTTCGCATCCCACGGCATCGGGATAACGTCGTTTATCTTTTTTGCTCCTTTCAAGTAAGGTGATACCGCATAGTAAGCCACCATCCTCGCCCTATCCCACGCCGGCCGCTGCCTGACCTCCATCGCCTCGACCAGCCCGGCCGCATCCGTCACCGTGCACTCCCACTTTAGAAAATCAACAGCCAGCCCCCCACTAAGGAGGCTATAATAAATATCAGAAAAGCGCACCCCCTCCGCCGTGTCGCTGTCAGGTTCTTTATCTGTTCTACTTTTTTTTTATCCACAAAATCGCTCAACACTTTTTGCAAGTCATTTTGGTACGGCAGCAATTCCACAAATCGCTCGAAGGTGTAATCAAAAGACTTGTTGCACCCCGCAAGCAAGGCGTAGAAGTAATATAGTTGCCCCTCAAGTGTTGCGGGAAGGTCGCTTATACTGCCGTACTTTTTCTCTATAAGCAGCAGGGGGTAAAGGTTTTCGCTTGCGATAATGTACTTCTTGCCGTCAAATGTTACGTTTATCTTTTCCATTGTTCTGTTTGTTTAAGGAGGGGCGGGTAGTTAGCCCGCCCCTGTTAATTAAGCGCCTTCGGTTTTGGTCCTTTTGAGTTCGCCAGTCCCTTGTAAAGATACTGAAAAACTCACGTTTTCTCCCTTTGGTGCTGACAAAGGAAGCCCGGTGATAATTGCATCACCCGACAGTTGCCAAGTATTTGACGCGTCCTGCTCGTAATCAACAGTCACAGCCACAGGCGTGCCAGCCACAAGCGCATCGTACAGCTCATCGTAACCGTTTGCACCGCCGAAGTTGACGAAGTTTTCAGAACTCATCGACCAGGTAATAGTACCAGCGGCGAATGAATCCCAAATACCCGTGTCCTTGTTGGAGGTGTTACGGGTGGCCCGTGTGAGCTCTACGCTGCACGAGCTTGACGCACCTATCGGGGTGCCGTCGATGGATAACAATAAGTTTACTCCATCCAAAATCTCATTTGTAAATGCCATAATTTCAAATATTTAGTTAACGAAATTCAAAAATTAAGCTCTGCCCAAAAAAGCCGGGCGGGTCTGCCAGTTCCGAGGCGCTACTAAGGTAGCTATCCTGCAAGCGCACCCCTGCAAAAGTGCCGTTTTTGTGCTCCAAAGCCTCCCGGGCAGCCATTGCGAGGCCGATAACCTCGGCATAACTTGTGCCCCATATATCTATCGTTACGGTCACGGAATCCTTCCTTCCATCTTTAGCAAGCGCAGGACTTATTGACGTGCGCCCGTAAACAAGGTTCGGAAAGGGTACCTCCTCATCCGACGTAATCATAACCGGAAATATACGCCCGCCCAAAGATTCCATCCCGGGGGCGTTGCGTAATAAGTAGTCAACTGCAAGGCCTATGTTTAGCATATCAATATTTCTTTTTCATAAATTTCTCCATCTCCTCCTCAAATGCTTGCTGCAGTGTCACGGGGATGCTGCTGATATTTTTCCGTACTGCATTATCGAAAAAACCGCTTTCCTGTACTGCGCCTCTGTTCGCTCCCTTTCCCGTAGTTCGTACATCCGTGCCGCTGTTGACAAAGTGAAAGTGAGGCCCTTTATTTTTCCCCTTCGTCCGTGCGCCTATTGCAGCATAGGCGGTGCCGGGCTTAATGCTTATTATCGTGCCTAAGCTGCGCCGCAGGTTGCCCGTCTTGTTGCCCCCTGCCGCGTCAAGGTTCGCCCGTGCATCTTTGATGGTCTGGGTAAACGTGCGACGCAGGGTGCCACGCAGCACGCTCTTGCCCTCCTTCGTGCTCATCAGTAGGGCATCGAACTGCTTCTGAATATCGGCCAGCCCCAACACTTTTACATCAGGCTTCATACGTTAACCCTCCTACAGTTAAGTGTTTTTGTCCTATCGTCGTAGCTGGGTGGAATCATATCAATATAGTAAGTGCCGCCTCTCCATACAACCCTATCCCGCTCGGTTACATCTACGTGCCCCCACACCTGCACTTTTATGTTTTGCGTGTTGCTCACCTCGTCCTGTTGCACAACCTGTGCGCCGCTGTCAACCGTAACCTGTGCCCGCACGGTGGCGACTGCCCCCCACGTTTCGACAAGCTCACCGAAGCCGTTGCGCTCGGTTGTACGTCGCTGCACCTCTATTGTATGCCTCATCCCGCCTACTCTCATCTCACCAAAATTTTCGTTTGTAAGGGCGAACCAGCGCATCAATAACGCCCATCTGTGCCACGCTTGCGCCAATCACCTGGTCGGTGCGCTCGGTGTCGTACAAGGCGGCTGCTTTCATAAGAATAGCGTGCTTCAGCGGTTCGGGGATGTTTTCGCCGTAGCCGCTTGTAATGACTAAGGTATCGGCATCGCTCTCTACTTTTACCCCTTCCCACATCTTTGTTGCGGCAACAACAGTCTCAACTCCGCCCTTGGTACCGGTAACAGACACGACCGGGGCGTAAGGATAAAATGCCACCTCCCCATTGTGCTCTACGGTGCGCTCTACCTTAGCAATGTCAGCGTTTATAATGTCCGAAATCGCAACGGTAGCAACCGCCAAAAGGTCGGTAAGTAGCGCGTCGTCACCTGTATACTCCGCCTCGATGTTAAGCTGCTTTTTTAGTCTCTCGATTGTCATAGGTTAAAAAAATAAGGGGCGGGCAGTGACCCGCCCCGTGGCAACAAACAGAAAACACGCAATTAGCCAGCAGGCTCAGAAGAATCCAGGTCCGGGGTCTTGCTGAACGCGTAGGGGTTTTTCAGGGCCACATCCGCAAGTTTGTTGAAGGTCAAAACAATCTGCCCTTTAGCGGCCAAAGTGTACTTATCGACAATTAACTCACTCATACCGTAGTCGGCTACGTGGATAAACGATGGGTCGCCATACAGTACGTACTTCTCGGCTTCGGGGTCTTCAAACAAAGAGGAAAAGAAGAAATCTTCCCCGTCGCTTGTCAGGCCCCTGTCGGCTTCGAGCAACTTGGCAAGGAAAATTCCCGAACCCGCATCTACGGGCACTCCGGCAGCTTCGAAGAAAGTGGCACGGGGAGCAAAGAAAGCCCCATCCATCTCAATCTCGGCACCAGCACGCAAGGCATCAAAGCCTGTTTTGGTGATAGCTCCGGCGGCGGTGGCTTGTGCTCCTGCCAAAATTTTGGCGTACACCTCTTTGGTGATAGCCCGGTCGGCGGCCTTGTTGAGGTCGTCAACAATCGCGCGGAAATAGTCTTCAGATGTACTCGCCAGAGTCTCCAAGGTCAAAACCTTTTGAGCCGAAAATCTGCGGGGCTTCACGAGGGTCCCGGTGGGGGTTACCGTGTCCTTAGTCACGCTTGCCAGCTCTGCCAGCTTTTCGCCAATAATCGGGGACTGGTAAGGCAGCTCATACGTGCCTTGTGCACCGGACCTCAATTCAACCCCCATACGTGCCCACAGCGGCTCCTTACCAAGGGTTGATAACTCTGCTACCCCTTTAGGGATTACACGTGCCATGGCGGTAGTATCACCATCGGCAGCAGCACGGGTGATAGCTATCTCGGCCATCCCCTTCTCCAACAACCTGTCACGGGCAACAAGTAAACTCGGCCGCCCGGGTACTGCGGGGTTCGCCCCGCTTCTTTTCACTTCCATCTTTTTCGTTTTTTTGGTTAAACTTCTTTCAGCCTCTACGGGGGCCGGCTCGTCCTCCTCCTTAACCTCTTCCTCGGTCTCGGTGGTTTCTTCTTCGGGGGCTTCCTCGGTGGTCTCCTCCCTTGTTTCCTCGGTGGTTTCCTCTGGGGTCTCCTCCCTTACTTCTTCTTTGGCAGGCTCCTCACGGGTGGCCTCTTTTTTTTCCTCACTCATAAATTCACGGATTATATTAGTATTAGGATAAGCGGCATTATCGACTATCGACACATCCCGCAAAAGTGATATTTTTTTGATGGTGCGAACCATACCCTCGCCCTCGTCCGCATCGGACCAGTCAGTAACCAGCCCGATGAAAGAGCACTCGAATAGGTCGCCGCGCTTTACCAACTCAATAGCATCTCTGTGCAGCTGAGTGTTGCCCAACGTAATCGTAGCAAGTAGTCCGTACTCGTCAATCTTTAAGGTCAGGGTACCGGCCTTCGTGCGACCAAGTATCTTGGTTTTATCATGGAAGAGGGTAGCAACCACGTTGCTCAAATCTGCCCCATCGAGGGCACCCGTTAGTATGCGCTCCCGGAACGCCACACCATCCTCCCACAGTTCCCTGCTCAACTGGTCGAACACAATAGCGTAGAAACTCAAATACGCCTGTTCGCCCGCTTCCCTTATTATTATTTTATTGTCCATTTCGCACTACGTTTAATTCTCTTAATATGCTCCTAACCGCATCCAAATCGTTATCGCTCAACGCCTTGTCAACAACAGGGCTGTCTTTCTTCAGCTGTGAAAACTCGTTGTACCTTTCGAGCGGTATGTACTGCGCCTGCGTGAAGTGATACTTTCCAAACTCGGTATCAACACCCTCGAACCCAAGGCGACGATTTGCTTGGTCGGGGGTCATTAAACCATTATTTACTGCGGTCTTAAAGGCGTTAATCTTACCTGTAAAAGTGGCTTCAAGTAGCACGTCCAAATCGAACTCTACGTGTACGCCCTTCTGCCGCTCCGCAGGTGTGAGCATTTTGAACTCCAATTCGTGCCTATAGGCGTTAGCGATGTTCGCAATGGTCCCACCAACAAACACGGCGGTCTGCTCCTCCACATTCTGCTGGCTGTCGTTGTTTGATAGCATCCAGTTCGGAATTTGATATACGCTTGTAATGGTGTCACGGGTAAACTCGAGCGTTTGGATTAACTCGGCATCGGCAAAATGTACAGCAAGCGGTGTGATTTTCTCACCAAGGGGCAGGTGTATAGTACCCCCGGCGTTTTCAGGTCCCGCGTAAGTATCGGCAAATTGCTTCCGGTCAGCCACGACCTGCTGATAAGTAGCTCCGCTGGGCACGGTCTTTTCAATCGCATAACGCTGCATCGCCCCGTTTCGATAAAAGGCCGATACGGTGGAGGTCGCGTTTTGCATCAGTTGATGCGTAGCAAATGCCGCAGACAAGGGCGACAATCCAAAAACGCCGTCAGCGCTTACCCCTCGAAAGTGCAACAAGTTTCGAGCGCTCACCTGCCTGCTCCTATCACGGCGGCGGTCGTTGGGGTCGCCAATCGGTTGTATTTCGTAGGTAAGGCCGCTTTTGTCAATGTAGTAGTTAACCACTTCGCGGGCAGGGATGTACTCCAGCTTATTCCCCCGACGCTCAAAAAAAGAGTTGCCGTAGGCATTGCGGTCCCACTCGGAGGTTGAGCGGGCAGTTTGCGGGTTCATCCAATTAGACGGGGCGTAATTCCACAGGTCGGAAATAGGGTGCGGGATTGTTTTGCCATTGGCATCCTTTACCATAACGGGCACCCGCGAAAAGTAATCCGAAAGGATTTTTATACACGTATAAAGTACTGTGGTGTTGTCGGCGTTTACAGGTGCGTCTTTCCCGTCAATGCCGTAGCGCACGTGCGTCCCAGTTCCAGACAAGCCTCTAAGCGATACAAATAAATCCCATACGTTCATAACGAAAAACTATATATCCCCAAAGATATAACATTTTTCTATTATATAGCAAATATTTATATCACTCGTCCATAAAGTTGATTTCGTTATATTCCTGATTCATGTAAACAGCCAGCGCAACAACGGTGCTTATAACGCTGTCAATAGGATTCAGCTGGTCATCCTTAGCTATCCGGATGAGGTTTGAAGTCTTTGAAAATTGCAATCGGGCGTTAGCGTTGCAATACCTTAGCACCGGGTTCTGCCCCAGCTCTATTTTTTTATTGAGAACCAGGTATTCAAAGTACTTTGACGGTGGACTCATCACTGTCATACTTTGCGGCACGGGGACAATCGGAATGTGTGACAGTTCTAAATTGCCTTTCAGTTTCGCCTGTAATTCGTGTGCTGAAAAGGGGTCATACCCCAGCACCTGCACATCGTAGTTTTTGAAAAAGGCCAACAGCCTGTTATACACATCGTCGTAGTCGATGCGGTCGGGGTGCTCGATTATGTAGCCCTGTTCAATCCAGTCCGATAAGTCTACCCCATTAGCCCGGACTCGTTTATCCGGCCGACTTCCCGGAAAGAAGTGCAAGGGGATTACGTGGAGGGCCTTTGTCTTGGGGTGCTCAACAAGGGCGGTGGCCGCCGTAAGGTCAACGCTATTCGACAGGTCCAGCCCTATCCAGCATCTGCCACCTATCAACTCAACTTCATCAAACGGGTTGCAGCACAATACAAAATCGTCGTCTGCGATGTACGGGTCGACGGCATCCGCTTGAAAGATATTACAGTTCTTAACTAAAAAGTGCTTCCAGCTTGAGGGCAGCAATTTGGCTTTATCCCGCATCTGTTCAAGGCGCTCAATAGGCACGGCAACACCAAGGCCCGGGTTCGCCTTTTCAAGTACGGCCACGTCGCCCATCGCCTCCTCCTCGCTGTCAAGTTCGTAGATTGCATAAAACGTATGGTCGTCCTCCACCTTCCCATCCAGCACCTTCTTCCCCAGCTCTACCTGTGTGTGTAACGGAAAGCCTACCGTTAAAAAACCCGCAGTTGTAACTGTTAAAAAGAGGGGGTTGTGGCGTGCACCCATCCCGGTGATAACGACCTCTTTCAGCTTGTCGGTGACAAAGGCGTGCGCCTCGTCGTACAAGCAAAACGACGGGTTACTTCCATCGGCCCGCTCTGCCTGCTGTTCAGATAGCTGTGCCAGCGTGTGCAGGCTCTCGCCGTCGTCGTAGCGCAATTCGTCGCGGTAGCTCTTAACTCTACTTTTCAGGGCCGGACTATTTCGGATAATCAGCTTAGCATAGTCCATCAGCTGCTGCGCCTGCTTTTGCACCGTGGCAGCACCAAACGACTGGCTTTGCATCCCCCCGTATTTGGTCAAAAAGATTAAGGCAAGGGCGGCCCCGAACATCGTTTTACCGGACTTCCGGGACACGAAAACGAGGGCCTCGTTAAATAGCCGCTTCCCGTTTTCGGGGTCAATGGTCCCGAACAGGTTGAGTAAAATCCAGCATTGCCACGGCGCAGGAAGGAACTGAGTCGGCCTGTCTTTGACCGGGATATACATATAATAAAACAAAGCAGCTACCCGGCGCAGTTCTGCCTCCGAATAGCTGTACTTATTGCGTAGTTCTTTACCACGCTTAACCGCCTTTTTTATGTAACCACAAGCCACAACCCTCCCAGATTCCACCCCTTTCTCGTAATCAAAGGCGCGGGTGACCACCTCACTCTGGAAGGCGGCAATATCCTTTATAAGTCGTAGCGGTCTCAAATGTCGTCAAATCCATCGTCCTGTGCTTTCGCTTCGGTCTTTGCGCTCTTGGGCGACAGTTTCAGCATATCAGCGTAAAAGCGCATCTCACGCAACAGAGAGATTTGAAAATCAACAGCGGGGTTCTTCTTGTTTCCCCTTGTGCTTTTGATTATGATACCATCATTGATAATGCTTTCCCTCGCTATCTCTATCAACTCAATAATTTCAAATAGCTTGTTCACGACAATATCAAAGCGCTTTTCCCACAGCCCTTGCTCTTTGAGCTGCTTTACAAGTTGCGTTTTTGTCAATCCCTTTACCCGTGCCGGGCTTGCTGGTTTACGTCCCATAGGTGCTGCCTATTTTTTGTAACAAAATTCGATTTTTCGTGCGGAAGAGAGGGCGGTGTGGTTTACGTGCTTACCCCTCCTCACTAAAATCATCCCCCCATCCCTTCGGTTTGAGTCGCTGCCGCTTTCCTCTCGACGAACGACACGACACTCCTGTGGTGCCCTTTGCTCTCTGCATACTTTAGGGCCTCTGTTTTGTCGGTGAACAATCCCAGGTACACGCATTCGCCCTTTCTCTGTGCATACACATCCCAAGCCGTGGCATCAGTTACTGCCTTGGGGGTCTTGGCTTTCGCCTTACTTTGTTTCTTTGCCATCGCTTTCTCTTTTTAAGTAATAAACACATTTAACTCTCCTCACATTACAATTAGGTTGCGGTGTTGGGCCGTGGTGCCGGCTGGCGCAATCATACAGGTTATACTCCGCCCGTGTGCCATACCTGCATATCTCGCAGTCGGGGAATGATTCGGGAAGCATGGCTTTTGGCCGTCGTGCGCTTTTCATTGCTCAAAGTCTTCATATTTGTTTTTCAGCTCCTGCCCTCTGGCAAGGTTGCGACTGTTGTACTTACTGCCGCTGCGCTCTCGGCTGGTCTTGAACTGGTGGTGCGCATAACATAGTGATTGCAGATTAGTAGGGTCCAGCCCCATCTTACCATAATTCTCCAATGTCAGCGGTACGATATGGTCCACCACATTTGCAGGGGTTAACGCTCCAAGGCGTTTACATTCCACACACAGGGGATGTCTAGATAAGTGGGAGGCCCGTAAACGTTGCCACGCCGCTTTGTTATAAAAGCCGATTTTTGATACATCGGTATAACCTGCTGCCCTGCGCTTATCGCTACGGGCCTTTATCCACTTAAACGTCATCCCTTGGTCACCTCCATTTTTGGCTCCGTCTTCGGCTCTTGTGTCACCTCTGTGTTTTGCAACCTCTGCACAAGGTTAAGCACGTCGCTGGTGCTGGCTGGGATGTTGCCTGCCATCAGCATATTGATAGCATCACCCAAGTCTTTTTCCGATACAATTCTGTTCTTCATTTTCTTGTTTTTTTAGGTTTATAAATATTTGACTCCACCTGCTCCCGCATAATGGCCTGCAAGTAGTACGCTCTCCTTATTTCCGCTTTCTTGATGTTCGCCTTTACCTGGTCCTTAACCTTTCCCCACGGAACGAATGATGCCACGATAAGCAAGGCGGATGTAATGCCGTGCCAAACGACAAAAGCGGGGTACACTTCCACTACATCCGGAGCGACGGCGAGGAATACGACGAAGGCGAAAACGCTCAAAGCCTCAAAAACGCCAATTTTACTGTTTTTCCGCTTCATTTTGGTTCGTTTTTAGCAAATATACGTAATTTTTTCATTTTTCGCCCTCCTTGTGTTTTAAATAGTCTTCAATCACCTTGATAGCATGGTCAATCATTTCTCCAACCTCCTGCGGGTGTGGCTGGGGCAC
>Ga0209075_1002561_pt1 | contig 15926 bp, 15 predicted proteins | sample Stecom2011_FD_187523 | JGI IMG/M metagenome (GOLD analysis project Ga0209075, IMG submission 187523) | Agricultural soil microbial communities from Utah to study Nitrogen management - Steer compost 2011 (SPAdes) (version 2) | ecosystem: Environmental > Terrestrial > Soil > Agricultural land...
CACCCACCCACAAGCCTTCGACCTGATGAAACATCGGCGAATGCGTTGCGTCGGAGTCGACGCGGTAGACGCGACCCGGGGCGATCACGCGCAGATCCGGCATGGTCGGGGCATCACCATGACGCTCGACGTGCTCGAGCATCGCGCGGATTTGTACCGGGCTGGTGTGCGTGCGCAGCAACACGTCGTCCCGCCCTTCGATGTAGAACGTATCGTGCATCGAACGCGCCGGATGATTGTCGGGCGTGTTCAGCGCGGTGAAGTTGTGCCAGTCCGTCTCGATTTCCGGGCCGTCGGCGACCACGAAGCCGATCGAACGAAACAACTGTTCGACGCGCTCTTGCGTACGCATCACCGGATGCAGACCGCCTTGCGACGCGCCGCGCCCGGGCAAGGTCACATCCAGCGCTTCAGTGGCAAGCTGGACCTCCAGACGCGCAGCGCGCAGGGTTTCGCGTCGCTTCTCAAGCGCGCTTTCAACCGCCTGCTTGGCACGGTTGATCTCGGCACCCGCGCTGCGGCGCTCTTCCGGGGGCAATTTCCCCAATGACTTCAAACGTTCAGTCAGCGAGCCGGCTTTGCCAAGATAGCGCGCCTTGACCTGATCGAGCTGAGTGGGGTCGCTCGCGGCCGCGAAATCCGCAACGGCCGACGCAACGAGAGAGTCCAGATTGTCCATGTCCATGGGTATTTCGTCGTAAAAAAAAAAGGAGGCCAAGCCTCCTTTTTTCACGCCGTGCTTGAATCAGGCGGCGAGCTTGGCCTTGGCTTGTTCTGCGAGCGCCGCAAAAGCGGGCTTGTCAAACACGGCCAAGTCGGCCAGAACCTTGCGATCCACTTCCACCTCGGCCTTCTTCAGACCGTTCATGAAAGTGCTGTAGGTCATGCCTAGTTCACGCGAGGCAGCGTTGATACGGGTGATCCACAGCGCACGGAACTGACGTTTGCGCTGACGGCGGTCACGATATGCATATTGACCGGCCTTCATTACCGCCTGTTTGGCGATACGATATACGTTTTTGCGACGACCACGATAGCCTTTGGCCAGGGCCAGGACTTTCTTGTGACGAGCGCGGGCAGTTACGCCACGTTTAACGCGGGGCATGGTGGTCTCCTATCAAGCGTACGGCATCATTGGGCGGATCAGCTTGCAATCAACGGCATGCACTTCTGTCATGCCCCGCAGCTGGCGCTTACTTTTGGTCGTCTTCTTGGTCAGGATATGACGCTTGAAGGCTTGAGACCGCTTGATCCCACCACTTGAGCGAAACTTGAACCGCTTGGCGGCGCCGCTCTTGGTCTTCATCTTCGGCATTACAAAAACTCCTGTTATTGGATGTCACCAGGCAGCACCTTGCCACGATGCTTTCTCCGAACCTGGTGCCACTTCTTTTTTGCCGGCTTTCGCCAACAATCTTCCCTTCACCGCATTTCACGGCGAAGCGGAATCCCTCTTGTGATCAGCGAACCTTTCGCGGCGCGATCACCATGACCATCTGGCGCCCTTCCATCTTGGGCATTTGCTCTACCTGGCCCATTTCTTCAGCGTCGGCCTTGACGCGTTCGAGCTGTCGCAGACCGAGTTCCTGGTGGGCCATTTCACGGCCACGGAAACGCAGCGTCACCTTGACCTTGTCTCCATCATCCAAGAAGCGCAACAAATTGCGCAGCTTGATCTGGTAATCATTCTCGTCCGTACCCGGACGGAATTTGACTTCTTTGACTTGCACCTGCTTTTGCTTCAGACGGGCTTCGTGCGCCTTCTTCTGCTCTTGGTACTTGAACTTGCCGTAATCCATGATCTTGCACACGGGCGGTTTCGCCATCGGTGCAATTTCAACCAAGTCCAGGCCCGCTTCGCTCGCAGCCTCTTGCGCGGCGGCTAGCGGCACGATCCCAAGCTGTTCTCCGTCGTCCGACACCAGTCGAACTTCAATCGCATGAATCTCACGATTTACGCGCTGCTTCTTTTCCTGAGCGATGGTTCATCTCCACAGATATCAATATCAGGCCTTGTTGGCGATTTCATCTCGCCAAAGCTCGATCAGCGCATCGACACTCATCTGACCGAGATCACGACCTCCTCTGGCACGCACTGCGACCAGCCCCGCAGCTTTTTCCTTTTCGCCGATGACAAGCTGATAGGGGAGCTTATGCGCACTATGTTCGCGGATTTTATAATTAATCTTCTCGTTGCGCAAATCCGTATCAACGCGGAAACCCGCGTCACGCAAGCGGCTCGAGACCGTTTTGACGTAATCCGCCTGCCCTTCCGAGATATTCAGCACAACGGCCTGCACCGGTGCCAACCATAATGGCAACGCGCCCGCATGGTGCTCAATCAGGATACCAATAAATCGCTCCAGCGAGCCCAGGATGGCACGGTGCAGCAATACCGGGTGTTTCTTGCTGTTGTCTTCGGTGACGTATTCCGCCCCCAGACGCACCGGCAGGTTGAAATCCAGCTGCAACGTACCGCATTGCCAGACCCGACCGAGGCAATCTTTCAGCGAAAATTCGATCTTCGGCCCATAGAAGGCGCCCTCGCCCGGTTGCAGTTCGTACTCAAGCTCCAGCGAATCCAGGGCCGCAGCCATCGCGAGTTCGGCCTTGTCCCATTGTTCATCGCCCCCGACTCGTTGCTCCGGGCGCGTCGACAGCTTGACCAGCACGTCCGTAAAGCCGAAGTCAGCGTACACTTTCTGCAGGAGACGAATGAACGCGATCGCCTCGTCCTGAATCTGCTCCTCGGTACAGAAAATGTGCGCATCATCCTGTACAAAGTTGCGCACGCGCATGATGCCGTGCAGCGAACCGGAAGGCTCGTTCCGGTGACAGGAACCGAATTCGGCCATGCGCAACGGCAGGTCGCGATAGCTTTTCAGGCCCTGATTGAAGATTTCGATGTGACACGGACAGTTCATCGGCTTGATCGCGTAATCGCGCTTTTCCGACTGCGTCGTAAACATCATGTCCGCATACATTCCCCAGTGCCCGGACTTCTCCCACAGCGAGCGGTCAACGACCTGGGGGGTCTTGACCTCCTGGTAGCCTTCTTTGCCGATCGTGCTGCGCAAATATTGCTCAATTTGCTGCCACAACGTCCAGCCCTTCGGGTGCCAGAACACCATGCCCGGCGCCTCTTCCTGAATATGAAAGAGGTCAAGCTGACGGCCAAGCTTGCGATGATCGCGCTTTTCGGCCTCTTCTAGCATGTGGAGATGGTTTTTCAGGTCATCCTTGCTCGCCCACGCCGTTCCATAGATGCGCTGGAGCATTTCATTTTTCGAGTCACCCCGCCAATAGGCGCCAGCCACCTTGGTCAGCTTGAATACCTTCAACTTTCCTGTATTGGGCACGTGCGGACCGCGGCACAAGTCGATGAAATCATTCTGGCGATAGAGCGAAACCGCTTCACCTTCAGGAATGGAGGCAATGATCTCGGCTTTATATAACTCGCCCTGATCCTTGAAAAAGTCCACTGCCTCGTCGCGAGGCCAAACCTCACGCGACACCTCGATGTCGGCCTTGGCGAGTTCGGTCATGCGTTTTTCAATCTGCTCGAGATCTTCCGGCGTAAACGGACGCTTGTACGCAAAGTCGTAATAAAAGCCGTGTTCGATCACCGGCCCGATCGTCACTTGCGCTTCCGGAAACAATTGCTTGACTGCGTGCGCCAGCAAATGAGCCGTTGAATGACGCAAGACTTCAAGACCGTCATCGGTCTTGGCGGTGACAATCGCAAGCTCAACATCGCCTTCGATCGTGTGTGACAGATCGAACATGCGCCCGTTGATCTTGCCCGCCAACGCAGCCTTGGCCAGGCCTGGCCCGATGGAATCGGCGACCTCGCCAATCGTGACCGGCTGATCGAAATTGCGGATAGAACCGTCCGGAAGGGTAATGCTGGGCATCGCTTACCTCGCGGTGGATGAGCGTTTCAAAAACGTAGACGAAAAAAAGTGCGGACCGGCCGCACTTTTTTCTGGAAACATGCTGAAGCCGACTAAGCCTTATCGCGCAATGCGGTCATAGCGGCAGTTCGGAACATCAACATGGCTCCTGGGTGTTGGTAGGCGCGATTGGATTCGAACCAACGACCCCCACCATGTCAAGGTGGTGCTCTAACCAACTGAGCTACGCGCCTGCAGAAGCGAACAATTATAGATAGCCTTGGCGATTTGTCAAAGCCTTTTCGCAATAAAAGTACTTAATCGTCCGCGGGCCAGTTCTCCAGGAACTCTTTCCAATGCGGCGCTTCGATTTGCGCCAAAGATTCTCGGACCAGGGAAACTTCCTGTGCGTGCGAGTCGGCATCGCGCTCCCCGCGCATGCGCTGGAAACCAAGCAGCACAAGATAGGTATTCACCACGTCGGTTTCACAATAATCACGTATATCCGCCTGGCGACCTTCGCACCAGGCTTGCCACACCAGTGCACCGTCCATGCCGACCTTGCCGGGATAGCCCATCAGCCTCGCCATTTCATCCAGCCGAACGTTGGCGCGTGGCTGGTACATGGCCAGCAGATCCATCAAATCGAGATGACGCTGGTGATAGCGACTGATGTAGTTGTTCCATTTGAATTCGCGCGAATCCGCATAATCTCCTTCGCCCTGCTCCCAGTAACGGGGCGCACTGACACCGTGGATCAGCCCCCGGTAATGCAGCACCGGCAGATCAAATCCACCGCCGTTCCACGACACGAGCTGCGGCGTATATCGCTCGATCCCATCGAAAAACCGCTGGATGATTTCTTTCTCGATGCATTCCGGCTCAGCCAGTGAAAACACTCGGAAGTGACGCGCGTCACGCAGCACACACGAAATCGCCACGATACGCTGCAGGTGATGAGGAAGAAAATCGTTCCCCGTCGTTGCACGACGTTGCTGAAAGGCGAACTCGGCAACTTCACTGTCGTCCAGCGTTTCCGGCAGGTCATGCAGCGTGCGGATGCCGGCCACATCCGGGATGGTTTCGATATCGAAGATCAGTTGCGGCGTCACTTACGCGTCCATCCACCAGCGCCCTGCACCCACCAGCCAGAGCGCGCCCGTTCAATGAAACGCTCTGCGAAGGTCTTGCGAATATCACTTTCCCATTCCGGATGATCATTGGCGCGAGAAATCTCGCGATACAGCGCCGCACGATCCTTGTTTTCCGCCGTCACCAAAGTCTGCGCGCGGCTACGTTGCGCCAGCGGCACGCTGGAAGCGTCGCGCAACACGATCGTGCCGTCTTTGGCAAAACCTACCGCGCCGGCTTCGTACAGTGGCCGAAGATCGGCGTGGCGCTGCTTCATCGATTGTTTGAGCGCGGAAATTTCCGGTGTGCTGACATCAAGATTGCCCTGCGCAGCGGCCAACATGGCGGCGCCATACAAGCACATGGCAAACAGGATTCGAGGGAAGAATTTCATTGCAGACCTCCGGAGTCTTCAGCAGCGCCTTCAGTCGCGGACGCACCGCCCCGAATTTGCCAGACCTCATCGATAATTCGGTCGGCCGCTCTTTCTGCTGCCGCAGCCGGGAAATAAATATTGATCGTTACGCAGCCTGCCACGGCCAATGCGGTCGCAGCAGCCAGAATCAGATGCCGAATTGTCAGCATTTTGTCTCCCCTCACGCGATTCAGCGGATCACCGGCCCGTCGTTGGATTCGATCGCGCGCTGCACCCGATCAATCAACTCGTTCCAGTCTACGCGGCGATTGTAGCCGATGACATTGAGCGCCGGAATGCCGCCACCACGAACAATTTCGAACGGACCAGAAGAGGCTTCGTCAATCCCGCCCATCATGCACACGCCTCCTTCAAGCCGACACGACAAACCGATCTGTCGATAGCCGAAGGTCTCGAACAGCCCGAGGAAACCACGCTGCAACGCAGCCACTGCGCCGGCGCCACCCAATGCTCCGATGTTTTGCACCGCACGCTGGCTGATGCGTTTGCGATAGGAACCGGGACTACTGTAAATCCGCCCATCAAACCGCACCGGACGCCATCGCACCAACTCCAGCCCGTACACGTTGGCGTTCATGAAGCCGGTGATGCTGCCGAATTCAAAGGCCCGCGTAAATTGATCCAGATCGAGATGCTGCGCTTCAATGTCGGAATACAAACGGGACCGTCCGCTGAAGGGGTCGAGCACGCGCAAACCCGTGACGTTCAAATAGCCGTCGAACACCGCCACCACCAGGGCACCTTCGAAGCGTATCTCCTCGGGTGAGACGAACACCCCCGGCAGCGAGGCGGACAGAACACCGGCCATTTCCGGCAAACCCAGTGCCACACTCAGCAGCGGCATCGACACCGGCTCCACCGCCGCTGAGCCATGCCCTTGCCAGCCCGCCTCTGCGCGCTGCAACGCAAGGTCACGAATCAGCACCCGGCCGTCAAGAAGCGGCAAAGCCACCTCATCCACCTCCACCGCCCCGTCTCGCAAACGCGCGGTGAAATCGAATTCACCGAGTTCAAGCTTCTCCCAACGTCCGCCGCCCACTGTCAGCGAAACGGTGCTCTCTTCATCCTCTCGCCATGGCAACACACCACTGACGGGACCAAAGGCTAGCGCCGTCACCGCGTTGGAAATACTGGCCTCATCGAATACCAGATCAACAAGGCGCAGCGCGCCGTCGCGCAACTCGATCCCTGCACTGGCACGCCCGGCAAACAGCAAATCTTCCGGCTGTGCCGGCTGTACAAAAGGTGCGATGAACGTGGGGCCGATCGCGGCAAGGTCGGCACCGGCCACACTTGCTGCAAAAGATTTTCGCTCAAAACCCGGGAGGGCAAAATACGCCCGCGCCTCGGCCACATCCACCCCCTCGATATCCAGCGCCGCGCGGGTAAACTCCAAAGCATCCGTCCGCCATTCTCCGGCAAGATGCAAACCCACCGGAGCGGTAACGTAGATCGGATCGAGATACGCCTCCCCACCCGTCCAGGCAATGTCCGCATCGAATAGCCAGCCCAATGAGCCTTTACGCAAGGCTCCTGTCAGTTCAAGAGCTACGTTTTCGGCCGCCTGCAAACCGTCTTTGCTCGAGAAAGCCCCGTTCGCCACCTGAGCGTTCAAGCGCAGCTGCTGCGCTTCACCGGGCGCTGCCTGGAACTCAAAACGACCCTTCACAACGCCCGCATACGTAAATCCCTCGGGCAAGACATCCGGTAACCACGCACGGATCTGCGCAAGGTCGAAATCCGCGATCTCTCCTTCAATACCGTTTGTGTCGAACCGCGCAGAAAGCCGCTCCCCGCCCGACGCGCTGAGCGTAAGGTGTCCGGCTGTATTTTCTGGGTCGTATTCGAGGTCCACCCGGAAGCGCGTGGGCAACCCTTGCGCAGTGAGTTCGCCGTCGCGACAGACGAGCCTGGGCAAGGCGATGCGCAGCGTTGCGCAATGCAAACGAATAGCCTGCCAGTGTTGTTTGCCGACACGCAGGGAATCGAAGAGAAGTGCGCCGGAAGCCGCGTCATCGGCCAGTTCGACCGCGACGCCTTCAGCGGAAAAAGAAGAATGCTCCAGCGCGCCAAGCTCGATACGCAAACTCGCCGCTGAGGCCGCACCCCAGGCGATCATGCACAGCCCGGCGAATAACGCGCGGCGCATTCCCGCCCTCATGAAGTCAGCGCGGAAAAACGCCCGTCGACAGATAACGGTCGCCACGATCGCAGATGATGGTGACAATGACGGCGTTTTCTAGCTGTTCGGCCACATTCAAAGCGACCTGCATCGCGCCGCCGGAAGAAATACCCGCGAAAATGCCTTCTTCACGCGCCAGCCGACGCGTCATTTCCTCCGCCGCCGCCTGGCTGACATACTCGAGACGATCCACCGCGCGATTGTCGTAAATACGCGGCAAATAGGCCTCTGGCCATTTTCGGATACCCGGAATTTGCGAGCCCTCTTCAGGCTGACAACCGATGATTTCGATCTCCGGTTTTTGCTCTTTCAAAAACCGCGAGCACCCCATGATCGTGCCGGTCGTACCCATGCTGCTGACAAAATGGGTGATCTTTCCGCCTGTTTGCTCCCAGATTTCCACCCCGGTGCCTTCATAGTGCGAGACTGGATTGTCCGGGTTGGCGAACTGGTCGAGAATCACGCCCCGCCCTTCGTCCCGCATGCGCTCAGCCACGTCTCGCGCAATTTCCATGCCGCCCTCTTTGGCGGTCAGCACCAGTTCGGCACCAAAGGCGCTCATCGTCTGACGGCGCTCCACGCTCTGGTTTTCCGGCATCACCAGAACGATTCGGTACCCACGTATCGCTGCGGCCATGGCCAGCGCAATGCCAGTGTTCCCGCTGGTCGCCTCAATGAGTGTGTCACCCGGCTTGATCTCGCCACGCGCTTCGGCGCGTACGATCATCGACAGTGCCGGTCGATCTTTAACCGAGCCCGCCGGATTGTTCCCCTCGAGCTTGGCAAGGATCACGTTGTTGCGGCCCGCATTGATACGTTTCAGGCGCACCAGCGGGGTACCGCCGATATAGTCTTCAAGAGTCTTGTAGTCCATGGCTGCGATCAAGGATGCCTTCGGGGGAAATGGGCTCGCGCACACTGCGCGCTTTTAGTCGTCGAGATCAAATTCTTCGGTACGACGCGGCGGATACGTCTCCCATCCGCCACACGCCGGACAGCGCCATTGAAACTGGCGAGATTTGAAACCACATCCGGTGCAACGATAACGCGCCACCCGACGCGTATGCTCATGCACCAGTTGACGTACCAGTTCAACGTCATTCTGCTGCTCGCCTTCGGTCAAGCGGGCGGCGGCGTCGAGAAGCTTCTCCAGCCCCTGCAGCGTCGGATTGATGCGTAGCTGATCACGGATCAGCGTGTAGGCCGCTTGCGGCCCGGCGTGTTCAATTTCGTGGCGAAAGACCACGTCGAGAAGATCAAGCGAAAACTTCTTGTCGAGCCAGGAGCGCAGCAGAATGCGGCCGTGTTCAGCTCGCCCGAGACTGGAAAAGGCATCCATGACGCGCTCGGCAACCAGCGAAAGGTAGATCGGGTCCTGCTTTTCGATCCGTTTCCACGCCTCGATCGCCTCTTCAACGCGCCCCTCGGCAAGATGCAAGTCACCCAGAACGATATTCGCGCGCACACAACCGCGGTTCATGGCCACCGCTTCGTCGATATAGCCACGCGCCTCATCGTAGCGCACGTTGGCCAGCGCATCGGCCGCCAACTCGCAATAAAAATTGGCGATTTCCTTCCGCCAATGCACCCCTTCGTGCCCCGACAACGAACGCGCAACTTCGACCGCTTTCAACCATTCGCGCTCTTGCTGGTAAATATCGAGAAGATGGCGGGTCGCCTCTTCGCTGTAACGCGTACCGCGCAGCCGGATACACACGCCTTCGGCGCGATCGAGCAGACCCGCGTTGAGATAGTCCTGGCCCAATGCGGCCAGCGCATCGAGACGTTTGTTCTCGCTGATGACGTCACGATCTACCAGCCCTTGGTGAATGCGCACCGCTTGCTCGGTCTCGCCGCGCCGACGGTATAACGCACCCAGCGCAAACTGCAGATCGATCGAGTCGGGGTCGATGCGCGCAGCTTCAGAAAACGCATCGATCGCCCGATCCTGCTTTTCGTCCACAAGAAAATTGAGGCCTTTGAGCCAAGCGCGCGGCAAAGCACGCGACTCACGCACCACTTGCCGGATGTCGATACGCGCCGCGACCCAGCCAAGGGCAAAAAACAAGGGCAAGGTAAAGAGCCACCAATATTCGATTTCCATCGATCAGGCAGCCTTTTTCGAGGTGACGGCGGTGTTTTCGGCGCGTGTCTCTTGCCCACGTTCCGCGCGCGCCAATTCCCGCCGCAAACGGGAAATTTCACGCCGTCGGGCAAGCAGCGAAAGCACCGGAGCAATCACGCCGAGCAACGCTCCCACAGCAAAAACAGTGAGCAATATGAAGATCAGCGGCACGCTCCATTCCTTCTCGAAGAAGAAAAATACATCGACGTGGTGACCATTTTTGATCGCAAAACCGAACAAAAGGAAGAAAAGCAAAATCCCCAGGAGTAACTTCAAAATACGCATGACAGCGTTTTCTCCAGGATAAGAGGGGTTCACACCAGCGTGGAACGTTGGTCTTGCGCGAGACAGCCTTCGCAAGCATTCTATCTCGCCCCGCAAAGCCGCTATTTTAGCTTGGGACAACAGCAGAAAAAAAGAAAGGCGGCCCATGCCGCCTTTCTCGTGTTCAGGCATCGGTACTTACCCGATGCTTGCATGCTCAGCCGACGATATCAACCCGCTCGCGCAACTCCTTGCCTGCTTTGAAATGCGGCACATACTTCTCAGGCACATGCACGCGCTCACCGGACTTCGGGTTGCGCCCCACACGGGGCGGGCGATAGTTCAGCGCGAAACTACCGAAACCGCGGATCTCGATGCGATCTCCGCGCGAAAGCGCTTCGGTCATCGCATCGAGCACCATCTTGACCGCGCAATCGGCATCTTTCGCGACGAGCTGCGGGAAGCGCCCCGCAAGCTTCGAAATCAACTCCGATTTGGTCATGGCAGACAGTAGCTTATTGCTTCTGCTCGTTCAGCTTGGCTTTGAGCAGCGCCCCAAGGTTGGTGGTGCCGCTCACAGCATCGCCTGCCGCCAGCTTGTTGATGGCCTGACTGGTTTCGGCTTGATCCTTGGCGCGAATCGACAGGTTGATCGAACGGGTCTTGCGATCCACGTTAATGATCATCGTCTCGACTTCATCGCCTTCCTTCAGGATGGTGCTGAGATCGTCAACACGCTGAGCGGCGGCTTCGGAAGCACGCAGATAGCCTTCCACTTCGTCGTTCAACTGAATGACCGCACCGCGCGCCTCAACGCTCTTGACGACGCCCGTCACCAGCGAGTTCTTTTCATGGGTGGCGATGAAGTTGGTGAAGGGATCGCCATCCAGCTGCTTGACGCCCAACGAAATGCGCTCGCGCTCGACATCAATCGCCAGCACCACCGCCTGGACCTCGTCGCCTTTCTTGAAGTTGCGCACGGCATCTTCGCCGCCTTCACTCCAGGACAGGTCCGACAAGTGCACCAGACCGTCGATACCGCCTTCCAGGCCGATGAAGACACCGAAATCGGTGATCGACTTGATCTGCCCGGCAACCTTGTCGCCCTTCTTGTAATTCAGCGCGAAGTCGTCCCACGGGTTCGACATGCACTGCTTCATACCGAGCGAGATACGGCGGCGATCTTCGTCGATCTCAAGAATCATGATCTCGACCTCATCGCCCAGCTGGACAACTTTGGTCGGATGAATGTTCTTGTTGGTCCAGTCCATTTCGGACACGTGAACCAGGCCCTCGATCCCCTGCTCGACTTCGACGAACGCGCCGTAGTCGGTGATATTGGTGACCTTGCCGAACAGACGGGTGCTTTGCGGGTAACGGCGGGAAATACCGACCCACGGATCATCACCGAGCTGCTTCAAGCCGAGCGAGACGCGCTGACGCTCCTGGTCGAACTTGAGCACTTTGGCTTCGATTTCATCACCCACGTTCAGCACTTCCGACGGGTGACGCACACGACGCCAGGCCAGATCGGTGATGTGCAGCAGGCCGTCGATGCCACCGAGGTCGACGAACGCACCGTAGTCGGTGATGTTCTTGACGATACCCTTGATGACAATGCCTTCCTGCAGCGTCGCGAGCAGCTTTTCGCGCTCTTCACCCATGCTCTCTTCGAGCACAGCGCGGCGCGAAACAACCACGTTGTTGCGACGACGGTCGAGCTTGATGACCTTGAATTCGAATTCTTTGCCCTCGTACGGGGCAGTGTCCTTGACCGGACGCATGTCGACCAGCGAGCCCGGCAGGAACGCGCGGATGCTGTTGGTCATAACGGTCAAGCCACCCTTGACGCGCCCGGTGACAACGCCTTTGACGAGGCTGCCTTCGTTGAGCGCTTTCTCCAGATCATTCCAGGCCGCGATACGCTTGGCCTTGTCGCGCGACAGACGGGTTTCGCCATAGCCGTCTTCAAGTGCATCGATCGCAACGTGAACGAAGTCACCCACTTCGACTTCAAGTTCACCGCGATCATTGCGGAATTCTTCAATGGGAACGTAGCTCTCGGACTTGAGCCCGGCATTCACAACCACGAAGTTGTGATCGATGCTGGCCACTTCGGCAGTAATCACCTCACCAACTCGCATTTCCTGAGTTGCGAGGCTTTCCTCAAACATTTCGGCAAAACTTTCCGTCACGACGGAATCATGGGTGGCAATAGTCATAAAAGTTGGTAAATCCAAAGCCATGGCGCACAGCGCACCAAGGCAACCAGTTAAGTTGTGTGAAGACTGACCGCGATCGCTCACCCGCCGCAACCAGTCGCTTATTACGCGCCTTGAACGCGTAGATCCTCCAAAATCTCGGAAACCGCCTCGTCTGCCGTCATTTCGGTGGTGTCGACGAGTGCTGCATCCGGAAGTCGGCGAAGCGGCGCAACACTCCGTGCTGCATCGCGTTGATCGCGCAACTCCAAATCTTTTCGGAGATCGTCCAGCTTAGCACTGATCCCCTTCTTCATCAACTGCTTATGACGCCGCTCCGCCCGCGCGTCAACCGATGCCGTGAGAAAGAACTTGTTCTTCGAATCCGGAAACACCTCCGACCCCATGTCACGCCCCTCGGCGACCAGGCCGGGAGCACGACGAAAATCGCGCTGACAATCCAGCAGGGCCGCCCGTACGGCAGGAAGAGCTGCCACCCGCGAAGCACCGGCCGAGCAATCTTCTTCGCGGATCCGTTCGCTCACATCCACACCCTCGAGCAAAATTTTGTCGCGCTCGAAACGCACCGGCAACTCACGCGCTATCGCGGCAAGCACCTCTTCCGCATCGAATGCAAGCCCGCGCTGCATCGCAACGAGCGCAACGAGTCGATACAACGATCCGCTGTCCAGATAGTTCCAACCCAACGTCTCCGCCACACGCGCAGCCACCGTGCCCTTCCCCGAGGCGCCCGGGCCGTCAATCGCCACCACCGGCACCACCTCAGCCACTTGGGCGAAAGCGTTGAAATACTCGGGGAAAGTCTTGTTCACGCAGCGCGGATCGTTGATGCGCACACGAGTGTCGCCCAAACTGACCAACGAAAAGCACATGGCCATGCGATGATCATCGTACGTATCGATCGCCGCAGGACGCGGGCGGGCGAGCGGCTCGACGCGCAACCAGTCACTGCCTTCCTCAACCGTCGCGCCCACCTTGGTCAGCTCAATCGCCATGGCAGCAATCCGGTCGGTTTCCTTCACGCGCCAACTGCCGATATTGCGCAACCGGCACGGCCCGTCCGCAAACAACGCAGCCACTGCCAACGTCATCGCCGCATCGGGGATGTGGTTGAGATCGAGATCGAACGCACGCAGACGTCCATCCACCGGTGCCGCCGCCTCGATCCAGTTCTCTCCCATACGGATTTGCGCGCCGAGATGCTCCAGGGTTTCAGCAAAACGCACATCTCCCTGAATACTGTTCCGTCCAACCCCTTCCACACGCACCGGCCCACCGCCAATCGCCCCGGCCGCAAGAAAATACGACGCCGATGACGCATCGCCCTCCACGTGCAGATCTCCCGGGCTACGGTAGCGCGCGCCCGCAGGCACCTCGAAACGTTGCCAGCCTTCGCGCTTCACGGACACACCGAAACGCTCCATCAACGCCAACGTAATCTCGATATACGGCTTGGAAATCAATTCGCCGACCACTTCGACCACCGCTCCGCCGCCGCTCAACGGCAAGGCCATCAAAAGCGCCGTCAGAAACTGGCTCGACACATCGCCGCGCACCTGCACGACTCCGCCCGCTTGGATCTTGCCCGGATGAATCGCAAGCGGCGGAAAGCCTTCATCCGCCAGGTATTCCACATCGGCACCCAGCTGACGCAAGCCCTCGACGAGGTCACCGATCGGTCGTTCGTGCATACGTGGCACGCCGGAAAGGCGATACTTTCCGCCTGACAACGCAAGCGCCGCGGTGAGCGGGCGGAAAGCTGTGCCGGCATTGCCGAGAAACAGCTCGGCCTGTTTGACTGCAAAGGCTCCGCCAACACCTTTCACGCGGCACACGCCCTCGCTTTCGAAACGACATTCGACGCCCAGCGCTTCCAGCGCCTCGAGCATGCGTTCGGTGTCGTCCGAGGCGAGCAGGTCGAAAATACGGGTCTCTCCCTCGGCCAGTGCCGCCAGCAGCAGCGAGCGGTTCGAAATGCTTTTCGAGCCCGGCAGGCGCACCGTGCCGCGGGCGCCGAGCAAAGGCGGAAGATCAAGAAATTCCATGGTCACTGACCGCTCTCCTGCCGCTCACTCCAAGCATTACGTGCATCGCGCGCCTCTCCAAACAAGCGCGCCAGCCCTTCTTCATCGGCCGACAACAACATCGCGCGAATCTGTTCGAGTTTGGCCGCGAAGCTGTCCAGTTCCGCGAGCAACGGCTGACGGTTGGCAATGCAGATGTCACGCCACATCTCCGGATGACTTCCGGCAATACGCGTAAAATCGCGAAAACCGCTCGCAGCGAAACCGAACAGGCGTTCGGCGTCCTCGCGGCCGGCCAACTCATGGACCAGACCGAACGCCAGCAAATGCGGCAGATGACTGACCGCGGCAAAGATGTTGTCGTGATCCTGCGGCGGCACCTCATACACCACTGCGCCGCACGCTTCCCACGCCCTGCGTACACGAAGTGTCGCGGCCGGCTCATTTTCAGGCAAGGGTGCCAGCACGACGCGTTTGTCCGCATACAGCGAAGCAAAGGCGGCATCCACCCCACTTTTCTCCGCTCCGGCAATCGGATGCGCCGGCACAACATTGGCGAGATGCTCGCCCAGCTCGCACCGAATCGATGCGATGACGTCGCGCTTCGTGCTTCCCGCGTCGGTGACGACGGTATCCGGACCGAGATGCGGCGCCATGGCTTTCATGATGCCGCTCATCTGCCCGACCGGCACGGCAAGCAGCACGAAATCCGCACCATCCAAGGCCTCGGCCCAGGAGTCCGTACTCTCGTCAATGACGCCCAACTCCTGAGCCCGCTCAAGCGTGGCGCGCGTGCGGCCCACACCCACCACGCGGCGCACCATCCCCGCTTCACGCAGCGCGAGCGCAAACGAACCGCCGATCAGACCGACGCCGCATACGACGAGTTTTTCGATTACAGCCATTGCCTTACTCCCGTAGCGCGCGTTCAAGCGCCGCGATGAAACGCGCGTTTTCTGCTTCCAGCCCAATCGAGACACGCAACCATTCCGGCATGCCATACCCCGCGATCGGGCGTACGATGATTCCTTGCGCCAAAAGTGCGGCATTCACCTTCGCCGCGTCTCCAACCCGCAGCGCAATGAAATTTCCGCACGACGGAATCCATTCCAGCCCAAGACGCCTGAAGGCGTCGGTAAGCTGTGTCATGCCGCGGCGGTTGAGGGTGGCGCTGCGCACCAGATAGTCTTCGTCACGCAATGCCGCCTGAGCGGCGGCAAGCGCCACGTGATTCACGTTGAACGGTTGACGCACGCGGTTGAGCAGGTCGATCACCTCCGCATGCCCCACGCCGTAGCCGACACGCAATCCCGCCAGACCATACGCCTTGGAGAAGGTGCGCGAGACCAGCAGATTCGGAAAGCGCGCAGTCCAGCCAATGCTGTCATAGCGCTGATCCGCATCCAGATATTCGGTATACGCCTCGTCGAGCACGACCAGCACATCCTCCCTCACGCGCTGGAGGAACGCCTCAATCATCGCGCCTTCAATAAAGGTGCCGGTCGGATTGTTCGGGTTGGCGATGAAAACAATACGCGTGTCGGGTCGAATCGCTGCCGCCATCGCATCCAGGTCATGACCGAAATCACGCGCCGGAACCATGATGCCTTCCGCTCCGATCGCCTGAGTCACGAGCGGATACACGGCAA
>Ga0209075_1002562_pt1 | contig 15924 bp, 11 predicted proteins | sample Stecom2011_FD_187523 | JGI IMG/M metagenome (GOLD analysis project Ga0209075, IMG submission 187523) | Agricultural soil microbial communities from Utah to study Nitrogen management - Steer compost 2011 (SPAdes) (version 2) | ecosystem: Environmental > Terrestrial > Soil > Agricultural land...
TGACCGCGGTCCGCACGTCGTGGCCGGCGACAATGGCCGAGGATGAATCACTGTGGTGGGCTTCCAGAATGGCGGTTTGGGCGGGAATCTGATGCTGCTGGCAAAGCCTCAGCAAATGATGGGTCAGATGATAGTCAAACGGCCCGCTGGCATCCTGCAGCGCCAGGGTCACACCCCGTACCGCCGTGTCGGTGAAATGGTGGATGGAGGCAAAATCCACCGTCACCAGTTCACTCACCTCCGGAAACAAGGCGCCACCACTGCCGGTTCCCACCGTTTCCGTAATGGTGAACAGCGGATGACAACTCAGTGGCAGCTCCACCTTGCGGTCGCAAATCCACTTGATCGCCGCCAACAGGGCCGCGGTGCCGGCCTTGTTGTCCAGGTGACGGGCAATCAGAAAACCGTTGTCCAGAAACTCCGGCTGGGTATCCAGCGCCACATAATCCCCCACTTCCACGCCCAGCGCCCGCACCTGCTGCTGGGAAAACGCCGCGGCCTCCAGACGGAGAAACACCGTATCCCAACTGGACAGGGGCTCCTGCACTCCGGTGTCGCCACTGCAGCCCCAGTGCACATCCGGCAAAATAGTGCCCCGCTGCGGGCCGGTTTCCGCAAACAGGGTCACCCGGGCGCCTTCCGCGAAGCGACTCGACCAGCGCCCGATCGGGGCCAACAGGATACGGCCATCAGGCTTGATGCGACGCACCATGGCGCCAATGGTGTCCAGGTGACTGACCACGGCCCGGTCCGGGCTGTTTTCCCGGCCATTCAGCGTGGCCCGGATGGTGCCGCGCCGGGTCAACTCATAAGGCACCCCCAGCTCCGACAGGCAACGGCCCACAAAGTGCACCACCTTATCGGTAAAGCCACAGGGGCTGGGAATCGCCAATAACTGGCGCAAGGTCTCCCGCAGATAATCCTGATCAATCTCGATCGCCGCTTTCACCGAAACCTCCCGTCAGGCGCCACTGGTTTCGGGTTTCCGCTGGTGCTCCTGCCTCGCCTCTCCCATCGCATTGAGGGTATAGGGGAACAGCAGATCGATAAACTTGCGGGCGGTGGGCTGAGGCTCATGATTGGCAAGCCCCGGTCGCTCATTGGCTTCAATAATGACGTATTGGTCATCACGGGGGCTGGCGACCATAAAGTCCAGCCCCACCACCGGGATTCCCAGGGTCGTCGCTGCCGTAATCGCCGCTTCACGCAGCGCCGGGTGCAGCTCGTCGGTCACATCATGGATGGTGCCCCCTTTGTGCAGGTTGGCCGCTTTCTTCACCGGCAGAACCTGACCGGCCGGCAGCACATTGTCCAGGCCAAAGCCCGCCGCTGCCACGCAATTGAGGGTTTCATCATCGATCAGGATCTTGCTTTCACCCCCGGTGGCTGCGGAGCGGCGGCGGCTTTGCTTTTCGATCAGCTCGCGAATGCTGTGCCGACCATCCCCCACCACCTCCGCTGGCCTGCGGATCGCGGCTGCCACCACTTCATAGCCAATGACCACCACCCGCAGATCCTGGCCGGCATGGAAGGACTCCATCAGCACCTTGCCGCCACAGCTCTGGGCCTTGTTGATGGCCTGGCGCATTTCCTCCGGGGTGCGGATGCCCACCGTCACGCCCTCCCCCTGCTCGCCATTGTCGGGCTTGACCACGATGGTGCCATGGCGCTGCAAAAACTCTTCATCAGCCGCCGTCCGGGTCACCAGACGGTAGCTGGGCGTGCAAAGTCCGGCCTGCTGCAAAATGCGGTGGGTGACATGCTTGTGCTGACAGCGGCTCATGGCAATCGCCGAGGTCAGCTCGGTCAACGACTCCCGACAGACCACCTTGCGAATGCCGGAGCTGAGCTCAAAATAGCCTTCTTCGGCATCCAGCACCTCCACCATGATGCCTCGGGCGAGCGCCTCATCCACCAGGATCCGGGCATAGGGATTGAGTGCTTCCACCGGCTGGGGGCCCATGAACAGCCGCGCATTGAACACATTCTTGTTCTTCACGGCAAAGGTCTGGATCTTCTGGAAGCCCAGCTTCTCGTACAGCCGCTTGGCGTTGCGGTTGTCGTGCATCACGGATAAATCCATCGAGTGCAGGCCACGGGTCTGAAAGTGCTCCGCCAGCCGCCGGACCAGGGCCTCGCCAATACCGGGATAGCGGGCCTGCGGATCCACCGCCAGACACCAGAGACTGGAGCCGGCGTCCGGATCATGAAACGCCTCCTGGTGGTTGATGCCCATCACGGTGCCGATCACCTGTCCACTGGCGCAGTCCTCCGCCACCAGAAACACATGGGTGCGGGCGGTACGTTCCTGGTAGATCAGGTCAATATCGGTGGGCACCATGCCCCGCTTGATGTAGAGCCGGTTCATCGCGTGCGCATCACTTAAACTTTGGATGCGACGGACGATAAAGCCCTTCGGCGACACTGACGCCGCCCGATAGGTGTTGAGCCAGAGTCGGTAGGTATCGGACGGGTCCAGAAACAGGTTTTGCGGCGCGTAAGACAACACAATATGGGGGTCGCTCACATACAGGGCGATATCACGCCGGCCGTTGACCTCATCCAGCAGCGCCTCGGCAATCGCCCGGGGCGAGCGAAAGGTCTGGGCCATGATCAGGCGCCCCCAGCCACAGTCCACGACGGCATTCTCGATAAGCCTGGTTTCGCCACTTCGCTCCAACCTGGACTTCAAATGGTCATAACTGGGCGGCAAATGCTTTTGCAGACGCTGCTCGAGTAATCCGGGACGATCAGGCATGGGTTTCCAGTCCTTGCAGGTAGGTCCTCTCCACAGGCCCCGAGCGCTGATCTTTCGCCCGGGACCACCAGTTGCCACCCCCTACAGCCGATGGGCTTGCTACAGCTGATGGGCTTGTAGCCAGAGTTCCAGCAGTCCCAGCTGCCAGAGTTTGGAGCCATTCAAGGGGGTCAGGTGGTGCTCCGGCGCAGTGAGCAGCCGGTCCACATAACGGGGGTTGAATAAGCCCCGCTGGCGGGCAGTCTCCGAGGTCAGCGCTTGCTGCACCCAAGCCAGGAACTCCCCCCGCAGGTACTTGAGAGCCGGCACCGGAAAGTAGCCCTTGGGGCGGTCGATCACTTCCGAGGGAATCACCTCCCGGGCGATTTCCTTGAGGAGGTACTTGCCGCCGCCATCCACCTTGTACTTTGCCGGAACCTGCTCCACCAGTTGCACCAGTTCGTGATCCAAAAACGGCACCCGCGCTTCCAGGCCCCAGGCCATGGTCATGTTGTCCACCCGCTTCACCGGATCATCCACCAGCATGACATGGGAATCGATGGCCAGGGCCTTGTCGACGGCGGGGATGGCTCCCAGCTTGGCAAAATAGTCCCGCACAAAGTCACCGGCATAATCCGACCGGACAAATCGCTCCGTCACCGTTTCCCGAAACTCCTCGGGGGTGCGATCAAAGAAACGTTTGCGGTAATCGGTGAGCGGATCGGTCGAGCCCAGCAATGGGGGATACCAGTGATAGCCGCCGAACACCTCATCGGCTCCCTGCCCGCTTTGCACCACTTTGCAGGTTTTGGAAACCTCCCGCGACAGCAAATAAAAGGCCACGCAATCATGGCTGACCATCGGCTCGGCCATGGCCTGGATCGCCTGGGGGACCGCCTCTCGCAACTCGTCGGAACCAATGGAAATCCGGTGATGCTCGGTGCCGAAGTGACGGGCGATCAAATCGGAGTAAATAAACTCATCCCCTTTCTCCTCACCCACCGATTCAAACCCCACCGAGTAGGTTTTCAGCCGGTCGGCACCCTGCTGCTTCATCAGCCCCACCAGCAAACTGGAATCAACCCCGCCCGACAGCAGCACGCCTACATCCACCGCCGCCACCATCCGCCGTTTCACGGCGGCCTCCAGGGAGGTCCGTACCCGGGCCTTCCAGTCATCGAAGCTGTAGCGCTGTTGTTCCTCGGTCCGGGAAAAGCTGGGGGCCCAGTAACTCTCCACCTGCATCTGGCCATCCGGTTGCAGACGGGCATAGCTGCCCTGGGGCAGCTTACGGATGCCCTGCACGATGGTATGGGGGGCGGGCACCACGGCATGCCAGTTGAGGTAATAGTTGAGGGCCTGGGGGTCGATGGAGGTGTCGAAGTCCCGCTCTACCAGCAGAGCGGGCAAACTGGACGCAAAACGCAGGCGCTGTGCATTGAGGGTGTAATACAGAGGTTTGATGCCAAAGCGGTCGCGGGCCATAAATACCTGACCGGAGTCCCGCTCCCAGATGACCAGGGCAAACATCCCCTTCAGGCGGGGCAACAACTCCGCTCCCCAGGCGTGATAGCCTTTCAGCACCACCTCGGTATCGCCGTCGGAACGGAACGGGTAGCCCTCGGCTTCCAACTCATCCCGCAGCTCCCGGTAATTGTAGATCGCGCCATTGAACACGATCGACAGCCCCAGCTCCTCGTTCTCCATCGGCTGATGGGACAACTCCGACAGATCCATGATCTTCAGCCGCCGGTGCCCCAGCCCGACCCGGCCATGCAGGGCCAGTCCTTCTGAATCCGGGCCCCGCTTCCGCAGGACCTGATTCATGCCCCGGAGTCTATCCGCCGCCACTGGCTGTCCATCGAAACGGATCTCTCCACAGATGCCGCACATAACCCGTCCTTTGCTTAGTCTTCAAAGCAATTATTCTAGGGTTGGCGGTTGCTAGACCCAACGGGCCACCACGATGGAGCGCCCGTTGTTTTCTGTCGACAAATCATCAGTTCTGAAAGGCCTCCCTTGTGGCTGGCGTGGTTGGTAGCTAGCATCTACATTCACCAGAATAGGAAGGAATCTTTCACCGCCAAGCCAGGGAGAATGCGAATGGCGCGAGCTTCTTCACGATGGTCGGGCAAACAGAAGAGGCACCGTGAACATTCTCTAAGCAGGAAAGTTGCCGGCTACACGGTGCTGGTAACCGTCCTGGTTGCGGTCCTCGTTACCGCCATCCAGTCTTATCTGCACTATCAGCAGGACATCCAGGACTTACAAACCAAGCGGGTCAACGTGATTACCTCCAGTTTCCTGGAAACGATCCGGATCAATGCCTGGGAGTATGATCTGGATGAGCTACGACTCCAGCTTCAGGGACTATTGCAGGTGCCGGATATCGTCTATGCCGAGGTGAGCTTCACCGCAGGCGAGAGCCTGTTCCTCGGCGACCCGCCTGGTGACAGCTCACTCAGCTTCCATTTTCCCCTCAAGTGGACGGATGAAGGCGAAAGCTTCACCTTCGGCGAACTCCGGGTCGCTTCCAGTTTGGCGATCACCCGCGCCAACCTGATGGATGAACTACAGCAGTCCATCATCTCCACGGTTTCCATTGTGGCGGCCCTTGCCATCTGTATTCTGCTGGTGGTGCAACGCCTGATTGCCAGCCCCCTGAATGCCATCGCGGACTACGCCCGCCGCCTCACCCTGGACCGCCTACACGTGCCCCTGCAACTGAACCGTAAAACCAGCGCCAACAAGGACGAGCTGGACTATGTGGTCGCGGCCTTTAATAAGATGCGCCTGACCCTGATTGAAGACCTGGAGCAGATGTCTCAGCTCAGCGCGGAAGTGCAGCGCAAACGCCAGGAGCTTCAAAGCATCATCGACAACTCGCCAGCCGCAATTACCCTGACAGGTCTGGATGGCAGGCTCATCCTGGTGAGTAAAGCTTACGCACGCATCTTCAATACCTCAGCCGAAGCCCTGATTGGTCGACGGGAAGAGGAGCTTTACCAAGGCAGCCCCCCCATCGAGGAGACAGACCGCTGGGTACACCAGAGCAAACAGCCCGTCGAATTTGAAGAGCGGGTTCCCCTGCCAGATGGCATCCATACTTACCTGACCATCAAGTTTCCGCTGTTTGACCAGCACCATCAGCTGTGGGCAATTGGTGAAATTTCCACCGACATCACCACCCGTAAGAAGTCCGAACAGGACCTGGCGGAAAGCCAGGCCCGGCTGCTGGCCTTGGTGGAATCCCTGGATGATGCCGTGCTGGAGGTGGACCGCAACGGGATTTGCGTTCAGTCCTGGAATAACAAATGGCCGCTGGATATCAACCCGGTCGGCCGAAACCTGACGGAGATCAGCAGCCAGCACACCAGCGCGGAACTACTCAGCCTGGTCAGGCAGGTGCTCGCCAGCGGCGAGTCCAGAACCCTGGAGTTTATCTACTCCAGTCCGGAGCGGCGCTGGTTGTCGGCCCGCATTTCAGCCATCGAGACCCCGGGCCAGCCTTCCCAAACCGTCTGTATCCTGTGCCGGGATATCACCGAGCAGAAAATCGCGGAAGAGCGGCTGCAGCGAATGGCCCATTATGATGTGCTGACGGGCCTGCCAAACCGCTCCTTTCTCCATGAACATCTGCAGATGCTAATCGCCAACGCGAGCCGCCATGGCAGCCAGCTGGCGGTGCTCTTTATCGACCTGGACCGCCTGAAGATGGTCAACGACTCCCTCGGTCATGGCGTCGGCGACCTCTTGATCAAGGCGGCTGCCGAGCGTATCCGCGACTGCCTGCGGGATGCCGATACCGTGGTGCGTCAGGGGGGGGATGAATTTATCGTGGCCCTGCCCGATATCCCCCGCGACGAGCTCGCCGTTCATGTGGCGGAGAAAATCCTGCACTCACTCACCCACCCGTTTAAACTGGGCAATCATGAGGTGGTGGTTACGGCCAGCATTGGCATCAGCTATTTTCCCAAGGATGGACGCAATGCGGATATCCTGATCAAGAATGCCGATGCCGCCATGTACGCCGCCAAGGCCAGCGGGCGGAATAATTATCAGATCTATGCCCAGGACATGAGTAACAAGGATGTCAGCCGCCGCCTGTCCCTCCAGCATGGCTTGCGCCGCGCCCTGGACCGCGATGAGCTGTGCCTCCACTACCAGCCCCAGGTGGATGTTAAAACCGGCGCCATTATCGGCGCTGAAGCCCTGATCCGCTGGCGACACCCCCGGCTGGGCCTGGTTTCACCCGGCATCTTTATTCCCTTGGCGGAAGACACCGGGTTAATCCATCCCATTGGCAGCTGGGCACTTCAAGAAGCCTGCCAGCAGTATCAACAGTGGCAAAAGGAGGGGCTGCCGCCGTTTCTGCTGGCGATTAACCTGTCGTCCTTGCAGTTCCGCCAGAAAAACATTATCCGGCTCATCACCGACACCCTCAGTGAGCTCGACATGCCGCCAGAAAACCTGGAGCTGGAACTGACCGAAAGCACGGTGATGGCCTACACCGAAGACTCCATCAATACCCTGCAGACGCTCAAGGCGATGGGGCTGAAACTGGCGATCGACGACTTTGGCACCGGCTACTCCAGCCTCAGTTACCTGAAGCGTTTTCCGGTGGATAAGCTCAAGATCGACCAGTCTTTTATTCGTGATATTGATCATGACCCGGAAGATGCCGCCATTGCCGCGGCAGTGATCGCCCTGGCCAAGACCCTGGGCATGGAAGTCATCGCCGAGGGAGTCCAGAGTCGGGCAGCCTTCCAGTTCCTGAAAGATCATCAGTGCGACCAGATCCAGGGCTATTTATTCAGCCACCCACTGCCGGCCAAAGAATTTGCCACATTACTGGCCAGTGAAAAACGGCTGGAGCTGGAACTGGCCTAGATACTCTATCAGCCAGCTTACGACTCCTGGCCAACTTATGACTCCTGGCCAGCTTATTGCTCCTGGCCCGGGCCGGTTAATCCAGAATCACCAGATGGTTGGGCAGCTCGTTGCGCTCATGGGTGGCGGGCACTTTCTCCCGCAACAGTACCCCGCAAGCCTCGATGCACTCGATAAAGCCTTGCAGGGTCTGCTTTTGGCGCACCCGTTCGGTAAACCGGCGGACAATGTCTTCCCATTGGCCATCATCACAATGTTTGGCAATACCCCGGTCAACGATGATCTCCACATAGCGCTCGGCTTCCGCAACAAAAATCAGCATGCCGGTTTCGCCCTGGGTATGGTGCAGGTTCTGCTCCAAAAACTGGGCTTTTGCCAGGTTGGAGGCCCGCCAGTAACGCACTGAACGGGGCACCAGCCGTGAGGTGATGGCCGGAACCCGAAACAGCAGCCCCAACCCCACAAAAGTGCCCCACTGCACCAACAGGATCTCAGAAGTGTTCCACCAGCCCGCCAGATAGTTGAGCAGCCCCGGAACCAGCAGCGCGATCAACGCCGCCCAGAGGACCGAGATATACAAATAATCATCAGCCCGGGGGGCCAGCACAGTCACCAGCTCGGCGTCCGTCTCCCGCTCGACCCGGGCAATTGCATCCGCCACCTGTTGTTTTTCAGTTTCCCTCAACAGCGCCACTTACCATCCTCCTGAAGCTCCGCCGCCGCCAAAACCACCGCCGCCGCCACCAAATCCGCCCCCGCCGCCGAAGCCGCCACGGCCAAAGCCACCCAGTCCACCCACGTAGATGCCACGCCGATAACGCCCAACGCGCCGGCCGCGCCCCCCACTGACGAACATCAGGATGACGAAAAACAGAAAGGTCACCAGAAACGGCACCGCAACCCGCTCAGACTCATCCCGCTGGTTCGCCGCCGTGGTCAAACTACCGGGTTCGGCCTGCAACACGGTCAGGATCGCGCCAACGCCGGCGATAATGCCCTGCTCCATCTGGCCCTGCTGAAACATCGGCGCCATCACCCGGTTGATAATCAGGGATGAAGCCGCATCCGTCAGCTCCCCTTCCAGGCCATAGCCCACCTCAATGCGCATCTTCCGCTCTTGCGGGGCAACAATCAGCAACACGCCATTGTCTTTACCTTGCTGGCCAATCCCCCAGTGCCGTCCGAGCTGGTAGCCGTAGTCGGCGATCTCATAGCCCTGCAGGCTGGGGAGCGTCACCACCACGACCTGATTGGTGGTCGCCTGCTCATGCTCCGCCAGCACCCGTGTCAGATTGGCTTCGGTCTGGGGGCTTAGGAGATTGGCCAGATCCACCACCCGCCCGGTCAGGGGCGGGAATTCAGGAGCGGCCTGGGCCCAGCCCGCCCCGAGGATCAGCAGTACCAAGATGAAGCGTTTGACTCTCATCCACAGCCTCCTTCGTCAGTCGGATCGCACTCGCTGGCTCATCCAGCGCCCTCGACCTAAAACTGGACTCTGGGCGCCTGCTCGGCCTCGGGTGTGGTGGCGATGAAGCTCTCCCGCACCGGCAGATCGCTGTAAAGAATGCTGTGCCAGAGACGGCCGGGGAAGGTACGGATTTCGGTGTTGTAGCGCTCAATGGCGCTGATATAGTCACGCCGGGCCACCGCGATGCGGTTTTCCGTGCCCTCCAGCTGTGACTGCAGGGCCAGAAAGTTCTGGTTGGATTTGAGATCGGGATAGCGCTCAACCACCACCATCAGGCGACTCAAGGCGCCCGATAACTGCTCCTGGGCCTCGATAAACTGCTGGCGGCGCTCGGGGTTGTCGATCAGGTTTTCATTCACCTGAAAGGAGGTGGCCTTGGCTCGGGCCTCGACCACGTCGGTCAGGGTTTCCCGCTCCTGAACCGCATAGCCCTTGACCGTCTCCACCAGGTTGGGGATCAGGTCGGCACGACGCTGGTACTGGTTCTGAACCTGTCCCCAGGCCGATTTGACCTGCTCATCATAGGTCGGAATATTGTTGATGCCGCAGCCCGCCAACAGCAGGATCATCATCAACACACCAAAACGCACGCCTTGTCCCATGTTCAATACCTCGAATCGAAGATCGTCCCTAATAATTCGAGGTATTGTCGTGTAATTTCAAGGCCACTAAAAGATCAGGCTAAGCGTAGCAGTGCTGCACCATGTCCACGGGGCGGTACACCAACACATTCTCCCGCCCGGCCGCCTTCAGATGGCTGGCATGCAACTGGCTCATCACCCCTTTGTCGCAATAAAGCAGATAGCGCTTGGCCGGGTCCAGATCCTCCAGGGCGCTATTCAGTTCATAGAACGGGATCTTGAGCACTTCATTGTTGGTCAGGTGCAGGGGCTGACGCTCTTCCTCATCGGGGTGGCGGATATCGATGATCACGTCCCGGGTCGAAGGGATCTGCACCGCCTCCACATCATCAATGGACACCACCGTGTTCATGATCTCGTCAATATTGATCCGTACCCGGTTGGCAACGGCCCGCTCCAGCACGCTGAAATCAAACTTGCCCTCTTCGTGCTCCACCCGGTCTTTGCGGGCGCGGGTCTTGGGATTGCGGGAAATCACGCCGCAGTATTCGGGCATGTTCTTGGCAAATTCCTCGGTGCCGATCTGGCGCGCGATCCGAATGATCTCGTGCTTGTCGGTGGTGATCAGCGGCCGCAGTACCAGCATGTCCGTCACCGAGTCGATCACATTCAGGTTCGCCAGCGTCTGGCTCGAAACCTGGGCGATGGCCTCCCCGGTCACCAGGGCACTGGCCTCCAGTTCCTCGGCCACCTGCTCGGCGGCACGCAGCATCATCCGCTTCAGGATCACCCCCATATGGGAGTTGTCCACCGACCGGATGATCTCCGCCACCACTTCCTCAAAGGGCACCGTGATGAATTGGACCCGATGGGACAGGCCGTAACGCTCCCACAGGTAACAGGCCACCTGCTTGACGCCCACCTCATGGGCGGTGCCGCCCAGATTGAAAAAGCAGAAATGGGTGCGCAGGCCCCGGCGCATGGTCAGGAAACTGGCCACGCCGGAGTCAAAGCCTCCGGAAATCAGCGACAGCACCGTATCCTGACTTCCCAGGGGATAGCCCCCCAGCCCCTCATAGCGCTGACTGATCAGATAGAGCTTCTGGTGACGGATCTCCAGACGGATCGTCACCTCCGGGTTGTGCAGGTCAACCCCTTTGGCCTCGGTCTGTTGATTGAGACCGCCCCCGATATACCGCTCGGCCTCGGTCGACTTAAACGGATGAATGCCGGCCCGCTTCACCCGCACCACAAAGGTTTTTCCCGCCAGGCTGGCCCCGTAGGCCTCTTTGGTCAGTTGGAAAATGTGGTCCAAATCCTTGAATTCATGCTCCTGAACCTCCAGGATATTGGAAATACCCGGGATGCGCTGCAGCGCTTCGGCCAGCTGCCGGATCAGAGCGGGGTCCGTTGTCTGAGGAGTAACCTCGATCTTATCCCACTCGCCAACCACTACGACCCCTGCATCGATATGCCTCAGCACACGCCGGATATTCTGCCGCAGCTGCTTGGTCAGTTGCTTGCGCACCGGCTTGCTCTTGATGGTGATTTCAGGAAATAGTTTGACGATAAACTTCATGGACCCAGACCTGTAATGAAAGAGCTATATTTTAACGGTTTGGGACAAAGTTCGCATGTCCGTACCCGGCATTCTTTCATCGCCGGGTATAACAGTGACCGGTTTCCGGCTTAGATTTTCCGTAACCGTCGGATTCCACAAATAATAAAGAACGGGTTCTGCAGCCAATTCTTCGTAAACCACGGCCCAGTTCCCCCACTAGACCAACGAGTATTATTGTACTTATGACGCATCGACGTATTAGCGCCCGGATTTCCCCGGAAGGCACCCTTGACCTGGTTTCTCAATATGAAGTGAGCCTGCTGGCGGATAAAAGCCAGAGCGGTCTCCATGAATTGTTCCGCCGCTGCGCCCTGGCGGTCCTCAACTCCGGTTCACCGTCCGACGACAGCGCCGAAGTCCTCAAGGCGTATGCGGATTTCGACATCGAAGTGATCCAGCAACCCCGCGGCATCAAACTGGGCGTCCACAACGCCCCCGGCCAGGCGTTTGTGGACGGACAGATGATCAAGGGGATCAAGTCTCACCTGTTCGCCGTATTGCGGGACATCGTGTACTGCCACACCCTGCTGACTCAACTGGATGAGAACCGCTCGGACAACATCACCAACTTTATTTTCCATGCCCTGCGTAATGCCCGGGTGCTGATCCCACGGGAAGAACCGGATCTGGTGGTCTGTTGGGGTGGACACTCCATCACCCGTGAAGAGTACGACTACACCAAGGAAGTCGGCCATCAACTGGGGCTGCGGGATCTGGACATCTGTACCGGCTGCGGGCCCGGCGCCATGAAGGGCCCGATGAAAGGGGCCACCATTGCCCATGCCAAGCAACGGATCAAGGACGGACGCTATATCGGCATTACCGAGCCGGGCATTATCGCCGCCGAAGCTCCCAACCCGATTGTGAACGAACTGGTCATCATGCCGGATATCGAGAAGCGCCTGGAGGCCTTTGTCCGACTGGGCCACGGCATTATCGTGTTCCCCGGAGGGGTCGGCACCGCCGAGGAAATTCTGTACCTGCTGGGTATTTTGCTGCATCCCGAAAACCGGGATCTGCCGTTCCCGGTGATCTTCACCGGGGCCAAGGCCCAGGCCGGCTACTTCCAGATGATCGACGAGTTCATTGCCCTGTCCCTGGGCGAGGAAGCCCGCAAGCGTTACCAGATCATTATTGATGACCCGGCAGAGGTGGCCCGCCAGATGAAGCGGGGCATTCAGGAAGTCACCCAGTTCCGTCGGGATCACAGCGATGCCTTCTACTTCAACTGGCTGCTGAAAATCGAGAACGACTTCCAGATCCCCTTTAAGCCAACCCACGAGAACATGCTGGCGCTCCAGCTTCACAAAGACCAGCCCGTGCATAAGCTGGCGGCGGATCTGCGACGAGCCTTCTCCGGCATTGTGGCGGGCAACGTGAAAGCGGATGGGATTGAGCTGGTGGACTCCCTCGGGCCGTTCGAAATCCGCGGCGACAAGGAGATTTTAGAGCCGTTGGAAGGCTTGCTGAACGCGTTTGTCCAACAAAACCGGATGAAGTTGCCGGGCTCTCATTACCGCCCCAGCTACCGGATCGTGCCCTGATCTGAAATGAAAAAGGCAGGCCTGGCGCCTGCCTTTTTCATGCCTTTCCGAGGTTCGACTGGTCAGTCGATAACCGCTTAGGGCGTTTGCTTGGAGTAATAAGCCGCCAGGTTCGCGATATCCTCGTCACTCAACGCCATCGCCTGCCCCTGCATCACAATAGCCTGACCACCGGTACGCTCCTTGTTTTTGTAGGCCTTCATGGAAGACACCAGATAAGCCTCATTTTGTCCGGCCAGGTTCGGATAGATGGGAATCGGGGCTTTACCGGTGGCACCGTGGCAAGCTGCACACACTGTCGTGGCTTTTTGTTTGCCCGCTTCCGGATCCGCGGCGTTGGCGGCAAATGGCAGAGTGGCGGCAACAACCGCAGTCAGCGTCAAAGCAGACTTTTTGATTCCATTGAGCATGACGACCTCTCATTTCACAGGATTGTGCATCACATTATAAGATGCATTCTTAATATTGAATATAGTTAATCTTGAATTTAGCGAAGTCTACAACAATCCATTTGATACACATCAAGAGCGGCAGGTTTTCACCACTTTTGTGAGACAGTGTATAGTTCGTTAGACAGTGTATAGTAGGACAGCAATTTCCGGATAGGCCATTACCCAATCGAACGATGGCCTACTTCGGATCCAATAAGCCACAGTCTATCCTATTTTGAGTCAAATCCTAGGCAGTCCCCATGAAAACCGATCAGTCCCTGGACACCCCACCGCCTTCTCTTGAGGCGAAGACCGGCATTTTACTGGTCAACCTTGGCACACCCGACGCACCGGAGCGCCAAGCGATCCGCAGCTACCTCAAGCAATTCCTCAGCGACCGCCGGGTGGTGGAAGCACCGCGCCTGATCTGGTGGCTGGTTCTGAATCTGATTATTCTGCCGTTCCGCCCCAAGGGGCTGGTTTCCAAATACCAGCAAATCTGGCTCAAAGGCGGCTCCCCGATCAAGGTCATTACCGAGCAGCAAAACCATGGCCTGGCCCAACGCCTGCAGGCACACTTTGGCGATCAGGTCCGGGTTGAACACGCCATGACCTATGGCAACCCTTCCATCGCCTCGGCCCTGGACCGATTCCAGGCGGAAGGGGTTGAGCGAATTCTGGTTCTGCCCTTGTATCCCCAGTACTCCGCCACCACCACCGCGGCGGTTTGGGATGCCCTCAACAAGGCTACCGCCACGCTGCGCAACATCCCGGAAATCCGTTTTATCAAACGCTATCACCTGCACCCCCTGTATCTCCAGGCGCTGGCCAACAGTATCCGCAGCCATTGGAAACAGCGTGGGCGCCAGGGCTTTCTGCTGTTTTCCTACCACGGCATTCCCAAGGAATACGCCCTGTTGGGCGACCCCTATCCCCGCGAGTGCGAAGAAACCTCCCAGGCCGTGGCGGATCTGCTGGGCCTGCGCCCCGATCAATGGAAGCTCAGCTATCAGTCACGGATTGGCCGGGCCGAGTGGCTCACGCCCTATACCGATGAAACGGTGAAGGCTCTGGGCAAGCAAGGCATCCAGGGGCTCGACGCGATCTGCCCGGGATTTGCGGCGGACTGCCTGGAAACCCTGGAAGAAATTCAGGAAGAAAACAAAGAATACTTCGAGCACGCCGGCGGCCAGGACTTCCAGTACATCCCGGCCCTTAACGCCAGTGAAGAGCACATTGACCTGCTGGAAAACCTGGCCCTGCAAAACCTGCAAGGCTGGGTGGAACGGCGTTAACGATACTTCAAGCGCCGGTATTCCCGGGGTGGTAGCCCGATTACCTTGCTGAACAGGCGGGAAAAGTAATAAGGGTCCTCATACCCCAGCTCCTGGGCGATGGCATTGATGCTGCGCCCGGACAAATCCAGCAGATAGCAGGCGTGTTCCATCTTCATCCGGATAAAGTGGCCGATGGGTGTTTCTCCGGTGAGCTGCTTATAGCGCCGGGCAAAGTAATACTTGGACAGTTTCACCTGGGCCGCCAGCGCATCCAGGTCGAGCTGGCCATGGATGTTGCGCTGCATGTATGCGTGAATGGCATCCAGATCCAGATAGTAGCCACTGCCCTCCTGGATCTTGGGAATCTGGATGGCAATGAAAGTCAGCAACTGGGTGAGATGATTCGCCAAGTGGATAAAGGCCTTCACGCTGTAGCCGGTCTTGCGCACCGCCAGCATCGCCTCAAAGTCAGACACCAGCTTGGGCAGCACCCCCAGGGGAATCAGCGGCGTCTCAAAGCTGTAACCCAGGTTGTCCAGATAGGCCTGGCTTAATTCCCCTTCGAAATGCACCCAGAAGATGGTCCAGGGATCATCATCCAGGGTCCGATAGGCATGCACCGTATCCTTGGGGAGCACCACCAGATCCCCGGGCCGGACCCGGTGATCCCGCCCTTCCAGCATCAGCTCCGTTTGCCCCTGCACGCAATAGATCAGCAAATTATCGTCGTGCTCATCGCGGCTCATGCGATGCCCCGCCGCATTCGGATAGTAGCCAAAACTCAACGGGTACAAGCCCCGACAAATCTCGCTTTCCCGGTAGATCTGCAAGATGAATTCCGGCACATGAAAACGAACCGCCCCGGGTGACAACGGCCAATCGGACGTTTTTGCCATGCTATCTACCTGAAAGTTCAAACGTTCGGCATTTGAGCAAATACTCAAGACAGAGCAATATAGTCCATCTATTGGCTCATTTCGTCAATCCACTTCCGTCCCCCTGCCTCACTAGAATGGGTCCCACGCATTCGGCCACTCCTTCGGGAACTGGATCGAAACGCCTTTTACGCTGTTAACCAGGCCCCGGAGTGTCACATCCGTTAGGGCCGCCACAATAAAAACAAAAATGCGGAACCGCCGGATTCAACAAGAACAATAAGCGGACGCGATCGGGCAGAAGGAACCACGCCTTCACCTGCAGTAACGATCCTCCCGAGGACCGTCGCTGCCTGAGCAGCCTGGTTAACAGACGGTTTTGTCCCGGCGGAGCCCCACCACGCCGATGGCTGCGCCAGCAGCAGGAGGACAAGCCATGCACCCACAAGCACCCCTGTTCATCAATGGCGACTTTGTTGAAAGTCAGTCCGGCCGCCTTC
>Ga0209075_1002563_pt1 | contig 15906 bp, 9 predicted proteins | sample Stecom2011_FD_187523 | JGI IMG/M metagenome (GOLD analysis project Ga0209075, IMG submission 187523) | Agricultural soil microbial communities from Utah to study Nitrogen management - Steer compost 2011 (SPAdes) (version 2) | ecosystem: Environmental > Terrestrial > Soil > Agricultural land...
CCATCATGCTCTGGACAGTGGCATCGCTGACCAATCTGCTTGATCTGGATGCCAACCCGGCCATCTCGCTGGCGCTCTTTCACACCCTGTTCAACGTGCTCGGCGCCTTCATCATGCTGCCGTTCACCAAGCCGTTCGCGAAATTTCTCGGGCGCATGTTCCGCAGCAAAGAGGAAGACAACGCCGAACCCCGGTATCTTGACGATACCCTGGTATCAACACCCGAACTGGCCATTGGCGCCGTCGACCAGGAAATGAAACGGCTGATCGGACACAGCCGGGGCCTGCTCCGGGTTTGCCTCGACCGCGAAAGCCTGACCTTAGCCGACATCCGGCCGAAGGCCGAGGCCATACGCAACCTGAACAACGCCATTACCGACTACATCGGGCGCCTGCGGGCGGAGAAGATGCAGCTCAACGTGGTGGATGCACTGACCGTCAGTATTCGCACCTGCCGTTACCTGACAGAAGCTACCGAGCTGGCCAGTCGACTGATGACGTTACGGGAACTCAGCCGCCGGACGGATTTTGCCGGAGTCTCGGAGCTGATGGATCACTACCTGAACACCATCCGGGCGCTGGTGGCTGCGGAAGAGCCCGCCCCGGAGCTGTTGGCCGAGGCAGAGCGAATCTATCATGACCTGAAAAAGGCCACGCTACAGATGATGGTTACCCGGAGCTTCAGTACTGCACTGGGCGATCAAACCCTGGATACCCTGAGTGCGGTACGCCGACTGAACGACCAGTGGAGCAAGTCCCTGAACTGGTGCCCGGCCACGGAAATACTGAATGGCAACAGCCATCAGCTGACCGAGTCCGTAAACCTGCAGTAGCGGTTCTTGCCCGCTCTTTTTGCCCGGTACATGGCCTGATCGGCCTGACGTAACAAATGGTCGCCATCCTGCTCGTCGGTCTGGGGGTACAGGGTGTAACCGATGCTCGCACTGACCTCCACGCTATGATCGGCCACCCAGGCCGGCTCAGCCACCACCTCCAGCAGTCGCACCAGAAGCTGTTGCAACGCGGGCTCACCGGCTATGTTCACCACAATGGCGGAAAACTCGTCACCCCCGAGCCGGGCCAGGGTATCTTCCTCTCTCAGTGTTGCCCGCATGCGCCGCGACACCTCCACCAGCAACGCATCGCCGGCGCCGTGCCCGAAGGCATCGTTCACCGGTTTGAACTGGTCGAGATCGATATACAGAACCGCCAGGCTGTAGCCCTGTCGGCGAGCCTGCGCCATGGATTGGTGCAGGCGATCCGAGAACAGCACCCGGTTTGGCAACCCGGTAAGCGCATCATAATGAGCCATGGTACGAAGCTTTTTCTCGGTGTCCTTCAGGCGGGTAATGTCACTGAATACCCCAACAAAATGGCTGAGTGCACCCGTATCATCAAAGACACTGCTCAGGGTCAGGTTAAGCACCACAGCCTGACCGTTCAGGTGCCGACTGGCAAACTCACCGCTCCAGACCCCGTGTTGCCGTGCGATCACCAGTACGGAGCTGCCTTCGTCGACAGGCAAGGGAGGCATGCGCCCTATCGCCTGAGCGCGCTCAGAACCGGTTATATTGGTATAGGCATCGTTGATATCGATAACGACGCCATGAGCATCGGTGATGAAAATGGCCTCTCGGGCATTCTCAAAAACACGCAACGCCAGTCGCTGCCGCTCTTCCGCATTCTTTCGGCGGCTGATGTCGTACCAGGCGCACAACACGGAAGGCTCATCAAAGCCATGTTCCTGCACCGGCGCCAGTGTCATATCGACCCAGACCTCGGAACCGTCCGATCGGACAAACAACCACTCAGACTGGATCACCTCCCCACGAGCCGCTTTCGCCAGCAGTGACTCTGCCTTTTGCATGGACGGGTAGCCGCTTGGTTGGGCAAACGGAGAGAAGGCGGCAAGGCTTTTACCCAACAACGAAGCTTCGGAGCTGTACCGGACAAGATCAACAGCGGCCCGGTTGCAGTCGACCAGAACACCGTTCCTCAGCATCAGCATTGGCTGCGGCCAGCTGGCAATGAGTGCCCGCTGCCGCCGCTCCTCGATGACCAGCTGCCGCTTTTTCCGGCCAAGCCATAGGCTGGTAACCGCCAGCAACAGGATCAGTATCGCCACCGCCATCACCCAATAACGGTACTGGTTCAACACATCCAGCCAGGTCACCCGTGGAACCTGGTCGTACGGAGCAACTCGCATCCTGCGGGCAAGCTCCTCAACCGACTGGTAATCTGCCGGCGGCGAAAAGCCGGCCAACCCCGCAGCCTGGGCGGCCGGGTGCTCGGGTTCAAGCGCAAACAGTGCAGAGGCAATCCGACGTACGATTCGGCTGTCCACATGAGGCAAAGACACCAGCGGCCATTCCGGGTAAAGACGAGTCGACAACACAAACGGATAGCCTCTGAGCTCCTGAAGGTTGATGACTTTCAGCGCCTCTCCCAGCCGGGGATTTTCCTGTAACAACTCTTCGTATATACCGGTGCGCACAAAGCCAACATCGGCATCTCCGGCCAACACGGCCCTGACCACGCGGTCATGATTCCCCACGCGGACAATCCGATTAGTCCGCTGTATATCCACACCTGCGTCAAGCAACTCCAGAGCCTGGGACTGGAAGCCGCCAAGGTAATGCACACCGGGGGTCGCGATACTTTTATCAGGTAGGTCGCTCAGCATGTTGATGTCATCGCGTTCCTGACGCGCCAGGATGACACCGCCAATGCTGCCGGTAGACTGACCTTCCCGAGCTCTCAGGACGGTAGCCAATACGCCGGTCAGGCTTCGCTCACTGCGAATCAGCAGAAAATGGCTGGGATTGGTCAGAAAGAAGTCCACCCGGTTGGCTGCCAGCGCTTTGGTCAGCTCTTCCTGGGTCAACACTTCCAGGCGCACCTGGACGCCGCTTTCCTGCGACAGGTATTCCGCCAATGGCGCGTAGCGCTCCCGGATCACCGGCTCCGGCCGGTAGGCAAACACCCCGAGGGTCACTTCATCCACCTGCTGAGCAACGGCAGGCAGCGCTCCCTGCATAAGCCCCAGTAATATCAGCAGGACCAGCAAACCACGGCGCAGAACACTCCGAGTCATGGCAGGCTCCGGGGTAAAAAGGACGGATCGCACAGCCGGTCATACTCTGGCGCCCGGGTTATCAGACCCTCACGCACCAACATATCCGTGAGCCGCACCACAACGGTTTCCAGCTGGCTACGGTTCGCCAGATAACGCTGGTTGGCCGTCAGTTCCGGCAACATGATTGTGGCCAGCGAACGTCGCACGAGGTCCGGGTGAATACTCTGGCGGGTGGCGATACGATACACCGCGTCGTGCATGCTGCGAACAATATGGCGCAAGCCGCGGAAATGCGCCCGAACAAGCTCACGCACGGCATCGGGTTTGTTACGGGCGGACGCGTCGGTGACCGCCAGCACGTCAAAAATGGTCTCAGGCAGATCGCTGCTGTCAAACAACCGGCTACCACCAGCCTCTGCCAGCACAGACGCCACCGGCTCATAACAGATCGACGCATCGATTTCGCCCTTCTGCCAGGCGTCCAGGTGCCGGTTAACAGGCAGGTCAACCAGGGATACCTCGTGGCTTTTAAGCCCCGCGTGTTCGAGTATTGAGAACAGAAGAATGCCGGACACACCACCCAGTTCAACACCGATTGTGCGGCCACGTAATTCGGAAAGCCGGGTGATGCCGGGTTTCACTATCAACATATCAGCGCCCACCGAGACATCCGTTACGGCAACAACCCGCAAGGGCACACCCTCGGAATAGACCCTGATCACCTCATCAAGAGTCAACGCAGCAGCGTCGAGCTCACCATTGAGCAGCCCAGCCACGGAGTCCGTGGCCGCCTGACCTTTGACCAGCCTTACCGATTCATGCAGCCAGCCAAACTCTTCTGCGAGGAACAGGGGTTCGTAACCAATCCAGGAATGAACGCCGACCCGCAGCGGGTCGGAACGAACACAGCCACTGGCCGCCAGCACTGCTGCTGCGGATACCGACAATCGCAGAAAGTGGCGGCGGTTCATGGTCGAGCTCCGGAGGGGACAATTTTCCGATACTAATACGTAGCCAATATAGCCGTAAATCTGACGAAAGCATTGTATCGGGTCAGTTTTGACGTTCTGAAATGTGAAATCAGCCTAACGACAGGAACACGCCCATCAACACCGGAGACAGAAAGGACAACAGAAATCCGGAAGCAATGGCCACCGGTACACACGCCAGACCACCGCTACTACGAATAACGGGCAAGGTGAAGTCCATCGCCGTTGCGCCGCCATAACCAATGGCCATGGCCGGCCGTGCGGTGATCACAACCGGAATCAGTGCCAGCGCAATGATCTCTCGCAGTACGTCATTCAGGAACGCCACACCACCCCAGGCGGGCCCCATGGCATCTCCGATGACGATCCCCGAGAGCGAATACCAGCCAAACCCGGACGTCAGCGCCAGGGACTGGTGCCAGGGCAAGCCCAACCACGGAATCAGGACAAGCCCCGCGATCAACGAGCTTATGGCCAAGGCCAGAGCAATACCCAGGCCCTGTCGGTTCATCAACAATTTGCGCAACGATAACCCCGCGTTGCGCAGCTGCAGACCAATCAGAAACAGAAGCAGCATCAGGGCCCAGGTAGCAACGTCGTCCACCATGGGCAGCTCGGGAAACAGATAATAACCCAGTAAAACGCCCACCAGCACCGCGACCAGAGGCTTCAGGCCGGCCAGAAACAGGCGCCGGTAGCCTGGCTTGATCTCGCCCTCACGGGGGCCAAGATCCAGCGGCTGCCATCGGTGGAACAGCCAAAGGCCGGCCATATTAGCCACCAGTAACACCAGCACAAGGCCGGCAACCTGAAACGCCATGGTCCCCAGTTGGGCCAGCAAACCGTCCATCTGGCCCAACCCCAGGCCCAACAACGCCAGAATGAAATAGACCAGAGCCTCAACGGTGTAGTGAATCACCGTCATCAGGCGGCGGTTGGCAAGCGCAATCGCAAAACCCAGGAACAGCGGAGCCAGAATCAGCAGAGCGCCAGTCAGCATAATATCCTCAGAAAAACAGCCTCAGTAAGGGGAGACAGGGACCGGTTAAGGAGCTGAGCGCAGGATCAGTGCAGTTGCTCGCCGGAGCGATCCTGAACCAACACCCAGGGCGCCACCACGACAGCCCAGAGTTCGGCGTTGCGGTCGTACCAGGCCCGGGCCAGATCCGGGGCAACATCACCTACCTGGCCTGCTGCCAGCCACTGTTCAAACAGCGCTTTGTTGTCTACGGTCAGGTGGGCAGCCACGTCCAGTAGATCCAGTTCGGAGCCCACGCGCACTACCTGGCCACGGGCATAATAGGTTTGCAGTTCGTGCCAGTTGATTCGGGAGGTTTCCAGGTTGAGCCTGGCCTTGATGTCGTCCGGCGATTCGGGGGAAGTCATGTTTACCTCAACTAAACAGGCGGTCTTTCAGGCGCGCCAGACTATCGCAAAATGCCCGCCTTCGCATCCCGGGTTCAGCCTCTGGTTTATTGCTCTGCAACCAGGCGGCGGATCTGCTCGGCGAGGGTCATCGGATCAAAAGGTTTGGGAATCACCCCGATGGCACCCAGCTCCTCGTACTCCTGTATTTCTGACGGCTGCAATCGTGCAGTCATAAACACCACGGGAACGGACAGGCCGCCGGCGCGCTGTTGAAGCGCCTGCAAGGTTTCCGGGCCATCCATACCCGGCATCATCACATCGAGCAGCACGAGATCCGGCTGAAAACGGTCAATTTCCTCCAGCGCCCGCTGGCCAGATTCACACAACAGCGCCACAAAGCCGCCCACATCCACCAGTGCCAGCTCGGCAACCGCACGGATGTCCGGATCATCTTCAACATAGAGAATTCTCTCAAACTGCCTTGCAGATGCCGTCATCATTCATCGTCCTTCTGATTTCCACAATCCAGTCCTCTCCGGCGCATCCGCCGTGGCCTCAAGGTCAGGAATCCATATGATCTCATCGTCTTCAAGTACGGATACAACCACCGAATTTCAAACGCTGACTACAGGCTTTCATCAAAAACGGTGACACCGTTTCTACCCGCCCACTTCTGTCGGTACAAGGCTTTGTCGGCCGCCTCAACCGCATCGTCACCAGAGGTAAAGCCGCTGATTTCGGCCACTCCGGCCGAGAGGGTTACGTGGAAAGCCGCATCATCCCGACGGAAGGTCAGCTGCGCGAAGCTTTCGGCAATTTCGGTAAACAATCGGGCGGCGGCCGTGACTTCGCACCCCGGCAAAACCACCAGAAACTCCTCACCGCCGTAACGGCCAATCATATCGGTTTCCCGCAGGCGGTTGCGCAGCATATTCGCCAGAGCCTTGATGACCACATCACCATAACGATGCCCGTATGTGTCGTTGACCTGTTTGAAGTGGTCGAGATCCACCATTACGACGCTGGCCAGGCTGCCATCGCGGCGGCAACGGGCCAGCTCTTTATCAACTTCCTGCTTGATCAGGGAATGCTTCAGAAGCCCGGTCAAGCTGTCCCGGTTCATCAATCGGAATAACTGGCGGGCGCGATAGCAACGAATATGCACTGAGCGAATGAGATAACTGTCAGACACCGGCTTCATCAGAAATTCGTCAGCGCCCCGGGACAGAGCTTCAAGCTGATTATCGGGGTTGTCTTCCGAAGACAGGTAGATGATCGGCAGGCTGAGCCACTGCGGGTCAAAGCGCACCAGCCGGGCCAGCGTCACGCCGGAATGGTCCCCCAGCTGGACATCCATCAGCAGGATGTCAGGCCTGAAGGACGACAGCTCACTCATCAGTTGCATCGGATCGCTGACCCAGCGCACCTCAACCCCGGCGGAGTCCAGTACCAGGGTGTAATGCTCGGCCAGTTCCGGATCGTCCTCGACCAGTACTACCCTGCCCTGCCTCTTCGTATTACCCTCAAGCGCCAGGTATTCAATGCGTTCGGTCAGCTCCGGCAGGTCCACCGGGGCACAGAAAAACGCAGCGGCTCCCTGAGCCGCCGCCCGGTAGCGGCTGGCAAACGAACCATCATCACTCAGGCACACCACCGGCAATTCCCTGCTGTGGTGATCCCGGAGCTTGTCCCGCTGGGCAACCAGGCTTTCCAGTCGGTCAGCCGGGCACAAGACAACGGTCGGGCAGTGGCTGTTGTCGCCCACTGCAGCCAGGATGTCGGAATCCTCGCCTGCCACCCGCAGACAGGCAAAACCGTAGCCCGTCAGCGCTGGTGCCAACTCTTCGTAATCAATCCCGGGGCCGGGCACAATGCCGACAAACACCTGCATGCCGTGGCTGCCTTCCGGGCTTTCCGTTGGGGACTGAGCCAGGCCGGCGACAGGTAATGGAGGGCTGGCCAATAACGTGCGCAACGCCATTAGTTTTTCTATCGCCAGCAAGGGCACGTCTGCGCCCGGATTATCCAGCGCTTTCTCTGAGCCAGCCCTGAGCATTTTCTCCAGGCTTCGGGCGGCATCGCCCAGCTCGGGAAACCCGAAAGTACCGGCCGATCCGGCAAGCCGGTGCAAGCGTGCACATACATCCTGCAGCACAGCCTGGCCGGCGCTGCCCTGTTGCATCAACTCAGCCCGGCGTTCCAGCTCGGCCAGATCATCTGACGCCCGAACCGTAAAACGTTCCCGCAGTGCCGCCAGCTTTGATTGCACGTCACCGGTTGTCTCCGATACCGCCATGGCACCCTGCCTTTTAGTTATTTCATCGTGCGGCAATTTAGCCTACGCTCAGCCTCATAAAAGCATGTTTAATCGGGCTCGGCCATAACCACTCGGGGTTAATCTTGAAAAACCTGTCACTCGGCGGACGCTTTGCCGCTATTGCGGTGTTCAGCACCCTACTCACCGTCGTATTGATTGCCATAACAGCCTACAGGGAACTGGTGGCCGATTTCGAAAGTGTTCTGACCCAACGCCAACAACTCGAAACCGCAAATTATGCCAGTTCCGTCAATCAGCGCCTGCAACTCCGGCTCGGTTCACTTGGGGCCCTTGCGGCCCAGATGACCGACGGCGAAACCTTGTTACCAGCGTCGGAACTCACCCGGATTCTGAACCGGCAGAGCCTGCTGGCTCAATACTTCGATCTGGGACTGTTGGTGTTCGACGCAGACGGCGTTGCCCTTGCCGAGAACCAGTTTGTCGAAGGCCGGCTTGGCACTTCCTACGGTGACCGCGCCCACTTCAAGGAGGCTATCGCAAGCGGCGAGCCCTATATCAGCCGTCCTGTGCTGGGCCGGACAACAGGCACGTTGCTGGTCTCATTCCTGCATCCGATCCGCAACGATCACGGCCAGCTTCTTGGCCTGGCCGGGGGCAGCATCAATCTCGCCACAACCAGCCTGCTGCCAGACCCTGGACACCTTCTCCAGAAAGCCGTCTTCAAGGTTCTGGACACCCAGAACTTCACCCGCATTGATGACATTGAATCAACCGACCTTGTACCAATGCTGCCAGACCCGGGCGAGTCACCGCTGATCGACGCCGCGCTCTCCGGCATAACATCCGGCGTCGTGGAAGACAACGAAGGCCAGCGGTGGATCTACGCGACACGCCATCTGGAACGCGTTGGTTGGCTGTTTTTGCGGGCCGTACCCTACGAACAGGCAACCGCGCCGGCCCGGGCTTCATTCAGCCAGTTCATCATGATCAGCTTGCTGTTTCTGGCGATCATGCTTGCACTGGTGATGCTGCTGTCACGGGCCGCATCCCGACCCCTTGAGCAGATTGCGGCGGGCATTCGGCGAATCACCGAGAACATGGACCACCCCGGCCGCCTGCAAGAAGCCGGCGCACCGGAAATTCGCAGCGTAGCCCGCGCCTTCAACCGATTGATGGATGAGCGGGAAGCGCTGGATGACCTGAAAAGCCAGTTCATTTCCAACGTCAGCCATGAACTGAGAACGCCGCTCACCTCCATCAATGGCTCCCTGAAACTGCTGGCGTCCGGCAAAACCGGTACGCTGCCAGACAAGGCCGGGACCATGGTGGATGTCGCTCTTCGTAACAGTGAGCAACTGCAACGGCTGATCTCGGACCTGCTGGACTTCAACAAAGCGATCGCCGGCCAGTTAGCGGTCGAGCCGCAGCCAGTGGCTCTACCCAGTATTCTGGACGAGGCACGAACCGGCAACCGCTCCTACGCATCGGCTCACGGTGTGACGTTGCAGCTTGCGGAGCTGCCGCCAGTTTCTGTGCTCGCAGACCCACACCGATTACGTCAGATTCTCGATAATTTTATCAGCAATGCCTGCAAGTTTTCCCCATCGGGCAGCACCATCACACTGCGCGTAAAGATCCAAAAATCCGGCCAAGCGAGGATCATCGTGTCCGATCAGGGCAAGGGTGTTCCCGAACATTTTCTGCCCAAACTGTTCCAGCGCTTCGCTCAGGCAGAAGCCGGTTCTGCCAGAGCCAGGGCCGGTACCGGCCTCGGCCTGGCCATTTGTAAAGAGCTGGCCAGCCTGATGCGCGGGCAGGTTGGCTACTATTACAAAGATGGCGCCCATTTCTGGATTGATCTACCGACGGTGCAAGAGCATCAAAGCGAGAATCACCATGAAAATCCCTGAACGACCGCCCGAGGAAGGACAGCGACTTTCCGCACTGGAAACCTTGCAGCTTCTGGACACGCCACCTGAAGAGCGGTTTGACCGGGTTACCCGCCTGGCAGCGCAGCTGTTTGACGTTCCCATTGCACTCGTTTCGCTGGTCGACAAAGACCGTCAGTGGTTCAAATCCTGTTATGGCTTGGGGGTCAAGGAAACCGCGAGAGACATTTCCTTTTGCGGCCACGCCATCCTGGGGGCGGATATTTTCGTGGTCGAGAACGCCCTGGAAGACAACCGTTTTACCGACAATCCTCTGGTGACTGGCCATCCCAACATTCGGTTTTATGCAGGCGCACCACTGGAGGATCGCGTTGGAAACCGTCTTGGCACGTTGTGCCTCATCGACACCAGGCCAAGAGCCTTTTCCACCGAAAACCGGCAAAATCTTCGTGACCTGGCGGATCTGGTTGAGCGGGAATTCCAGTTCGTCGAACTGGGCGCCTACTATGGGGAGCGAACACGGGCGCTGAATATCCTGAATGAAATTGCTCTGGATACCGAGGGCACCGTAACGGAGCGGATTCAACGTGCCCTCGCCGCCGCCTGTGAATTTCTCTCGATGAACACCGGCATTGTCAGCCATATAACCGGCCAGGCCTACACCATTCAGTGGCACCATGAGCAAGGTAAACCAACCCTTAGCAACGGTATGACCCTGCCCCTGGAACGCACCTACTGCGCCATTCTTCTGCAGCACAGTCAGCTGATGGCCATCAGCCACATGGCCCGATCCCCCTACAACGACCATCCCTGTTACAAGGAGTTCGGACTGGAGAGCTATCTGGCAACCCCGATCTGGATGGACGGTGAAATTGTCGGCACCGTCAATTTCTCATCACGACTGCCCAAGCGACCGGGCTTTACTGAAACCGAGAAAATGTTTGTCAATTTGCTGGCCCGCTGGATTGCCGATATGGCCATGCAGCAACAGCACTCTGAAACCCTCAATAAGCTGGTTAGCAACGCACCCGGCATGCTTTACCAGTTCCGCCTCTGGCCCGACAGCCACAGCACTTTTCCCTACACAAGTCAGGGCATACAGGACATCTACGGCGTAACCGGAGAGGCAGCGGCACGGGATGCCAGACCGGTTTTCGAAAAGATTCACCCGGATGACCTACCCGCCGTTGCCGAGTCTATCCGGCGTTCCGCCGAGCAACTCACCGTCTGGCACCACCAGTATCGCATCCATGGCAAAGATGGCAGCTGGCGCTGGGTAGAAGGCCAGGCCAACCCCGAGACACTGACCGACGGCAGCATTCTGTGGCACGGATACATCATGGACATCTCCGAGCGCCACAAAACGGAATTGCTGAAAAGTGAGTTCATATCCACCGTCAGCCATGAATTGCGGACGCCGCTGACGTCTATTGCCGGATCACTGGGTCTCATTCTTGGCGGGGCAACAGGGCTGTTACCTGAAAAAACCGAGAAGATGTTGTCCATAGCACGCCGCAACACGGACCAACTCAGGGCACTGATCGATGACTTGCTGGATATCGAGAAGCTCGCCAGTGGCAAGATGCAGTTGCATCCGTCCCGCCAACTGCTGAGCGCGGCGGTTAAAGCCGCCATCGAGGAGATCCGCCCCTATGCCGGGAAGTCCGACATTTCAATCCACCTCGACACGTCTGCCCCGACACTGAAAGCCGTGTTTGACCCCGTTCGCCTGAAACAGGCACTCGCCAATCTGCTGTCAAATGCGGTGAAGTTCTCACCAGAGAAAAGTCAGATTCATGTCAGAGTCAAACAAACCCGCGACCAGGCACGGATCGAGGTGCAAGATCAGGGCTCGGGTATACCGGAACACTTCCGGGACCGGGTGTTCCAACGATTTGCCCAGGCCGACAGCTCTTCAACCCGTGCGCAGGAAGGCACAGGGCTTGGTTTGGCCGTGACCAGAGAACTGATGCTTGCCATGAATGGCGAGGTGGGGTTTGAATCGGAACCCGGGAAGGGCACGACGTTCTGGATGACCTTGCCCGTGAAGCGTTCCGGCAAGGAACCTCCGGAACCGGCCACCTAGGCGCGGTTCCGGGGTCGTGGTTCAGGCGTTTTTCAGCATCTCCCGCACGACATAGTGCAGGATGCCGCCGTGCTGGAAGTACACGGCTTCGTTAGCGGTATCGATCCGTGATTTCAGATCGCAGGTTTCGCTGGTGCCGTCCTTGCGGGTAACCGTCATCTTGAGGGTCTGACCCGGCTTGATCTCGCCAGAGAGGCCTTCAATGCTGATGGTTTCCTCACCGGTCAGTTTCAGGCTCTTGCGATCCGAACCCTCCGGGAACTGAAGCGGCATGACGCCCATGCCAATCAGGTTAGAGCGATGAATGCGCTCGTAGGATTCCGCTACCACGGCTCTTACGCCCAGTAGCCGGGTACCCTTGGCCGCCCAGTCCCGACTGGAACCGGTGCCGTATTCCTTGCCGGCGATGACCACCAGTGGTGTGCCCTGCTCCTGGTATTTCATGGCGGCATCGTAGATCGCCATCTGCTCGCCGGTCGGCACAAACCTGGTGTAGCCCCCCTCAACACCGTCCAGCATTTCATTCCGGATACGCACGTTGGCAAAAGTGCCGCGCATCATAACTTCGTGATTGCCCCGGCGAGACCCATAGGAGTTGAAGTCTTTCGGCTTCACGCCGTGTTCCTGCAGATATTTACCTGCCGGGGTATCCGGCTTGAAAGAACCAGCCGGGGAGATGTGGTCGGTGGTTACCGAATCCCCCAGCAGGGCAAGGATGCGGGCATCCTTGATGTTCTGGACCGGTTCAGGCTGTTCACCCATGCCGTCAAAGAATGGCGGATGCTGGATGTAGGTGGATTTGTTGCTCCACTCATACACCTTGCTTTCCGGCACTTTGATGGACTTCCAGATATCGTCGCCTTCGAAGACTTCACCGTATTCCTTGCGGAACATGTCGGTCTTTACCTTCTCCACCGCCTCGGCAATTTCTGCCTGGCTGGGCCAGAGGTCGTTCAGGTACACCGGTTTGCCGTCTTTATCAGTGCCCAATGGCTCTTTGGTGAGGTCCAGCCGCACGTTACCGGCCAGGGCGTAGGCCACCACCAACGGTGGCGACGCCAGCCAGTTGGTTCTCACCAACGGATGCACCCGGCCTTCAAAGTTACGGTTACCGGAGAGCACCGAAGCCACGGTCAGGTCCCCCTCAACAATGGCTTTCTCGACCGCTTCCGGCAGGGGGCCGGAGTTGCCGATACAGGTGGTGCAACCATAGCCCACCAGGTTGAAACCGAGTGTGTTCAGGTCGTCCTGAAGGCCTGCCACTGCCAGGTAGTCCGTCACCACCTTCGAGCCAGGTGCCAATGAGGTCTTGACCCAGGGCTTGGTTTTCAGGCCTTTGGCAACAGCTTTGCGGGCAATCAACCCGGCGGCCATCATCACACTGGGATTGGAGGTATTGGTACAGGAGGTAATCGCCGCAATAACCACCGCGCCCGGGTCCAGCCGGGATTGCTTTCCGTTCATGTGCAGCGTCTGGCTCGCTGGGTGTTCGAAATAGGCTTCATCAACGCCAACTGCGGTACCGCCCCCTTCGGATTCCATCTTGGCTTCCCGGGTTTCTGCCGGGCCCTCAGCGGTTTCCATGACCAACTCAAAGGCGGACTTCATGTTCTTCAGTGCAACGCGATCCTGCGGACGTTTGGGGCCCGCCAGACTGGCTTCCACCTCGGCCATGTCCAGCTCCAGGGTGTCGGTGTAGATGGGCTCATGGCCCGGTTCCCGCCACAGGCCCTGGACCTTGGCGTAGGCTTCCACCAGCTCGAGCTGGGCCTCATCACGGCCGGTCAGGCGCATGTAGGTGAGGGTCTGATCATCCACCGGGAAGAAGCCACAGGTGGCCCCGTATTCCGGCGCCATGTTGGCGATGGTGGCCCGGTCTGCCACCGGCATGTCTTTCAGGCCGTCGCCGTAGAATTCCACGAACTTGCCCACCACGCCTTTCTTGCGCAGCATTTCCACCACGGTCAGCACCAGATCGGTAGCCGTAATGCCCTCCCGCAGCTTGCCGGTCATCTTGAAACCGACCACTTCGGGAATCAGCATCGACACCGGCTGGCCCAGCATGGCCGCCTCGGCTTCGATACCGCCCACGCCCCAGCCGAGAATACCCAGGCCGTTAATCATGGTGGTGTGGGAATCCGTACCTACGAGCGTGTCCGGATAGGCGATCGTTTTGCCATCTACCTCTTTCTGCCAAACCGTCTTGCCCAGGTATTCCAGGTTTACCTGGTGGCAGATACCGGTGCCCGGCGGCACCACCCGGAAGTTATCGAAAGCCTGCTGGCCCCAGCGCAGGAACTCGTAGCGTTCCTGGTTGCGCTCCATCTCGATGGCGACGTTGTCCTTGAAGGCATCTGCCGTACCAAATTCATCCACCATTACCGAGTGGTCAATCACCAGGTCTACCGGCGACAGCGGATTGATCAGGGCGGGATCTTTACCGGCCCGTTTCACCGCCTCTCGCATGGCCGCCAGATCCACCACACCGGGCACGCCGGTAAAATCCTGCATCAGCACCCGGGCCGGGCGAAACTGGATTTCGGTGTCGGATGTGCGCTCTTTCAACCACTGCACCATGGCATCAATATGGGCGCGGTCTACCGTGATGTCGTCTTCGTTGCGCAGCAGGTTCTCCATCAGCACTTTCAGGGAGAACGGCAAACGGTTCAGGTCGCCGAGGGTGTCGGCGGCTTTGGGCAGGCTGTAAAAGTGAAACGTCTTACCGCCTGCATCCAGGGTAGAAAGGGTCTTCAGGCTGTCTTTGCTTGATGATGTGTTCGACATACGGTGCCTCCTCTATTGCGTTCGCTCATCGGGAGCCTCTGGTTAACTATTGCACCGAATGGTCAGACTTCAACCGCTCATTGGCGAATGTTCGTTATTCAGCCGGTGAATAAAGTGCAAATCACCGGCTAAGGGCTTTCCCGCGTTGACACCAGCCCGACGGTGAACAATGCTGAGCTATTATCTCTGGGTTATGCCCATTACAAAGACAGGAACCATCTTGAACTCGGATCACCCCCACAGCTTGCCTGGACTTTCCAGTGACGACTCGCTGATGTTGCTGCGCACGACGGCAGAACTGTCTTTCAACTCCATATTGATTACCGACGCTCAGCAGAACATTGTCTATGCCAACCCGGCATTCTGTAACATGACCGGCTACGCCCCGGACGAGCTCTATGGCAAGAACCCGCGAATGCTTCAGGGTGCTCTGACCGAAGCCACGGTCATCGACAAGCTCCGCCGCGGGCTTGAAGAGCGCGGCTTTTTTGCCGGCTCTACCATCAATTACCGCAAAAATGGCAGACCGTATCTGGTTGAGTGGACCATTACTCCGATCAACGATAGCGCCGGAAAGACGCGATTCTACGTCTCCGTCCAGAAAGACATCACCCAGCTGCACGCAGAACAATCCACCGGCAACCTGTTCGCCAAAGCCATTGACGCGGCTTACGACGGCATATTTATCACCAATGCCGAGGGGCTCATTGAGTTTGCCAATCAGGGCTTTGAAATCATCACCGGGTACACACCCACCGAAGTCATTGGCAAAAAGCCCTCGGTACTGAAATCCGGCAAACATGACGCCACCTTCTACAAAGGCCTGTGGCGCCACCTGAATGAGGGTCTGCCTTTCCGGGCCATGGTGACAAACCGCCACAAGGGCGGGCACGAGATCCACTGCCAACAAACCATCACACCGGTGAAGGGTTCAGACGGCAAGATCACTCACTTTATCAGTATCATCAAAGATATGACTGACCGGGTTTTTGAGGAACTGAAGCTTCGGGAGCAGGCCTCACACGACTCCATGACCGGGCTGCTGAATCGCCGCGCCGGCGAGATTGAACTGGAAGTGTCACTGATTCAGGCCCAGGAGAGCGAATCACCCTTTTGTGTGCTGATGACCGACATCGATAACTTCAAGGCAGTGAACGACACCTACGGTCACGCTTCCGGAGACGAGATCATCAAGGCAGTAGCCGAGTCCCTGATGGAACAGACCCGGAAAACCGACAAGTGTGTGCGATGGGGTGGGGAGGAGTTCATTATCCTGCTGCCCTTCTGCGATCTCGACAAAGCCACCGAGATCGCCGAGAAAATCCGGGCCGACATAGCAAACACCTTCTTTAATGACGTGGGCACCGTTACCCTGTCTCTGGGCGTGACCGAGTCCAGCCTTGACGACACCCCCGCTGACATTCTGGAGCGGGTAG
>Ga0209075_1002564_pt1 | contig 15903 bp, 3 predicted proteins | sample Stecom2011_FD_187523 | JGI IMG/M metagenome (GOLD analysis project Ga0209075, IMG submission 187523) | Agricultural soil microbial communities from Utah to study Nitrogen management - Steer compost 2011 (SPAdes) (version 2) | ecosystem: Environmental > Terrestrial > Soil > Agricultural land...
AATTAACAATCTTTCTCCTGGGTGGTATGGTGTAAAGGTTACAGATGGATTGGGGAATATTTCCTATATGGCATTTGTTGTTGGAGCTAAATGTGGAGAGGTGACTATTGAGTTTCAGCCTGATGGGCGATTTGTTGATGATACGCATGTTATTTCAGGGGTAACACCAAATGTTCCATCAAACTATCCCAATATGAATTTTGGAAGCGGAACAATATTATATACTGATCGATATTTTCAAAACCTACCTTACTATAATTACAATAGAGAGTTTTTGATTAGAAATAGAATAATTATTTCTGATAATATTGAGCTCAATAGTGCAGAGCAATATCTTTATGGTGTAAATCATTATAGTCAATTTGGCAATGAGTGTGTTTTAAAGAATATAAGTGAAGATTGGAATGAAAATATAGTTACTTGGAATACAAAACCAAATTATGGTTCTAGTATTGTTACTATTCCAAGTACAACACCTCAAACTCAAAATATCTCTTTGAATCTAACTAACTTGTATAATGACTACCAAAATGGGACTGTAACAAATAAAGGGCAAAGCATGTTGCTGAACTATCCTCCTTCGAATTTGAATAGAAGGGTAGGGTTTGCAAGTTCAGATCATGGATCGTCTGATATGCGACCGAAGTTGGTGCTGCATTTAGGGAAGATATGTCAGAAAGGTTATGTAACTCTTAAAAGAACTTTAGATGCCTCATATACATTTACAAAGTTTGGAATACTTCACTTTAGTTTTAGTAACGACTATGAACAATTAGACAATGATTTGTCGATTAAGCTTTATGACAGTCAGAGGGTTGAGATACCGCTTACAGGCAGCGAGTATATACTATATGATGATAATCGAGTAAAGCTTGATTTAAACGGTATGGGTCTAATAAATGATAGATTTTACTTTATTGAAGTTTATCTCACCAAAGGAGAGCGACGTTATTTAAGGTTTCAATATAAAAACAGCTAAACAAATCAATTATGCATCTAATAGATACAAGTAAAACTTGGGTTAAAGTAATTATAATAATTACTATGTATAGTTTTATTTTTGAGATTTTATACCCTCTAAATTACGCCTTTTCACACTCTGGACCAAGCCAGGCTGAATCAAGTGGATTTTCGTTGAATACGACCAATAATATGGTTGATAAATTTACTGGAGATTTTAATTACTCCATCCCTTTAATGGATGTTGAGGGTTATCCCATTACTATTTCTTATAACCAAAACGTTGGAATGAATACAGAAGCGACTTGGGTTGGGTTAGGATGGAATTTAAATGTTGGATCTGTCACTCGAGATATGAGAGGTATACCTGATGATTTTAACGGTACGGATATTATAAATCGAGAAGTTTCACGAAAAGATGTGATTATCGAAGGAAAAAAGAATGGAGCGAGTACAACTGCACAATATGGACCATTCGCGTTAACTCTTTATGCTATGGGAGGGCGGTATACCAACAGTATAAATGGAGCTGGGAAAACTTATGATTTTGGTTTAGGTGCAGCAGTCTCTGCTTCAGACAATTTTAATTTTGGACTGTCTGGAAATATTGGTTTTAGTGCAGACACACAAAATGGTGTTGGAAGATCTACTGGTTTTGGTGTAGATGGATTAAATGTTTCAAGTAACTTCCACAGTAGAGAAGGAAGAACCTCGCTTGATATGAGTGTTACGAAAGCAGCCTCCAATACTATAGGAAGAATAAACATTGGTGCAAGTGCTAAAGTTGGTTATACACGTAGCTTAGGGTCGATGACAGCAATTCCTAAGATCTCAATCCCTACAATTAGCGATTCAGATATGAGACAAAGAAATATAAATGCATTTATATCAATTTATGGTGTGTATATGGCAGCATCTTATAATAATTCAAAATACGAAAATTCAAACAAGCTTCTAGTGCCCACAAGCTCAACTATACCATCGAGAGGATATGGTTATTTTCACTATGCAAAAGCAGGAGATCATCAAAGTTCAATGTATACATTGATGGATTATAATCAGTCACAAACATTAGAATACAGTGAGGAATTAAAAACTTTACCTTTTAGTACACCTACTTATGATGTCTTTCATTTGAATGCTGCAGGAGTTAGTGGTTCCTTTAGGGGACAAAGAAGTGATGTAGGTACGCTAAAGGATGCTACAATACTGAGTCTGTCTTCTCAAACAACAAAGGAGACAGATGTTAGTGTTGGATATGAGCCTCCAGTAGCTGTTGGTGCAGGAGGAGGTTTTACTTATGGTGATGGGAGCCAGACTCAACAGACCGGACATTGGTATATGAGTGGGCAAACGAATTTTAACTATAAAGGAGGTACAAATGCTAACTTTGATAATACTGTGTTTTTCAAATCAGGAAGTGAGCTAACCCCAAGAAATATGGATTTATTGAATGCTTACGGTGGTTCAAAACCATTTCACCGTTCACCCATATTAAATTCAAGTGATAAATCTATCTCCTTTAACAGTCTTGATTTAAGTGATAATAAAGGTGCATCACACACCATATTGGGAGCACCTCAATCATATAATGCACGAGAGGAGATACGAGCAACGCATTATGAGCCTAAAACAGTTGGGCAAGAATTAAATCTTGGAAATACTACAATTGAATTTTTCCCTGAGAATGAATATTTACCAGGCTATGGGAATACTACTTTAGAATTACGTGGAACAAATACGAAAGCTCTACATCATTTGTCAACTGTAACAGTAACAACAACAGATGGTCTTAATTACCGTTATGGAACACCTGTGTATAATTTAAAACAAGAAGATGTCGTTTTTTCTGTTGCTGGTTTAAAAGGTAGTTTATATGGTACTCATGGTCAGGTTGAGTATACTCATGGAGTAGATAACTCTGTGAATAATAAAAGAGGAAAATCGGGCTTTTATGAACGGACAACTACACCTGGTTATGCACATTCATTTTTGCTAACTGAAATGACTAGTTCTGACTATGTGGATCGCACTGGAAACGGCTTGAGTTTAGATGATATCGGTAATTATTACAGGTTTAATTATTCAAAGGTACATGATGAAAATAACCCTTTCACATGGCGCTTTCCAATTAGTGGAAAAGCTGGCGCAAGTCCAAAAGCAAATTTTAATGATGGTTTAAGATCAACCCCATTTGATGATATGGCAAATTATGTTTATGGTGAAAAGGAATTGGTCTACGTAAATAGTGTTGAATCCAAGAATATGGTTGCTCATTTTCATATATCAAAAAGAGAGGATGGATATGCAATTAAAGAAAATGGCACGCTTGATTTATCTAAAAGCACTAGAAAATTAGATTCCATTTCTTTATATAATAAGAATGATCTTATCCACAACCCTAATGCAAAGCCAATACAAGTTGTTATTTTTGAATTCGATTATTCATTGTGTAAGAAATATGATAATAATCCATTAACCTATACAAATCCTAATAGTAATCAGAGTGGTAAATTGACGCTTAAATCAATAAGAATAAAAACAGGCGACTCTGATGAACAAGCTTTATATCCATATCAATTTGAATATAATGGTAATAATGATGATTATAGTACAATAAATATAGATAGATGGGGGAATTATAAACAAAATATAAATAGTCATCCCAATACGGAATATCCTTATGTTAATCAAGAAACCACTTCTGCTAACACGAGTGCAAAAAATTGGAAATTAACGGATATAATAAATCCATCTGGAGGTAGAACTACTATTTCTTATGAGGCAGACAGGTATGGTCATGTTCAGAATAAATCAGCTATGCGTCATTACCAAAATGTTGGAATGACGAATATGGTAAAGCTTTTGGAATTAAATAATTCACCTTTTTCTTCTGGAAACCTACATCAATTGAGTAATGGGTTGAGAGCTAGTGCGCAAGAAATTCAGTCTACACTTACGTCTTTATTGAATGCATACAATTTTCTACCTGGTCTAATGGGGGTCCTTGGGGCTGGGGATATTGAGAAGGTAGCTCGTAGAGTTCCTAATAACGTTCTTGTCTTTAAACTGGGGAAAACCTTGTCTAATGGTACTAAAGATGATCTAGAGAAGGAATTGTTGGAAACTTATTTCAGAGATGAATCTTCTCCTCAGATAAAGTATTATGATGAGGTTTACTTAAAAACCAGAATTAAAATAAGTCCTAATAGTATGGAAAAAGAGGATGTTCCAACTTTTGCGAGAATAGGCTCACCATATATACCATTCATAAACACGATTGCGTCGATGCAAGGATATAATCATATTAAATCCATTGGCTTAGTTGGTAATGCTAATCAAGGAGCTTATGATTATGGATATATCGTATTAACTACTGATAACGTTCAGGATATGAAATTAGGTAATTATGATGATAATAAAGGTGAAATCGATCTTTATAATGTAAGCCCAATTCAAAAAACGGCATGGCAATTTGCAAGAAGAAACCTTCCGGATTTGGTTTATTCAGACTGTGATTATAATGAGTCTACTCAAGTATTTGATTGTGATTATAAATTAAATCTCGATTGGAAAGTTGCGTTTGGTGCAAAAATAAATAAACTATTAAACCGTAAGGATTTTTGTAGATATTTTGACAATCAACATTCTTATGTTCGTTTAAATCACAATAATGATAGGGAAGAAAAGTTAGCTTCAACTGCAAGAGTGAGTTCTATTACTTATAGTGATGGATGGGATGAGATGTCAGGTGAATATGAATCAGTGTATAAATGGAATTACAAATATGTAAATGATAAAGGCATTTCTAGTGGGGTTGCAGATTATGAGCCCATGTTAGGGAAAGATGAAAATCCATTTTTTCAATGGGCAAGATATTGGAATAAACTATCTTCATTTCCTGATGAAGCTTATTATACAGAAGAGCCAATAGCTGAGTTGCTTTATCCTGCACCAGTAATAGGTTATGAAAAGGTAACAGTCAGTTTTGCGGATAACCACTCCGCAAACAAGGTGGGTAAGAGTGTTTCAACTTTTCACTCTTCAAAGTCCTATCCAACAGTAGTTAAGCGAACGAATATTGAAAAGATAAGTGACAAATCAACTAAATGGATTGCTTTGGAAACAGTTGAGCTTGTAGGTCTATCTCAAGGGTATACCGTTGAGACTAATAACTTTCATGGACAGCCAAAGTTACATAAAATTATTGATGCTTTAGGGAATGAGCAGTCATCAACTCAATATAAGTACAAGAACAGTTTTGACAAGTTTAAAACACTAGATAGAGAAGGGGCAAGTAGATCAGAGGTGTTGGGGTTAGAATATGATATATACACTACCTCCTCATTCTCTGCATCTGAGAGTGAGCACTTTTCAGTAGGTGGTAATGTTAGTGTTATGTGGATATTCCCTTTCATTTTTTATCCTAATATTAGAGTAACAGGGGCATTAAATAAATCTACTAGAGGTTTTTATACAAACACTTTTAACAAAACTATTCATACCTCAGCAATCCTAGAATCTGTTGAAACTAATTACTTAGGTTCAGAAAATTCAGCTAAGAATTTATATTATGATAGGTATTCAGGGAATGTCATAGTTTCATCATTGAAAGATGAGTATGATGATGAATTATACAGCATGAATTATCCAGGGCATTGGTATTATGAAAACTTTCAAAATACACATAGAAATACAGACTACCTTGGTGGCATAACTATAACAAATGGAGTTATCTCTCCTATTACAACTCAAATTGATGAATTGTTGAGTGAGGGAACTCAAATACTATGTTCGAATGGGAATACCAATATTAAAGCTACTGTTCTTGAAAAAACAAATAATGAGATAAAGATTATTCGTACTGGCTCTGGCCAAATTCTAAATACAGGAAGCCAGTCATATAATGTTTCGTTAATAAAACCAGGAACTAAAAATAGACTAAATACTGTTATGCAAAGTGTAACAACTAAGGATGGTTCATTCTTGGCTAACGGTTTTACATTCCCTTCAAAAAATATTATTTCCGTAGATGTTGTTTCTTTTAAAGAAAATAATAATGTTTATTGCGGAGAGCGTCAGGATAAAGAGGGTTCTCTGGTTGTTCCTTTTTTACCTGGTAAAATTATTGATCCTTATATGGCAGGAGTAAAGGGTGTTTATCGCATAGCGAATTCCTTTGCATTACAAGATGAACGTTTAATTCAAGATCCTCATAAAACACGTTATGATGCTGTATTAAATAATTATAAATCATTTTACAAACTTGTGAATGGTGAATGGTATAAGGTTAATGATCCAAATCATCCAGATTATCTTAATTTAAATGATTATCGAAATTATAGAATGTTAGATGATATAACTATGCACGATGAGTTTGGAAAACCAATTGAAATGAAAAATCAAATTGGAGTATATGGAGGTGCTTTACATGGTTATGGGAAGTCACTAAAAAACACTGCTGTGGCCCAAGCCTCAAATGCCAAACAATCTCAAATTGCTTTTGATGGATTTGAGGATTACAGCTATATAGTTAATTCTTATGAAGAAAGACATTTTGATTTTTTTAACAGTATAAACGACGGAAGTGCTTCTTTGGTTACAAATGAGAGACATTCTGGTTTAAGATCATTAAAATTAGAAAAGGGTAAAGAAGCGGTAATTGTTAAAGATATAAGTTCTATTGAACTATGTAATGAGGAAGAATCTAATATTACGAATGGTGTATACAAAGTAAAGGAATGTGATTGTATTGAAGACTTTTCTCCCGAACCAGGAAAATACGTGGTAAGTTTATGGGTGAAAGAAGAAGAGGCGAAAAATGCAATAACCTATGAAAATGTATTTTGTGAAATTGGAATAGTTGCATCTTCAGGTTCTATCATTGAAACATTTCTTCCATCAGGCCCTATTATTGATGGATGGCAACGTATTGAAGGGATTTTTGAAATTCCTTTAGATGCCGAGACGATTTCAGTAAAGTTAAAAAATAATGATGCTGTATCATACTTTGATGATATTCGTTTGCACCCATTTAATTCAAGTATGGTAACTATCGTATATAGCCCATTTACAATGTTGCCCACAGCAAAGCATGACGCCTACAACTACACCACTTTCTATAATTACGATGAAAACCTTTCATTGGTTAAAATACGTGTAGAAACAATCGAAGGGATTAAAACTGTTTCAGAAAAAGAATCGGGAGGTAAAAAAGTATATCAATCAAACTAGGAAATCATGAAATCTATTTACAGTACACTATTTTTATTTTTCCTATGTAGTTTTTCACCGATTCTATTTGCCGCCGATGAGGAGTTTACGGCGCGCTTGGAAGGAAATTTAATTGCTCCAGGAAACCAGCTAGAGTTAGTTGAGGATAAATATCCAGTAATGCAAGTTGATCCTAATTGGTCGAATCATTTCACCAACTATACTGTTAAAAATAAAATCTGGTTGGGGTTAAACCCAGAGAATACATTAACAACTTATGAAGATTGTGAAGTGGTAATTGATATTGATTATCGTTTGGAGGATGGAACTCTTTTTACCACATCTGCAACACTTTCCGCACAATATGATAATAACGGTGTATATCTAATAAAAGATAAATCTACTTTTACATTTGAAGGAGCTCACTTGATAAATATTACAATTGTTCAAGTGACCAGTGGTTCAATCGAAAACTTTATATTACAGTCTGAAATTCATATTGAAAGATATTATAATTTTGATGGAGATGAGGTCCTAGGTTTAAATAGTCACCTTATCTCAAACCAAGGTTATATCGAGTTCTTTTGGGCACCTAAATATGGGGCTGAATCTTATGAATTAGAATATGTACATATTAACGATTATACATTAGATGCTGGAACTTTTAAAGATCCTGCAACTCTTTGGTATGACTTTTACGAAAACAGTACAAGAATAAACACAGATAAAGTTTCGTATCAAATCCCAAATACTTTTAACCATGGTTATATTATATATCGTGTTAGAGCGATAGGAAGACATGGTGTTAATTTTGATAAAAGAAAGGAAGGTTCTTGGTGTATGCAAAATAAAGGAACTGTAAAAATGGCTGAATTTAAGATGCAGATTACGCATCCTTTTAATGATTATCTAAATTGGTCATACAGTGCTGGTATATCCGAAAATGGAAAACGCATTGAAGGAGTTTCTTTTGTCGATGGACTGGGCCGTCAAAGACAACAACTCATGCATAATCCAGAAACGAAACAAATTATTATATCCAACACTTATTATGATTACCATGGAAGAGCTGTTATTCAGGATTTGGGTACACCTGTAAATAAAGAAGTATTCAAACACTATCCTGGGTTTAATCGATCAGCTATAGATGGTCAACCTTTTGCTCCTAAACACTTTGATGAAGAAGACGCCTCAGGAGCTTGTCCTGTTTTGCCAGATAAGTTTGATATTCATTACGGGACTGGACAATACTATTCTGATTATAACCCTAATATTGACGGGGAAAACCATAATATTCCAAATGCTGGTGGATATCCGTACAGACAAATACAATATATGCCAGATCAAACAGGTCGTATTAAACGTACGGGTGCTTTTGGTGAAACACATCAAATTGGCAATGGTAAAGAAACCGAATATATGTATTCCATACCAAGTCAGGAAGAGTTAAACCGTTTGTTTGGTTCGGAAGTAGGTTATGCTAAACAGTATCAAAGAAGAATGATGCGTGATGCGAATGGACAGGTTTATGTAACTTATTATGATCTTGCAGGAAGAGTTATTGCAAGTGGAATGGCAGGAGTTGCGCCTCAAGGAATACAATCTATTCCAGGAAATGATCCTGTTGCAGATGTTGAAACAACACTTATTGATGAGTCTGTTTCAGATTTGAGCTGGTCTAAACCACAGGAAGTTTTATCTGATGGTTATTATACATTTAATTATGAATTTACACCGGAAGAATATCAGGATACATGTATGGTAGCAAATATATGTTTTGATTGTGTTTATGATTTGACTTTATTAATTACAGATGCAGAATGTGATGGTGATACGCTGTTTAAACATATTGTTCAGATAAATGGAATGGAATTTAATGAGCTGTGTAATAGTCTAACACACAACTTGGATACAGTGATTTTTCTTAACGCTGGAAGTTATCATTATTCAAGAAATATATCTGTTAATCACGATGCAATTGATGAATATTGGTGTTCTTATCTGAATGATAACTCATGTTGGAATGAATACTCAGCAGTTTATAATAATCTCTATAACTCAAGTAATTTTGATGGTTGTCAACTTTCAGAGTTTGATTTTGGAATTGGTGGGTCAGAAGGAATGTCATCTTGTGAATATAAAGAAAACATAATGAGGATGCAATTATCGCCGAATGGTCAATATGCCAAGTATGATATAGCTACAAATGGTGATGTAGATGCATCTAATTATCCTCTTTCAATTTTCAATATTTCGAATTATCTACCTCATCCAAGTGCTTCCTGGAAAAATCCTACAACTGCCTATTTGAATGAACAAGGTGATTCAGCCTTTGTGGAAATCATAAAGATTTCACCAGGTGTTTATAGCCCAGAATTGTCAGCTACAACACATTTAAAGTCTACTTCTCAAGCAAATATATTTTTGGTTCCACCTCAGCATCTAAAAAACGCAAAAGATTTTATAGCATCTTTTAGAAAAAGTTGGGCATCTTCGTTACTGGACTATCATCCAGAAGCATGTTATTTAGCATTTTGTTACTTAAATGAGAGTTCTGAGGAATATAATAATGGAATGGATACAATTAGAACATTTCAAGAGGCTTGTAGTTTGGGGTACTTTAATCCTTTAGGTATTACTTACACTGAAGCAAATCCCATTAACCCGTATATATACAATAATTGTTTTTCCTATTCAATGTCGGATCCTTTCTTTAGTAGTGGAGGTGCTGGATTTTCATTTTTATCTGAAATGAAAGATACAATGGCCAATTTTATTGTTGTTGGCGATCAAAATCCCATAACAATAGATATTTGGACTTATTCGATACTTGTTATTGAATTTGGCCATTTAGCCCCTGATCAAGCCGTAAATTTTGCAAGGAAGTATGGGCCTGATAATCCCTATTGTAACTTAGATCAAATTTGGATTTATTATAAAAAATTATACAAACAACTGAAACAAAGTTATTATCAATTAGGAGAGTTAGATTATGTGATGGAGAATGATTGTTATAATGGTTGTTTCGAAACTTCTCCATTTGATCCTTCAATGCCACTCTCCACTGTGTCTGGAGTGCAATATTTTAATAATTATACTGATGTAAATAATAACACTTATAATCCAAGCTTAAGTCAAAACCAACCTTGTAATGCATCTACTGCGCAGCATTATCAAAATAAAACTCCGGTATTTTTGCAATACTACGGATTAATTAATTTATTTGGGGGCGGGAATTCAGCAGGAGGTTATGCAACTGCACAGAACTATTACGATTCGTCAGTTGTCGCGAATGGACTCGAGATGTGTGAGAGAAATGCTGAGGACTGGATAGCTTCGCTTTCTGACTGTGACAATATTAATACAACAGTTTTAGCAGCTATTAAGGCAGAGTTAATAGAGTTATGCCAATTAGGGGTTTCTACTGATTACTTAGAAGGTGTTTCTAGTTTGACATCTACTTCTACTTCAAATAATAACCAAAGCTTTGAAGAGGTGCTCCAATTCCATTTGGGTGCAGGTTATGCCTCAGATCTCTGTAATGTTTATTTATTTGAAAACTTACCGCCTGAAGAGGGGAATCCAGACCCACCACTTACCGCACCTGAAACGTATTTAGATGACTGTGGTTGTGATGTGTTATTTAATGTGAGACATGAATATGATTCTCTTGCAGCCATTAATGTCCTTCCTCTCGGTGTAAGTTCAATTGAAGATATGCTTTATTTCAATACCCAAATACAGGTAGATGATGTGGACTCTTGGTTGTGTGATTGTGAAAAATATTTCCCTGGAAACTGGCCTGTTTCTGGTCAGTGGAATGAGGAAATGATAAATCTATTGAGAGATGAGAAAATTATTGTTCCTCAAGGACTTGCCTGTAATGACACCCTTGGATTAGATTTATGCTTGGACTGTGCAGATATAAATGTTGGACTAACTGAGATGAATGCATATTTTGGAAGTCTTGGGGTTAACGATATTTCTACTTCTGAGAATTATGAATTAATTCTTAAGAATTATATGAATAAGAAGTTTAAGTATCACCTTTCTGGTGAGTCTTACTCAAACTTTATAAAAGGTTGTAACGCAACACCAAGCGATCCTTTCTGTTATTTGTCTGATGAGATCACTTCTTGGATTCAAGTTATGGATTTACTTGCTAAACGAGGTCAGTTAAATGCAGATGTAAATAATCCGATAGACCTTTATAACGAGAATATAGTCTATGAACATGGCGATTTTGGCGATTATTTACAACAACCTTATTATTGGTCATGTGAAGGGGGGACAGATTGTGACGAAGATAAATTAACAGTTTATTTTGGTACGAATAGTTCGGACGCATGTAGCTTTACGTTAAACTTTACCGAACAGACTAATGTTGACTTTAATGAAATAATTGGTTTTTCAGCACTTTCGATGGTAGACAGCGATTGTAACAACTCTTCCAGCTTTAGAATGATTGCAAACTATTTAGATTGTGGAGTTATTAAGCAGGCTATAGTTGAAGGAACGACTGATTGTATAGATGTTACAATTTGCTCTTGTGGAGATACGGGGCAATTATTATGTGATGATGAAATAGAAATGGATTATGAAGTAGACTTTTCCGAATGTTTTACATCTACTTTGTCTGAATTAGAAATTCAAGCATTTGATCTTTACCAAGATGAATTAACTGAAGCATACAATTATTTCGAAACGAATTATATTGACAAATGTTCTCAAGCATTCAAAACTGAGAGTTATACTTATAAAGGAGGTTTCCAAATGTATCAATTTACTCTTTTTTATTATGATCAGGCAGGAAATTTGATTAAAACAATAGCTCCAGAAGGGGTGAAGTTTTCTGACCCATCAAATAATTCATTGATTAACCAAACGAGAAATCATGTTTCGGGAATTAATGATACACAAACTCCTGGTTTTTTCCCAAATCATGATTTTGTGACTGAATACCATTACAACAGTTATGGACAACTTACCAAAACAACTAACCCTGATCAAGAAGGAGATACAAAATACTGGTATGATCGATATGGACGTATTTTAGCATCACAAAATCCTCATCAGGCAGATAAAGATTTATATTCTTATACTTTTTATGATGAGCAAGGGAGACCTGAACAAGTGGGGCAAGTGAAAAATAACACACTTACAGAAAGTATTGCGAAAGAAGATGATTTAGGAGCGAGTTTTAAAAACTGGGTTGAGCATGGTGATAGAATTGAAGTAACTGTTTCTATATATGATGAAGCACTTTCTAACGATATAGAAAATAAGTTTCAAAATGGACAAAACAACTTACGTTTAAGAGTGGCTTCGATTTTATATTTCGATGAATTTTTTAATCATACAATTATTGCTGAAGAGTATACAACTGCAACTCATTACTCTTACGATCCACATGGTAACGTTGTGGAAACGCTACAAGATGTTCCATTGATGAAACCTGTAGAACAGGACATCAAGTCTACACAATATGATTATGATCTCATTAGTGGAAATATGAACAAAGTTGAATATCAAAAAGGAGAAATTGATGGTTTTACGCATATGTATTACTATGATGAACTGAATAGACTAAAAGAGGTTCAAACTTCTACTGATAATCAGGTGCATATTTCAACCGATGCCAAATATCAGTATTACGATTATGGTCCGCTAGCTAGAGTAGAAACTGGAGAATATCAGGTCCAAGGAACTGATTATGCATATACTATTAATGGTTGGTTAAAAGGCGCTAATTCAAATACCCTTGACCCAAATAGAGACATGGGGAAAGATGGGACTAAAGGTTACTATGCAAATAACCTAAATGTTCACAGGCATTTTGCAAAAGATGCTTTTGGTTTCACATTAAATTATTTTGAAGGAGATTATAGAGCTATTGGTACAAATAATTTTGAAGCTCATTATTCCAATACTCCATTTGGAAATGCATCAGCCAATCTTTACAATGGCAATATACGTCATATGGTTACAGCAATTGAGGGAATGGAGATTCAAGGGTATGCTTATACTTATGACCAGTTGCAACGCTTAAATACGATGAAAGTCTTTAGAAGTGAATATTTAATCGAAGATAATGATTGGAAGGGAGCTAAACTTACAGATGATTATTTTACCAGAATAAATTACGATAAAAACGGAAATATTCTTACCTTACAACGAAACGGTTATAAAGGAGCGCAATTAGAAATGGACAGATTTGAATACTTCTATGAAACAATTGGTGGAAATCCAAGTAATAGACTCAATGGTGTAAAAGATAGCGCTCCCAATTATGCTGGTTATGATGACATTAAAGACGGGAGTGGATATAAATACAATCGTCTAGGCGAACTCGTTTATGATGATACAGAAGCAATGAAACTTGAGTGGAGATATGGAGACCATAAGCTAAAGAATATTGAACGCCTTGACCAAAACAGTCCAAATGTGGAGTTTATATATAATCCTTTAGGTGTGCGGGTAGCTAAAATCATAAAGCCTAGAAGTGGAGGTGTAGTATTAGAAGGAGAAAAATGGAAAGTAACGTATTATTCTTACGATGCCAATGGGCAGCTTATGGCTACATATAACTCAGATTTATATAATGGAACAATTAAAGAAACTAAACTTGAAGAACAATATATATACGGAAGTAAACGTGTAGGAGTTATAAAAGCGAATAAAGTTCTTTATGATGAAGGCCCTGTTCAGGCTTCAATATCTCCGATAAAAGTCAATTTCCTAGGCGAAAAGCGCTATGAGTTAACTAATCATTTAGGGAATGTGTTGGCGACTATTTCAGACCGTAAGATTTTCAACCCAAATCAAGGATATTACGAGCCAGTAATAACCATGAAAGCTGATTATTATGCATTTGGAATGTTGCAACCGGGGCGTTTTGAGGGAATAGATGAATCAAGACACTTGTTTAACGGAATGGAGCATGACATGGAAATTTCTGGAGAGGGAAATTCTTATACAACAGAGTTTAGGCAATATGACCCAAGGCTTGGGAGATGGAAAAGCTTGGATCCCTTGATGGCGCAGTTTCCTTGGCAATCGCCTTATGTGGCTTTTGATAATAATCCGATTTTTTATACTGATCCGCTGGGGTTGGCTGCTAAGGGTGGGGATGGTGATCCGCCCCCTGAAGGAGGAGAGATAGAAGTTCAGCAAGAGCTTAACCAAATTGATCTTGTTTTTGAAAATACATCTAACTCAAAACCAAGTGAAGCTAAGCGAGATAGAGCTATGGGAACAGGGGAATGGGCCGTTGGAGGTAAATTTGAAAATGATTATGGAAGTAGTAGTTGGAAAGATTTTGTAAATTATGGAAACTGGACAAGTTCTTCCGATGATAGAACAACAGCAAGATGGAGACAGTATGACAGAGATGGAATAACTTTCCCTAGAGGAATGGCAAGTGCAAACTCTCGTGGACTTATTGGAGGTGGTGGCGGTCTTGTGTTTGATGACGAATGTCGTCAATTATTTGAAGGAATGTGGGCAGTAGAAGTGCTAGCCGAAAATGTTGCTATAGCATCCTTGCTGTTTAGTGGTGGAGCTTCACTTGGTGGTACTTCCCTAGTTTCCTCAGGAGGAAAGAACTTGGTTGTTAGTGGCTTGAGAGCTTATCATTATGGTGTTGGAATGAATGGAGGTTATGTAAACATGGGTCTGAACTGGATAAACCAAAGCTATGTACAAGGAGGAGGCTCTAATTATTTGAGTTTCGAAGGGAAATCTATAACTGGATTAATTATGTCGGGAAGTTTAAGGTATAACTCAACACTTGGAGGACAGATGATGATTGGGGCAGCTGATCCGTGGTTTTCTGTTAAATATTCATCGAGTAACGGTCTTTATTCATCAGGATTTCATACCGATAGAACTTTAGGTATTACTGTAACTAAATCATTAATGGGAACATTTAATAGTCTTTATATGGGGGCTCCTCTTTTAAAATCAGGATTAGGAAACACTTTAATAGGAAATGGTTTAATGGCTCCAGGGCAAAAAGCGCTAGAATAATGAAGAATAGAGATTTTTTAATAGGAGTTATACTATTAATTGTTATTGGAAATGCAGTTGGGTTTCTATTAGATTATTTAAAAGAAGAAAAACTGAACAGTAACACAAATACAACACACGGTATTTATAATAGAGAAATTAAATCTGCTTATTCTGGTTCTGTATGGGTATTTGATTATGTAGTAGATTTAAATGAATATTCTATAATAGAACATGTTCTGAAAACAAATTTACAAAAAGGCGACACTGTTCTAATCGAATACTCAAAAGAAGACCCATCAGTAGCCAGAGTGATTGATTTTAGGTATATGCAAAAGTTTAAGGCGGATAAAAACAAAACTGAAAACAATTGATGTACGCGGAAACATACAGTTTTGGAATGGTGATGCCAAACCGTAGTTTTAATTTGTATGTCTTATAGCTATATCAGGTTGCTGGCGCTGGTCAGTTGCGCTTGCACACTCTACGTCATCCCAGCTTCGCAGCAGTTGCACTGCTGCGCTTGCAATAATCATATCATCTATTATTTAAACCAAGATTTAGCGCAGACAAAAATGAATAAACCACTTCGTTGTAACGAAGTTTATTGAAAAATAGAATGTTACGTGATGTGAGACAATCTCAATAAAATTGAAAAAAATGAGTTCCTTGAAATAGAAAAGAGAAAGATAATTAAGGTTAAGTAGAAAAATGGTTGAGATT
>Ga0209075_1002565_pt1 | contig 15900 bp, 9 predicted proteins | sample Stecom2011_FD_187523 | JGI IMG/M metagenome (GOLD analysis project Ga0209075, IMG submission 187523) | Agricultural soil microbial communities from Utah to study Nitrogen management - Steer compost 2011 (SPAdes) (version 2) | ecosystem: Environmental > Terrestrial > Soil > Agricultural land...
ACAATGGTGTTTTGGTATACAATGAAGAAGATGCTGACACAAAAATGGTAGCCTTAAAACAGAAAGACAGGCTGAAAGTTGTTCCCTATTCTACTCCACAGTACGAAGTAAATGAAAAGGGCACGGTATTTAATTATCAAGGTCAGCAATTTCCGTTAAAAATATTTGGAGCACATAATTTACAGAATTTATATGGCGCTTTAAATGTTGTCGAAGCTTTGGGCATTGCACCGACAGACTTCTTAAATGCAATGAAAGATTTTACTGGTGCTGGAAAACGATTGGAAAAAGTCAGTGAAACACCTGAACGCATCTTATACAAAGACTTTGCGCATTCCCCCAGTAAATTAAAAGCAACCACTTCTGCGGTAAAGGAACAATATCCAGATCGAAAACTGGTGGCATGTATGGAATTGCATACCTTTTCTTCCTTAAAGAAAGACTTCCTTCCACAATACAAAAATGCCATGAAAAATGCCGATAAAGCATTGGTTTATTTTAGTCCGAAGGTAGTGGAACACAAAAAACTGGATCCTATCAGCAAAGAAGATGTTTACGAAGCTTTTGGAAAAAACGTTCAAGTTGAAACGGAAACGGAAAAAGTTTTACAATTTATCGAAAAAGAAAGCACAGAAAATATGGTGCTCTTGATGATGAGTTCTGGAAACTTTGATGGGATTGATTATGATCAATTATGAATTATCAATTACTAATTATTTAGAGCTAGCAATTGATGATGAATTTTCAATTCGTAATTAAGTCATTCGCAATTACCTTTTACTGGTCTCTTGTAAACAAAAACTTATTCGGACTTACAAGATTTGATTTCACAGCATACATTACAATTCCAGCGGTATTTTTCGTACCGAGTTTTGCCATAATATTTTTTCTATGTGTTGTAACAGTGTGTGGGCTCAAACAAAGAATATCAGCGATCTGCGTATTTGTATTTCCTTCAGCAATAAACTTAATGATTTCCAATTCTCTTTCTGAGAGTAAAACTGGTTCACATGAAAAGTTTTCTAAATCTAGGTGCTCCACATCTATTGATGCTCTACGGATACTGTCTAAAATTTGTCCACAAAAGAATTTATTTCCTCCAGCTGTTTCTCTAACAGAGGCTAAGATCTCGGGAATATCACAGTCTTTTTTAATATAGCTTACTACTCCAGATCTCAAAGCATCCAAAATTACAGATGGATTCTGTTCTGGAGTGATGGCAACAATTTTAAGCTTTTTATTGATATTTAAAGCCTTTGGAATAACATCAATGGTATATCCAGGAGCGGTATAGTCTAATAAAACTACATCCACTTCAAATGATTTCAGTTGATCAAGCAGCTGTTCACTTGAAGTCGCCTCTGATACAATGTCTACAATTGAGTCAGAAGCCAAAATTGCACGTAAACCTACGCGAACTATATCATTGCTATCTGCTATTATGACTTTCATAGGAGCAAATATAACACTTTTATTCTCTTAATTAGAATGATTTTAAATAAATAGTTTAGGCAAAAATAAAAGGCTACCGAAAATCGATAGCCTTTTAGAGTACTTAAAATAAATTGTATACTAACTGATAACTCTTACGTTAACAGCGTTTAATCCTTTTCTTCCCTCTTCGATGTCGAACTCAACTTTATCGTCTTCACGAATTTCGTCGATTAATCCGTTTGCGTGTACAAACACGTCATTTCCATCTTCTGGTACGATAAAACCGAACCCTTTTTCTGTGTTAAAAAACTTAACTGTTCCTTGTGGCATAATAAATAATTAAAAATATAAAGCACAAATATAGATATTCACTTTTGAGTATCCAAGCGAAATCAAATATTTATTCAATAAAAATATGGAATTTAACAATTTTAGTGACCTGTAAAAACACTTAAATCTATTAAAACACATGCTATCATTGACCTTAAGGCAACAGCTTGGATTTTTAACTGTTTTAAATTTAGGCAATAAAAAAACTAGATTAGTTTCCTGATTGGCTACTAAAACACATCAAAAGTGAAAAAACATGTAAAGAACATATGCCGTTTTAAGCGCCAAAATCGCGCTAAATTATTCCTTTGTTCCTTTTAAACTTCAAAAAAAGATAGAAAGCTGGACTGATTTATAACATCAGAGCCTTCAAGGTAATTCAAATCATTCGCATATATAAAGAAGCAACTCCCTTCTTTAATAACATCAATTATGTCTGTTGCATCATTTTTAGGTAAAGCTGGACAACCATAACTTCTACCTAAAACACCATCATTGCTTTTTAAAAACTCAGGTGTTGCATAATTTGCACCATGCACCACTATTCCGCGTTCTCGCGCTCTTGAGTTAGCTGTTTCTAATCCATCCAAGCGCATTGCATAATCAAACTTGCCTGAATAAGTTTCAGCAGTAAGGAAGAATCCAAGGCTACTTTGCAAGCTTCCATTGATATTGGAAAACTTTGTTGCCATCTCAGCTCCTGTATTCTTTCCATGCGAACATAGTGATTTTTTAATAATCTCAAAGGTGTTCACATTTATAATGTACATTCTTTCTTCTGCTGAATGTTGTGTAAAATCAACAATCGTTAAAATACCTTCTTGCTTTAAAACGCCTTGATCTTTTAACGCATAATATCCTTTCAACCCATTATAAAACGCTTCATACGTTAAAGTCGTATCTCCTAAACATTGATAATTGGAATAAACATATTGTTCCCAATAATTCTTTGCTGTAGGCTTACCTTTAACTGTTTTTTGTTCATCCCCGTTATTTGAACGGTGATTCTCATCCATGTAATTCACTTGTCTATTTTCGATTGTAAAACCGAAAAAGAGTGCCATTACACCAATAAGTGCAATCGTTTGAAGGGTTTTTTTATTGAGCATAGCGTAACGAAAATAATAAAATGTCATTACATTTGCACACAAATTCGAATTCAATTTTTATGTATTCGACTAATGTCCCGATATTTATGACGAATAAGATAGAAATAGAAAAAAGGCGTACGTTTGGAATTATTGCTCACCCTGATGCTGGAAAGACGACTCTCACAGAGAAACTCTTACTTTTTGGTGGAGCAATTCAGACAGCGGGAGCAGTAAAAAGCAACAAAATCAAAAAAACCGCGACTTCCGATTTCATGGAAATTGAAAAACAACGTGGAATTTCTGTTGCGACTTCCGTAATGGCTTTTGACTATAAAGGAAAACACATAAATATTTTGGACACTCCTGGTCACAAAGATTTCGCTGAGGATACTTACCGTACACTTACCGCAGTGGATAGTGTGATCCTTGTTATTGACAATGCCAGTGGTGTTGAAAGTCAAACCGAAAAACTAATGGAAGTTTGTCGTATGCGTAACACACCTGTAATTATATTCATTAATAAAATGGACCGTTATGGGAAGGACGCATTCGATGTATTGGATGAAATTGAGTCTAAGTTAGGCATTGGTGTTCGTCCACTTGCTTGGCCAATTGGAATGGGAGATGAATTCAAAGGGGTTTATAACATGTATAAGCATGAATTAAGCTTGTTTGATGCTAATAAAACAGGAATTAGTGAGGAGTTGATAAAATTTAAAGATTTAAGCGACCCACAACTCGATGAAATAATTGGAGAAAAAGCTGCTAGAGAACTCCGTGAAGAAGTTGAATTGGTAGATGGTGTTTACGATCCATTCAGTCAAGAAGATTACTTAAGCGGTCAGGTTGCCCCTGTTTTCTTCGGAAGTGCGGTCAATAACTTTGGTGTTCGTGAATTATTAGAAGCTTTTGTTGAGATTTCTCCTTCCCCTCGTGGTAGAGATACAGATGATGGTTTCATAGAGCCTTATGATCCTAAATTTTCTGGATTTGTATTTAAAATTCACGCCAATCTAGATCCAAACCACAGAGATAGAATTGCTTTCTTGCGTATTGTTTCTGGTAAGTTTGAGCGTAATACATTCTACAAACATGTGAGAAATGGGAAGAAGATGAAATTCGCTAATCCAACTTCTTTTATGGCGCAAGACAAGAGTATTGTTGATGAAGCTTATCCTGGGGATGTAATTGGTTTGTATGATTCAAGTAATTTCAAAATTGGAGATACACTCACCGAGGGCAAAGACTTCAACTTTGTGGGGATTCCATCATTCTCTCCAGAATTCTTCCAAGAATTACGCAATGATGATCCAATGAAATCTAAACAATTAGAGAAAGGAATTCGTCAGTTAATGGATGAAGGAGTTGCTCAGATGTTTATTCAAGAGCCTGGAAGTAGAAAAATAATTGGTACAGTTGGTCAGCTTCAATTCGAAGTGATCCTTTACCGTTTATTGCATGAATATGGGGCGAAATGTTCGTTCACACCAATGAATTACCATAAAGCTTGTTGGATTACTTCAGACAAACCTGCAGAAATCGAAAAATTCTTAAGGGCTAAAGTGGGAAGTATCGCCAAAGATAAAGATGAAAATCTTGTTTTCTTAGCAGAAACTTCATTCTTATTGGAAATGGCAGAAAGAGATTATCCTGAAATTACTTTCCACAAGACAAGTGAGTTTAAGGTGAAATAATCAATTACGAATGTTGGAATTCGTAATTAACCAACCCGTGTACCGTTTTCAACTTTTTGATCTGGTTTGATTAGTGTCACTCCTTTTCCTTCCACTCCACCTAGAACTAAGCATTCACTCATCATATTTGCGATTTGTTTCGGTGGGAAATTCAATACGGCAATTACTTGCTTTCCAACAAGCTCTTCTGTTGAATATAATTGGGTAATCTGAGCGGAAGTTTTTCGAATTCCATAATCCCCAAAGTCAATCATCATTTTGTATGCAGGATTTCTTGCGTCTTGAAAATTTTCTGCAGTGAGAATTGTTCCCACACGCATTTCAAGCTTAATAAAGTCTGCCCAACTTATAGTTTTATCCTTATTTTCATCCATTTCAACAGTGTTTATGAACAAAGCTACATTATTTGTTAATAAGTTCCTTATTGAAGATGAACCTTATCAGCTATATTCTATTTAATTTCATAAAGATTAAGCATTAATTATTAAAACTTTATTCCAAAAACATAATAATGAACACATACTTCTTCCAGCGTAGCATACTCCTAATCGTTACAGTGACTTTAATTCTAGCAGGTTGTGGAAAAGATAATCCAGAAGATTTTAGCATTAACCCTGAATTTCAAAAACACATCAGTTCTTTTACATCTGGTGTAATTTCAGCAGCGGCACCTATCAAAATTCAACTAACAGAACCTTATTCAAAGAAAATTACTCCAAATCAAGCGATAAAGGATGAATTTATCACAATCTCTCCTTCTGTTAAAGGAAAAACAGTTTGGATTGATCAATATACCATTCAATTTATTCCAGATGAAAATTTCAAATCGGGAGAAACTTATTGGGTTGAATTTGGATTGGGTAAAGTAAGCGATGTTCCTAAAGACTTAAAAACATTTAAGTTCCCTTTTAGTATTGTAAAGCAAGCCATCAATTTTGAAATTGAAGGTCTAAAAAGCTATTCGAATGAATCAATGGAATGGTATCAATTACTTGGAACTGCAATTACAGCTGATGTTATTTCAACAAGTACACTCAATAAGAATTTTAAAGTATCTGTAAATGGTGAAAAGAAAACAGCCAAATGGAGTAAGAAAGGAAACGACCGACTTTATAATTTAGTCGTTGACAGCATTAACCGAAAAGATAAAGCTGGAGAAATTGATATTGTCTGGAACACATATCCAGAAGGAGATAAAGAAGAAAGAAAAATGCGTCATGAAGTCCCTGCATTAGGTGATTTCAAAATAATGAATACAACAGTGGTACAATACCCTGAACAATATGTTTTAGTGCGCTTCTCAGATCCATTATTGGCCAATCAAAACCTTAAAGGTTTGGTTGAAATTCGCGGTACAGGTGATGCAAAAATAGCAATTTCAACAAATGAATTACGTGTTTATCCACCAAGTAGATTAGAAGGAAGTCATACTTTAATTTTAAATGCCGCCATTAAAAATGTTAAAGGATTTAAGTTCAAGAAAACTAAAAGTATTACGGTCGATTTCAAAGCGATTCAACCCGCTGTGCATTTAGTAGGAAAAGGAAGTATTTTACCTTCTTCAAACAACATGATGGTTCCTTTCGAGGCGGTAAACATTGAAGCCGTAGACCTTCGCATTATTAAGATTTTCGAAAGTAATGTGACCCAGTTTTTTCAAAGTAATGATTATGATGGAAGTGATGAATTAAAACGTGTTGGTCGTGTTGTTCGTAAGAAAACCATCTATTTAGCGAAGGACAAACCACTAGATTTAGGGAAATGGAATAGATTTAATCTGGACTTATCTGAATACATCAAAGTTGAACAAGGTGCTATTTACCGCATTGAAATAGGATTTAGAAAACACCATTCTGTTTATCCATGCAGTGGCGCAGAAAGTGAATCTGATATTCAAAGAGACGAAACCGATTGGGATGAAAAAGATTATGCAGACGCTGACAGTTGGGAATACATCAACGATTGGGGATATGATTATTATGATTATGATTATTTCGATGGTTATGATTACAGTAGACAAGACGATCCTTGTTCTCACTCTTATTACCGCAACAATAGCGTAGTGAAAAATATTTTCGCTTCTGATATTGGAATTATAGCCAAAACAGGAACCAATGGTCAAACAGTTGTTGCAGTAACGAATATTGTTAGTGCATTGTCTATTCAAGGTGCTACCGTTAGATTCTACGATTATCAACAACAAGTTATAGCTGAAGAAGTAACAGATCAGAAAGGAATCGCTAAAACGAAAACACTAAAAGGAACGCCTTTCTTTATCGTGGTTGAACACAACAATAAAAAGGGATACTTACGACTTGGAGATGGGAATTCATTACCCTTGAGTCGTTTTGATATTGATGGTGCCACTATTCAAGAAGGAATCAAAGGGTTTATCTATGGAGAACGTGGTGTTTGGCGTCCGGGAGACACACTGTTTTTAAACTTTATTTTGGAGGATAAAGACAAAATGATTCCAAAAGACCATCCAATAATCTTTGAATTGCACAATGCTCGTGGTCAATTGGTAAAAAGAGAAGTCAGAAAGGAATCAATGAATGGTTTTTATAATTTCACTACACCAACAGACGCTGATGCTCCAACAGGAAATTGGTCTGCTAAAGTCCAAGTAGGTGGAGCTACTTTTTCACAGACTATAAAAGTAGAAACCATTAAACCCAACCGACTAAAAATCAATTTAAAGTTAAATGACGAGCTCATTAGTGCTTCGAATCCATACGTGAAAGGTGATTTGACTGTTAAATGGCTGCATGGCGCACCTGTACGACAATTAAAGACAGACATTTCTTTAAAGTTCTTACCTACACCGACCGTTTTTAAAGCGTTTAAAAACTATTCATTTGATGATCCGAGTAAGTCCTTCTACCCTTCTACAGAACAATTCTTAGAACGTAATTTAAACGATGAAGGTAAATTGACATTTAATCAAAAAATTGAAGTAGATGATCAAGCGCCAGGAATGTTAAAAGCCATCTTCACTACACGTGCATTTGAAAGAGGTGGAGATTTTAGTACAGACCAAATGGCTGTTAATTATGCACCTTATGATTACTTTGTAGGAATTCAATCACCAGAAATCAACAGATATGGAGCTTTACAAACTGATTCTACTTATAAATTCCCAATTGTTTCTTTAGATAAGCATGGTGTTCGAGCTGGAAACAGAAAGTTAGAAGTTGAAGTTTATAGAATAGAATGGAGTTGGTGGTGGGAAAGTGGTTCCAATAACGTTGCTAGTTATATCAACAGAAATAATGTAACTCCAATTTCTCGTGAGACGATTACGACCAATTCAAGTGGTGATGGAAGGACTTCAACTAAAATCGAAAAATATGATTGGGGACGTTACCTCATCAAAGTAAAAGATTTAAATAGCGGACATTCTACTGGAATCATGACTTATTTTGACTGGCCAAGTTGGATGTCTCGATCTGGTCGTGAAACTCCTGACGGAGCAAATATGTTGGTGTTCTCGGCTGATAAAGAAGAATATTCAACTGGAGAAAAAGCGAAATTGAGTTTCCCTTCTGCAAAAGATGGTAGGGCTTTAATTAGCATCGAAAACGGCAAGAAAGTCATAGATGCTTTTTGGATCGAAACATCGGGCAGCGAAACCTCTTTTGAATTACCAATTACGCCAGATTTAGCGCCTAACTGTTATGTTCACATTACCTTTTTACAACAGCATAAACAGACGAAAAATGATGCGCCAATCAGAATGTATGGTGTAATTCCAATTATGGTAAAAGACCCTTTAACGGTACTTGAACCGGTAATTAAAATGCCTGATGAATTGGCTCCTGAGTCTACATTCACAATTGAAGTGAAAGAGAAAAACAGCCATGACATGACATACACCATTGCTGTTGTTGATGAAGGATTGTTAGATTTAACGCGATTCAAAACTCCAAATCCATGGAATCATTTCTATGCACGTGAAGCTTTAGGAGTAAAAACCTGGGATTTATTCGATCATGTGATTGGAGCTTATGGAGCCAAGGTGGAAAACATTCTTACAATTGGTGGGGATCAAAGTGTTAATCCTGGTGATGATAGCCCCATCCGATTTAAACCAATGGTACGCTTCATTGGTCCATTCACGTTGAAAGGAGGAAGTTCTGCTAAACACAATATCAGCGTTCCAAATTACATAGGATCTGTTCGTACAATGGTTGTTGCAGGACAAGCTGGCGCTTACGGAAGTGCTGAAAAGACAACGCCTGTGAAGAAACCTTTGATGGTTTTAGCGACTTTACCACGTGTATTAGGTCCAAAAGAGAAGGTGAAATTGCCAATTAACGTTTTCGCCATGGATGCAAAGGTGAAAAATGTAAACATACAAGTCAAAACAAATAGCTTAGTAAAAGTTGCAGGTTCTTCTCAAAAACAAATTACTTTCAATAGTATCGGAGACCAAGTTGTGACATTTGACTTAGAAGTGGGGACAATAACTGGAGCCGCCAAAGTGGAAGTCATTGCAACTAGTGGAAGTGAGAAATCTACTTATGTTATTGATCTCGAAGTGCGTCAACCTAATCTTCCAATTACCGTTTATAACGAAGGAACAATAGATGGTAACGCATCTTGGTCAAACAGCATTACTTTACCAGGAATGGACAATAGTAATTCAGCAAAATTAGAGTTATCGACCATCCCTCCTATTAATTTAGAAAAACGTTTGGGTTACCTGATTCGCTATCCGCATGGATGTTTAGAGCAAAAGACATCAGGAGCGTTCCCGCAGTTGTATTTGTCTTCTTTAATTGATGTTGATGCAAAAACGAAAGAGAGAATTGACAATAATGTTCGTTCTGTACTGAATAAAATACAAAGACATCAATTGAATGATGGTGGCCTCTCTTTCTGGCAAGGAAGTGGAACATCAAGTGATTGGGGAACAACCTATGCTGGACATTTTATGTTAGAAGCAGAGAAAAAAGGGTATGCTTTACCTTATGGAATGAAAGAAAAGTGGCTCAACTATCAGAAAGATCAAGCGAAGAATTGGAATCCTAGAAACCATAACAATTATCGCAATTCTGATTTACCCCAAGCCTATAGATTATATACCTTGGCTTTGGCAGGAGAGCCACTTTTAAGCGCAATGAATAAACTGCGTTCACAAAGTGATTTATCCATTCAAGCTGCTTGGAGACTTGCTGCTGCTTATCAAATTGCGGGTAAAAATGAAGTTGCCAAAAGTATAATTAAAGATAAGTCAACGCGCATTACTCCATATACGGAGTTGAGTTACACTTATGGTAACAATCACCGTGACGAAGCAATGATTATTGAAACCCTTACCTTAATGGGTGAGAAATCAAAAGCAGCTGGATTGGTGAGAGAACTTTCAGAGACATTGAGTCAGGACCGTTGGATGAGTACGCAAACAACTGCTTATTCATTAATGGCTATCGCGCTCTTTACTGAAAACAACAAGCCAAAAGATGGAATGAAAGCTTCGTATGTTTACAATGGTCAAACCGTAAATGTATCCAGTACAAAGGCAATAGAGTTGATCGATTTAAAAGTCAGCGGAAGTCAAAAATCGGCGGAAGTAGAAATCAATAATGCGGGAGATAGCTATTTGTTTGTGCGATTAATTGCAACGGGTGTTCCTTTAGCAGGAAATGAAGTTTCAAGATCGGATAATATCTATATGGAAGTTGTTTATCGAAATTCAGCGAATCAGATCATCAGTGTTAACAATATTGAGCAAGGAACTGATTTCTCTGTTGAGGTGACTGTTTCCAATCCAGGAATGCGTGGGAATTATGAAGAACTTGCATTATCTCAGATTTTCCCAAGCGGTTGGGAGATTCACAATCAACGTATGGATATTGGTTATTCTGGAAATGAAGGAAGGCTATTCGATTACCAAGACATCCGTGACGATAGGGTTTATACTTACTTTAGTTTACGTAAAAACCAAAGTAAAACAATTAAAATCAATCTTCATGCAGCCTATGTTGGAGAATATTATATGCCTGCTGTGCATATTGAGGCAATGTATGATGCCACGATTTCAGCACTTAGAAAGGGAAGTGTAGTTAATGTTGTATCACCTGGACAAAAGTAGTCGTGCGTTTAAATATTGGTAAATACCGATTCTATTTCGCTCCCAGAAAGTTAAAACGATTTGCAGTTTTTGCATTTGTTGTTTACTTTCTGGGGTGCTTACCGACTGCATTGTTTGACAGTCCAACATCCACCGTTCTATTAAGTAAGGACGGTCGCTTGATGAATGCCCGAATTGCAGATGATGGCCAATGGCGATTCCCAGAAATGGACAGTACTCCTGTAAAGTTTAATGAAGCAATTATTGCATATGAGGACCATGACTTTTACACCCATGCAGGTGTCAGTTTCAAAGCTATTGGTCGAGCTGCCATAAGCAATATCAAAGCCCGTAAGGTTGTCAGTGGAGGAAGTACCATTACCATGCAAATTGCACGAATGGCCCGCAATGAAAAACGTACCTTCTTCAATAAATTTATTGAAGCCATTTGGGCTTTTCGTATGGAGTTTCGTTACAGTAAAAAGCAATTACTAACAATCTATGCCTCTCATGCTCCCTTTGGAGGAAATGTAGTTGGATTAGAAGCCGCTTCTTGGCGATATTATGGATTACCACCTCAGGACTTATCATGGTCACAGGCTGTAACTCTTGCTGTTCTCCCCAATGCTCCAGGATTGGTTCATCCAGGAAAAAACAGAGACATTTTGCTGGAAAAGCGCAACAAAGTTCTTAAAACACTTTATGAACATGGAAAAATCGATGCAATAACTTATGAACTGTCATTGGATGAACCGCTAATTGGTGCTCCTAAAACATTGCCTTCTCTCGCTCCTCACCTATTAGACAATGCCATAAGAAATGGAAAGAAAGGTCTTCGGATTACAACGACGCTAGATGACAAAAAACAAGAGGAATTAACCGATATTCTTGCGCGTCATCAGATGCATTTGAATCATAATTTTATTCACAATGCGGCAATGATCGTCATCGATGTTAAAACCAATGAAGTGGTGACTTATATTGGTAATTCTGCTACCGAAAACAAACATCAAAAATATGTCGACATTGTTCGTTCACCAAGAAGCTCTGGAAGCATCTTAAAACCATTCCTTTATGCTGCAATGACCCAAGAAGGAATGATACACAATGATCAATTGATTCCTGATGTCCCTATGCATTTTGACCATTTTTCGCCTAAAAACTATGACGAAAAAAATGAAGGAGCAGTAAAGGCTGGAGATGCTTTAGCCAGATCGTTAAACGTTCCTGCAGTTTATATGCTACAGGAATATGGAATAGATAAATTCTTACATAAATTGCGTTCGATTGGTCAAACACATGTTTCCAAAAGTGCAGAACATTACGGATTGTCATTAATTCTTGGAGGTGCTGAGTCGTCTCTTTGGGATATTGCCAATGCTTACGCAGGAATGGCAAAAACTTTAAATTACTACAACACGGAGAATAAATACAACACCAATACATGGGATGAGGCTGGATTATTCAATGCTTACTCAGCTCAATCATCCTCAGTTACACGCACCACTTCAAAAATTGATGCCGCCTCTATTTACGAAACATTCCAAGCTTTGCTTAGTGTTAATCGCCCCCACATGGAAGCATCATGGGAACAGTATTCCTCTTCCTCAAAAATTGCATGGAAAACAGGGACGAGTTACGGAAATAGAGATGCTTGGGCAATTGGCTGTACTCCCGATTATGTTGTCGCTGTTTGGGTGGGGAATGCTACTGGAGAAGGTCGACCAGGAATTATTGGAACTACAGCTGCCGGACCAATCATGTTTGATGTCTTCTCACATTTAACGACTAAACGAAATTGGTTTATTCCGCCTTATGATGAATTGGTTAAAATGAGTATTTGCAAAGAAAGTGGACACCGAAATACCATTAACTGTATAAAAATAGACACTGTTCAAGTTCATCAGAATGCATTACGTGGTCCTTCATGCAATTTCCACGAAGTTTTTCTTACAGATAAAAAAGAACAATACAGATACAATCAAGGATGCGCACCAGATATTAAACTCAAAATGGTTTCTCAATTTGCACTTCCTCCTTTACAAGCTTATTTTTATAAAAGCTCACATCCAAATTATAAATCTGTACCACCCTTCCATCCAGACTGTGATGGTATTGCTGAAGACAAGACATTTACCATAACCTACCCAGACCATAACAGCAGAATGATTGGAACTGTAGATCTGGATGGAATTTCAAAAGGAATTATCTTTGAAGCATCTCATCCAGATAATTCAGCAACATTATTTTGGCATGTCGACAATCATTATCTTGGAGAAACAAAGGGAAATCATTCCATTAAGTATATTCCAGAGGAAGGTCAGCATTTGCTGACTGTATTAGATGAATTAGGAAACCAGAAGAAGATTAATTTTACGATTTTGGAGGATTGAGATTTGCAAAGAAGAGTCGCACAGTCGTGTGACTTTACTTCGCAAACAATATAATAATTGAAGGACTTTGGAAAGCGTTCGATATCATTGTTAAAGTATGATTGAATTAGGTTTTATCTTAGAATACTCAGTCAACGGATCTCTCCGGTTAATATAACTATACTTTTTCGGTGACTGAGTCTTCCGAAGACATAGAAATCAAAGGATTAACTAACTTAAAGGTTTCGTAATTTTAAATTTACTCAAATGATTACATTAAAAGATTTTACCAAGGATGATTTTGAAACTTTCAAAAGTTGGATCCATAGTGAAGAGGAATTATTTCAATTTGCTGGTCCTCTTATTCCTTATCCGGTGACGAATGAAAGTTTGATGAAATACATACAAATGACGGACAGAAAACCATTGAAAGTTGTTTTAAGCTCGATAAATGAAACAATAGGTCATTGCGAATTAAATTTCATGAATGGACAAAATAGATTGTCAAGGATTTTAATAGGAAATAAAGATTTAAGAGGACAAGGCATTGGTGAACAGGTTGTACGAAAAATGGTTGAAACGCTGTTCTTAAATAAGAATGTTCATAAAGTTGACTTGAATGTTTTTTCGTGGAACAAAGCAGCAATTAAGTGTTACGAAAAAGTTGGATTTAGAATAATTCATGAAAAAACGGATGAAATGATTGTAAACGATAAAGTTTGGACAAGATTGAATATGGTTCTAGAAAGAAATTAATTTTATTAAATTGCAAATAAACCATAAGGCTTACCGCCAAGATCCTAAAGCCATTAAAAAAAACAATATGAAAAACAACACTCTCTTATCCATGGCCTTGTTCTTAGTAGCAAGCTTTACTGTTCAAGCCCAATCTCCAGAAATATCGAAAGAAGTAAAAGAAAATATAAAATTCCGTGTTGACAATGGCGTGAATACTGGAATTGTAGTCGGAATTGTTACTCCTAAAGGAACAGACTATTTCAGTTATGGTGTAAAATCTTTAAAAACCAATGAGCTTGTCGATGAAAATTCTGTTTTTGAAATTGGTTCTATTTCTAAAACTTTCACTGGACTTTTATTGGCGGACATGGTTGAAAAAGGCGAATTAAATTTAGATGATCCGCTTCAAAGTATATTGCCAGAAGGAATCACAGCTCCTACAAGAAATGGTGAATCAATCAAACTTTATCAATTATCCACTCATACCTCTTCCCTGCCTAGAATACCGAGTAATTTAATTATGGAGAATCCCGCAAATCCTTATGCAGACTACACTGAAAAGCAAATGTATCACTTCCTAAATAATTATGAATTAACAAGAGATATTGGATCTGAATTGGAATATTCAAATTATGCTGTTGGATTGCTGGGGTATTTGTTGGCTGCTAAACACGAAATAACTTACGAGGAATTATTGATGCAATCCATTACTCAACCCTTAGGAATGGACAACACCCGAATTAATCTGACTTCAAAAATGAAGGAAAATCTTGCCAAAGGACACAATGGCGGAATCGAAGTGGAGAATTGGGACTTACCTACTTTGGCTGGCGCTGGAGGAATTCGTTCAACAGCAGTCGATATGATAAAATACATTTCTGCGAACCTAAATTTAGAAAAAAGTAGTCTTTCTTCAGCTATTCAATTAACTCACCAAAATGTAGATAATGAGCTTGTTGGCTTAGGTTGGTTTATAATGGAAAAGGAAGAAGATACAATTATATGGCATGGTGGATTAACAGGAGGTTATGCTACATTTTCAGGATTTATTAAAGACAAAAACATTGGTGTTGTTGTCTTATCCAATTCAGTTGCTAACATTGATGATATTGGAATGCATATTCTTGATTCAACATCAGAATTAATTACACCTAAACTTTATACCACCGTTGAAGTAGCTGATTCAACTCTTGAGAATTATGTGGGTGATTATGAATTAGCACCAAGCTTTATTCTTTCGATAACAAAAGATGAAAATCAGTTAAATGCCCAAGCAACAGGTCAAGGAATAAATCCAATTTATCCAGAATCTGATAAAATATTTTATTTTAAAGTGGTAGATGCTCAACTCGAGTTTAATCGTAATAAAAAAGGCGAAGTTGAGAGCGTAACTTTATTTCAAGCAGGTCAAGAGATTATTGGGAAAAAATTGAAAGATTCGAAATAAAACATTCCAATCAATTAAAGAGACTGAAATAAAGTTCAAATACTCTTCAATATTCATATTTTTGTAAGGTTGATTAAAATATTGACAGGAAAAGTGGGAATTGTACAAAGACAAGGTTTAAAAAACTCTATAGTAAATTACTTGGGCATCTTCATCGGTGGATTAAGTACAATGTTTATCTATCCTTTGGATTGGGACCTTTATGGAGAGATCCAGTTCAGTCTGTCTACCGCCACCCTATTAAGTGCTTTCTATTCACTTGGAAGTCATTCTATAGTGACCAAGTACTTTCCATATTTTCAAACCACAAAAACCAAAGGATTTTTATCACTGTTGTTTATATACAGCATCATTAATATATCACTGATATCAATTCTTTTATACCTCTTCAAAACACCTTTAACTTCTATTTTGGAGCTGGGGAATTTTGATGTCAGTCAAATTAATGACAATTTGTTCATTATTCTTCCCGTTGGTATTTTAATGGTTTTCATAGCCATACTCAGGGCCCATAGCTTCAATTATGGTCGTATCGTTTATCCTGACATTATTTCTAATTTCAGTATAAAAATCATCGTTCCTTGTATTATCCTATTGAGTTATTTCTCATTCATCAATTACAATACAGCAGGTTGGCTTTTAGTTATCTATCATTTGATGATTGTGATTACTTTGATGATGTATCTTAAATCACTCAATGGCTTAGACTTCAAATTAA
>Ga0209075_1002566_pt1 | contig 15896 bp, 11 predicted proteins | sample Stecom2011_FD_187523 | JGI IMG/M metagenome (GOLD analysis project Ga0209075, IMG submission 187523) | Agricultural soil microbial communities from Utah to study Nitrogen management - Steer compost 2011 (SPAdes) (version 2) | ecosystem: Environmental > Terrestrial > Soil > Agricultural land...
AGTTTTATCATCATTTATAAAAACACCTTGAGCATCAGGCCCACGATGCGCAATTGTCTCGGTCATTTTAGTAAGTTGATGCAGGTCAACATTCGCTCTTCTATTTACAATTCCGACAATTCCACACATAGCTTATTTATAAAGTGATAAAAATAGTGATAATCACATGGAAGATGCTCTTAAAAAATAATTGTATGGATTATCCATTCAAGAATGTTACAACAAAGGTGACATTAGACGGGCTGTTTTCTCAAGTAGTTGTATTCCTTTTGGACGATTAAGCCATTCATTAAGATTGATAAGGTCGGCCACTTTAATGTCTTCATAAAACACATCAGCAAGTTCAGATGCAATTACTTTATCGTAGACTATGGCATTGACTTCAAAATTCAAATCAAAACTACGGTAATCCATGTTTGCTGTACCTACAACTGCAATCTTCCGATCCACAACAAGTGTTTTTGCATGCACAAATCCCTTTGTATAAATATAGATATCGACACCTGCTTCTAATAAGTCATTATAGTAAGATCGGGCTGCGGCATTGACTAATTTAGAATCGGAAATACCAGGAACTAACAATTTTATTTTTACACCACCAAGTGCAGCGATAATTAGCGAATCCATCATACTTTCTCCTGGGATAAAATAAGGAGTAGTGATCAACACTTCTTCTTTGGCTAAATTGATAACTTGTAAAAGAGAATAAAGAATGGTAGGCTTTTTTGAATCCGGACCACTTGCAGCTATTTGCACCACTTTATTGTCATCAACGTCTAAAATCGGAAGGATAGGAAAGTAATCTAAAGTAGGTCCCATGCTGTCCTTCGCACAAAAATTCCAATCACACATAAAAGTATGTTGTAAAATATACACTGCTTGACCTTTAATATAAAGATGGGTATCTCTCCAATACATTTGATTGCGATTTGAACCATTAATGTATTTATCACTCACATTAATACCTCCAACAAATGCTTCACTTCCATCTATAATAATAATTTTTCTATGGTTCCTGTAGTTTAATCGATTGGCCAAATAAATGAATGTTACCCGGTGGAACGGAAATGCTTTTACACCTGCTTCTTTGAGTCGCTTTAACATTTTTCCTCTTACAGGCCTACTTCCATAATCATCGTAAATAAAACGTACTTCTACCCCTTCCTTCGCCTTTTCAATCAAGACATCAACAATGCTATTCCCAATCTCATCATTTTCGAATATGTAGTATTCAATATGAATGTGGTGCTTTGCTCGTTTTAGGGTTTCAATGACTTTAGGAAATTTATTTTCACCGTTGAATAAAAGCTTTACATGATTATTGGTAGATATACTGTTGATGGTCTCCGTAGTAATCATATTGATTAGCTTTTTATATTCCTTTAAAGTAGATTGAGCCGTTTCATGAGCCAATTTAGAATAGCCTAATATTTCAGATTTTAGTTTCTTAGAAAGTTCATCATCTGTAATCAGTTTTTTACTGTACATTTTTCTTTTTCGGTAATTAATTCCAAAAGAAAGGTAGAAAATCATTCCGAAAACCGGCAGAAGGACAACGAGTAATAGATAGGCCAGTGTTTTAGAAAAGCTTTGTGTATCATAAATAATTCGAGCGCAAACAAAGGCTACAATAATAAAATAAGCGATTTGAAACAAAAGCCACAATGTTATCATAAAAAACGCGTTTATATTTTAGGTTTAAATATACTCTCATTGTTGAAAGCATTCAATTATTCATCCTCTTAAATTGAAAAAGCACAAAAAAAACTTTAAAAACATTATTCGCCTTTGCTCTTTTGGCAAGTTTTTTGTAACTTCTATAAACAAACGTAATTATAAAACTATGAAAACAATCATTTCAATATTAACAATAAGTGTTTTGCTGGTTGGAATGACTAGCTCAACAACAATCTTTTATCCACAAATTAAAAGTAAAAGCTTTACCAGTGGTGAAAAATTACGCTATAGAATAAGTTATGGTTTAATGGATGCAGGAGAAGCGGTATTAACAGTTAAAGAAACATCTAAAAAAGGAGCGAATGGAAGACCTCTTTACCATGTAAAAGGAGAAGGGAAAACTTTAGGAGCTTTTAACTGGTTCTTTAAGGTTGAAGATACTTACGAATCTTTTATAGATAAAACTGGAGCATTTCCATGGCATTTTGTAAGAGATGTAAATGAAGGAGGGTATACAATTAATCAAGAATATGCTTTTAATCAAGACAAACAAAAAGTGATTGCTGAAGGAAAAGAATACAAGGTGCCATTGGCTGTTCAAGACATGATTTCTTCCTTCTATTATGCACGTACTTTAGATTTTAAAAACATGAAAGTAGGTGATGTTACCGAGTTCCAATGTTTTATGGATGGGGAGGTTTGGCCTTTGAAAATTCGTTACGTAGGAAAGGAAAACATCAAGATTCGTAAAGGAACATTTGAATGTTTGAAATTTCAACCAGTGGTTCAAGAAGGACGATACTTTGAAAAAGAAGATGATGTAGAATTTTGGGTAACGAATGATGCCAACAGAATTCCTGTATTAGTAAAAGCAAAAATTCCAGTAGGAAGTGTGAAAATGCACCTTGTTGAATGGGAAGGCTTAGTTGGTGATCTGGCTAAAAAGTAATTTCTGTAGTGAGGAATTATTGTACCAAAGAAAGAGGCTGTCCTTATGGGACAGCCTCTTTTATATTGTGTTAATTTGATATTAATGCTTAACAGCTGTCTTCGCCTTAAAGTACTCACGGTTCATACGTGCAATGTTCTCTAAAGAAATTCCTTTCGGACATTCAGCCTCACATGCTCCAGTATTTGAACAGTTTCCAAAACCTTCGGCATCCATTTGGTGCACCATGTCTTGAACACGTTTCTTCGCTTCTACTTTACCTTGTGGCAACAAAGCAAACTGTGAAACTTTAGCTGAAACGAACAACATAGCCGAACTGTTTACACATGCTGCTACACACGCACCACAACCGATACATGTTGCTGCATCAAACGCTAAATCTGCATCTTCCTTAGGAACAGGAATATTGTTTGCATCTTGTGTGTTTCCTGAAGTATTCACAGAAACATACGCTCCTGATTGTTGAATACGTTCGAATGAACTTCTATCTACAACTAAATCCTTGATGATTGGAAATGCTTTTGCTCTAAATGGCTCGATATAAACAGTATCTCCATCTTTAAAGCTACGCATGTGCAATTGGCAAGTAGTAATTCCTTTGTCCGGTCCGTGAGGCTCTCCGTTAATGTGTAAAGAACACATTCCACAAATTCCTTCACGACAGTCATGATCAAAAGCTACCGGCTCTTCATCTTTTACAATAAGGTCTTCGTTTAAAACGTCAAGCATTTCAAGGAAAGACATATCTGGTGAGATATCACTGATCTGATAATCCACCATCTTCCCTTTATCGTCGGCGTTTTTCTGTCTCCATATTTTTAATGTCAATTTCATATCTCTAATTTTTTATGATTATTTGAAAGGGTTTGTCACACTTTCAATCTACCTTTTATTTATAGCTTCTAGTTGCAAGTTTAATGTTCTCATACACTAGATCTTCTTTATGAAGGATTGCTTCACCTGGGTTTCCAGTATACTCCCAAACGGAAGCAAACTTGAAGTTTTCATCATCACGTTGTGCCTCACCTTCTTCAGATTGAGACTCCTCACGGAAGTGACCTCCACAAGATTCCTCTCTGTGTAATGCATCTTTTGCGAATAACTCAGCAAGCTCCATGTAATCTGCTACACGACCAGCTTTCGCTAATTCGTCGTTGAACTCATTCATTCCACCAGGAACTTTTACTTCTTTCCAGAACTCATCACGTAAAGCTTTGATTTCTTCGATTGCAGAAGTTAAATCTTCTTTATTTCTAGCCATACCACATTTGTTCCACATAATAAGTCCTAACTTTCTGTGGAAGTGATCCACTGATTTAGTTCCTTTATTATTGATGAAATGTGTTAAGCGTTCAGTCACTTCATTTTCTGCATTAGCAAATGCGATGTGATCTGTAGAAATTGGGCCTGTACGAATATCATCTGCTAAATAATCACCAATTGTATATGGCAATACGAAGTATCCGTCTGCTAGTCCTTGCATCAATGCTGAAGCACCTAAACGGTTTGCACCGTGATCTGAGAAATTTGCTTCTCCAATCGCATATAAACCAGGTACAGTAGTCATTAAATTGTAATCTACCCAGATTCCACCCATTGTATAGTGAACAGCTGGATAAATCATCATTGGAGTTTCGTATGGATTCTCATCAACGATTTTCTCATACATTTGGAAAAGGTTACCGTATTTATTTGCGATTACTTCTTTTCCTAATTTTGTAACGAGTGCTTTATCGTTTTCATCTAACCCTTGAACGTGAGCAGTTTCTTTTCCGTAACGCTCAATTGCTGAAGCGAAATCTAAGTAAACAGCTTGTCCAGTTGCGTTAACACCATATCCAGCATCACAACGCTCTTTAGCTGCACGCGAAGCAACGTCACGTGGAACCAAGTTACCAAACGCTGGGTAACGGCGCTCTAAATAATAATCTCTTTTCTCTTGTGGAAGATCAACTGGTTTCAATTTACCAGCTCTAATTGCTAGAACATCTTCCATGTCTTTAGGAACCCAAATACGTCCGTCGTTTCTTAATGATTCAGACATCAGTGTAAGTTTCGCTTGAAGTTCACCAGCTACTGGAATACATGTTGGGTGAATTTGAGTGAAACAAGGGTTTGCAAAATAAGCTCCTTTTTTATGCACTTTCCACGCTGCAGAAGCATTACTTCCCATTGCATTTGTTGATAGGAAGAAGATATTTCCATATCCACCTGTACCTATTACTACTGCGTGAGCACCATGACGTTCAATTTTTCCTGTTACTAAGTCACGTGTAATAATTCCTCGTGCTTTCCCATCAACAACAACTACGTCCATCATTTCGTGACGGTTGTACATTTTAACCTTACCACGGCTAATTTGACGGTTCATTGCGGAGTAAGCTCCAAGTAATAACTGCTGACCAGTTTGACCTTTTGCATAGAAAGTACGTGAAACTAAAACCCCTCCAAAAGAACGGTTATCTAAAAGTCCACCATAATCACGTGCGAAAGGAACTCCTTGGGCCACACATTGGTCGATGATGTTTGCCGAAACTTCAGCCAAACGATAAACGTTCGCCTCTCTTGCACGGTAGTCACCTCCTTTTACTGTATCATAAAACAAGCGATAGATTGAATCTCCATCTCCTTGATAATTCTTTGCTGCGTTGATTCCTCCTTGTGCTGCAATAGAGTGCGCACGTCTTGGTGAATCTTGGAAAGCAAATGCTTTTACGTTATATCCTAACTCTGCTAAAGTAGCAGCTGCAGATCCTCCTGCAAGTCCTGTTCCTACAACAATTACGTCAATTTGACGCTTGTTTGCTGGGTTTACAAGGTTAATGTTATTTTTATAGTTGGTCCATTTATCTTTTAATGCACCACTTGGTATTTTCGCATCTAATTTTGTCATAGCCTACTAATTTAATGTCGTTACATAAAGTGAAATTGCAATTACGATAAATCCTAAAGGAACTGCAATTGAATAAAATACGCCAAATTTCTTCAAGCTGTCGATGTACTTGTTGTTTTGCCCCATTGATTGGAAAGCAGAACCAAAACCATGAAGTAAGTGCAATGCAAGAAGTGCAAAAGCAATTACATAAGCAATTACACGTGCTGGACTTGAAAACTTAGCCAATAGGTGCTCATAGTATCTTGTTGGATCTTCAGGACCCATTTCAACAAACTTGTAATTCATCTCTGGAAACCAGAAATCAATAAAGTGAAGCACAAGGAACGCCAAGATTACCAATCCTGAAATTGCCATGTTTCTTGACATCCAAGAAGAGTTTGCTGCACCGTTTACTTTTTTATAAGCGATTGGACGAGCTGCTCTGTTCTTAAACTCAAGGTACATTCCCATAATGAAATGGAAAACTACCGCAAATACTAAAATTGGCTGAGCAATAAATTGTACCAATGGATTTGTCCCCATGAAATGGGAAAGCTCATTAAACAAATCCGGACTGCATATCGCCGTGATGTTAATAACAAGGTGTTGTAAAAGGAAGACCATAAGAAACAAGGCCGATAAAGCCATTGCAAACTTTCTACCTATCGATGATTTAAATAAACCAGATTTGCTCATAATTATTTATAAATTTCAATTGTATTAAGCAAAAATACAGGTTGTTTTGATTTTTTGCTCATTTCTTGGTTATTTAGAATTGATTTAGATAAGAAATAATGGTTAAAAGGGGTAATGATTAATGTTTAATTATTAATGTTTAACGCCCTTGGTATTGAATTTCAAGTGCGTTAAAATTGAGGCTCAAACAAATAAAACAACATAAATCACTGAAAACAAACCCTCTGTCATATAGGAAGCCGTACAGCGCAAACCCCGTTAACCATTAAACCTTGAACAGTATTCATTATTCATCAAGCTTTAGCTTTAGAGGTTTTTAAAATTGAGGTTATGATTTTTAAAATTTCTACGGCATCACTTTGTAAGCTATGAAACTGCTTTTCTTCCAAATAATCTGTAGCCATTAGTAATTCTTACCAATAAATTGTTTCATTAATTTCTTTCTGGGCAATAGAAAATTTATGAATAAAGTCTTTTTTAGTTTGAGCAAACTCAGCTTCTCTTGTCATTGCCCCAACACTTGTTCCACTTCTTAAAAGTTGTTTGCTGAGAACAAACTCTCTTTCTTCATTTGTTAAGTATTTAAAAAGCTTTACAATTCCAATTGCAAACAAAAAACTCTTTTCTTTCAGAATGTTAGGTCTCATTTTTTAACTTTCATTGGTTAATTTTTAACGCGAAAATCAGAATGATTTAGGATTATAAATTTCGACGCTTAATATAAGTTAGTAAATGTTAAGGGATTCCAAAATTAATTTCTTTTTATTTAAAAAATTACTAAATACATTTTTGATTAAAGAAAATCAAAATCACTAAACTACCAATTTTCAAAAAGACTCATGAAATCTTATTATTAATGGTTTTGCGGATAGGTTTTAATGGTTAATTGTAAAGTTTAAAGTGGCTCGGTATTTAATTTCTCCTGCGTTAACATGTGGTTAATATTACCAGAAGAAAGCGTCCAGCGCAAACCCCATTAAATCTTGAACATTAATCATTAAAAAAGCTACTCAAAGAGAGAACAAGAGGTTGCTGAACGCGGTCCTCTTCGGCACCCACTAAATTGTAATGAAACCTCATGGGTGTGGAAATTGTCTCCACGTATTGCAGAAGTCACATAATCGAAACTATAGCCAATGGTGAATTGTTTGATGTTTACTTTAAAAAATCCAATAATAGCATCAACGTTTCGATATCCAATTCCTAAAACGAACATGTCTTGAAAGTCAAACATCATATTAATGTCAAAACTTATAGGACCAGCAGGTGGAATTCTAAAAAGTATTCCTGGTAAAATTGAATTGTTGTTCTCAAAACTAAACTTCGTTCCTGCTTGAACCTTAGTATGCAGTCTAAAGCGCGATGCAAACCCAACATCTTCCCATTTATTTCTCGCTATTTGGTCGATTGCTGCACCAACATAAAAGTTTTCCGAATTATACCAAGCGCCTGCACTCAATAATGGAAAAAGCATCTGATTAGAAGATTGAGCAACTGCGGGATCGGCTTCAATTGTTGTTGCTTTGGTATGATCAAACCCAAATTGCTGAACACCTGCGGAAGCTCCAAAACTCAATCGACTTTCTCTTCCTATTGGGAAGTGGAGCGCATAGGCCATACTTAAAGAAAAGTTATTGAATGATCCAAAAACATCGCGTTCTATTTTTCCACCTAAACCATGAAATGAGTCGTTGTATCTTTTCTTCTTTTTATTTAATGGAGCGTTGATCGTGAAAAGTCCACTTGTGGGTGCACCTTCAAAACCTGCCCATTGTGCACGAACGGCAGTTCTTACATCTAAACATCTCTTTACTCCAGCCAATGCAGGGTTTATCGCAAACTGGTTAAATGACCATTGAGAATATTGAGCGACTTGTTGGCTCCATCCTGAAAAGGATATAAATAATAATATAATGCTTAGTGTTTTTCTCATCTGATCAATGACACTGTGCCTTTTATGGGTTTATCGTAAGCATCATCACGCAAGTCTATTACATAATAATATGCACCGGAAGCCAATTCTGCACCCGACTTCGATGTTCCATCCCAACGTTTATCCTTGGGATAACCAGTTGTTTGATAAACCAATTGTCCCCAACGTGAAAAAATCTGAATACTGCAATCTGGAAAGTTTTCAATCCCTAAGATCTCCCAAGTATCATTAATCTCATCTCCGTTTGGTGAAAAAGTATTGGGAATTTCTAAACTCTCCTCTACATACACCGTCATCTCATCTGTGATGGTACATGACCCATTGTCTACTGTTAAAAAATAATTCGTTGTCCCACTTGGATTAACCACTGGGTTAATTACCGATGGATCACTCATGTTGTAAGAAGGTGACCATGAAATTAGAGTTTCCGAAGTTTGTCCCTGAAGTTGGATGCTCTGCCCTTTTTTAATTGTTAAATCTGGTCCTGCATCAACTAAAAAGTCATGCACCGTAAAAGTGACCCCATTGCTGGTTAAAGTATCACGGCATTGATTAAAACACGAAACTTCAGCAGTAACAACATCATTATTCGATAAATCAGAATAAATAAAGGACGGTTCTAAAGTAGAGCCAATTAAATTGCCATTCAGGAACCAATTAACTACAGATTGATCATCACAAAACTGAGTGAATGCATTAAAGGTTACTGTATTTCCAGTACAGATCGTTGTGGTGTTGGTTCCAATTGTAAACAATGGATTACGGTCTACACTTCCCCCGTTAATTGAAACATCAAAAGTTGCTTCGGCATTATCAGTAGTACCCATTGTTCCATTGACAATTATATAATACCTTGTACTTGGTGAGAGTCCTGCTGCATTTAAAGAAAAATTTGCTGTTCCATTGGCTTCACAATTTGAAATCAAAGAATAAGAGGAAGAGACACAAGGAACGGTAGCTTGAATTATCGCAGCTTGAATTCCATTGCCTTGTCCGGGCAGGTTTTCAAAAGCTAAATTACTAAAGTCAACTGTTACAATTCCACCTATGTCATTGGTGGTAAACTCCAGCCAAACGGTGTTCTCACCAGTAAAACAAAAAGTAAAATCATCTTCACAATTATTACAGACTGTTGCGTTTGCTCCGATATTGTTTAGTGTAAATGTTTTATTGGGACAAAGTTCGAACGCGTTTGCACAATTGTTATAACTTTCTTGTCCACTCACATTTATAGTGCTGGTCATGAATAGAATAAGGAAGATTTGTTTAATCTTTTGCATCAATGCTTTAAGTTACTTTACTTTTATACAACGAAGATAAAATTATTTTATGTTATTAACATATATAATATTCTGAGTTTCCCAAAAGAGCATAGAGAAATCAACATGTTCTCCATGAAGCTGTCCTACTTTTTAATAATTAATTAGACTGTTTTTTAGGGTATTTGTGCTAAAAAGTTAAATAATTGCAGAATAGGGTTATTTTTGTTAATTATATTCAAAATTGAAGTTTGGCACAAATTCTGTTTTGAACTACAAAACTGACGCTATGAAAAGATTATTACTCACAACCGTTTTATTGAGCTTCCTTTTTCAAGGAAATGCCCAGAGATTTGATTACGAGAACACCTCAAAAGTATTTTTTGGAGTTAATGTTGGACATGTTTGGCATACATCTGATGTTGAAAATGTAAAGAAACGTTTTCCTTTAGGTGCTGGTTTTGTTTTGGGAGGATCAGTCAACCAAGACTATGGCAAAGCCGTGTCTTTTGATATTCGCTTAAGGTATTTAGGTGGAAATTGGTATGGACAAGATATAGATACCACCAATGCAATTCAAAACAATTATGCCGTAAATCAATATTACGACACATTGGGATATACAGTTCAAAACTTTAAAGCAACACAACATCGTTTGGCTTTAGAACTTTCTATTCATGCCAACAGGTTTAAAGAAAGAACAGGATTCGACCCTTATGTGTTTGCAGGAATTGGAGTAACGGGAACTAAAACAAAAGGTGACTTATTAAAAAAGACTGGAGCCTCTTCAGCAGGAACCATCTATCCATACAACAGTAGTCCAAACGGTAATATTATCGACCAAAACTATACTGTTCCTTTAGATAAAAATGAAACAGGTGAAGCTTATGAAAGTGAAAGATTCGAAGCAAACATAATGCCCAGCCTCGGAGTAGGAATCGGATATTATTTTAACAGTCGTTTTTCTATGGGGTTAGAGCATAAGTCTACATTTTTCATGGATGACTATTTTGATGGAACAACAGTAAATCAAAGTGGAATGCCAAGTGAGAAAATAAAGAATGATATCTATCACTATACAGGTGTTTACTTGAAATGGTATTTTAAAATAAGAGAGAGACAACATACACCTCCTAACGATGACACTTACGTTCCTACAGATAAAAGAAACGAACCTGTTGTCGCGGATAAGCCGAATACAAACGAACCGACTCGTAAGCGTCCTCCAATTGTTGTTTTTAACAATCCAGGTAGTTCTCCTGTAAGAACGAACAACCCGTCGTTTACATTGAGAGCGGATGTTCAACATGTAAGCAGTGCGAATAACTTAACTTTCACACGTAATGGAGAGAATCACAATACATTTATTTTCAATCCTATGACACGTGTTTTTGAAAGTGCTGTCAACCTAAACATTGGTGAAAACACTTTCAGTTTAAAAGGAGTTAACAACGATGGAAGCGACAGCGACAATGTGATTATTATCTACGAAAGAAAAGTAGATGATAGACCAATTCCACCGGTTGTAAACATCGTAGATCCTTCTGTGAGGCCTCATTCTGTAAATCAATTGAATTATATTGTTAAAGCAGATATTCAAAACATCACAGCTAGAAATCAATTGACTGTAACTTTTAATGATCAGCCTTTTAATGATTTTAGTTTTAATCCTGGTGGTAGCATTAACTTTAATGCCAACTTAAACTTGAATGCGGGAGTAAACAAATTTAAAATTGTAGGTACCAATAATGCAGGAATGGATTTGGATGAAACCGTAATCATCTATACCCGAAAGGCAAGTGATGATACAGGATATCCGCCTGCAGTAAAAATTCTTACACCTGTAAGAAACCCTCATACTACTGCTCAATCTACAGAGCAAGTAATTGCAAGGGTGAATTATGTAACTTCTAAACAACAAATTGAAGTAAAGATAAATGGAGTGAGTACTACAAATTTCACTTTCAATACAGAAACGAAACGTGTGCAATTTAATGCCAGTTTAATAGCAGGCAATAACAATATTGTTGTAAATGCATACAACTCGTTTGGAAATGATTCTGATAAAACAGAAATTATTTACCGCAGAAGTAACTCTAATACTGATCAGTCTGGAATTCCTCCAAAAGTGAAAATATTGGCCCCTAATGCAAACCCTCATTCTACAACTAATTCAACGGCAAACGTTATCGCTGAAGTAGAAAACATCAGTACTAAAAACCAAATAGAAGTGATTCTTAATGGAAGAAGTACCAATGACTTCACTTTCAACAACTCTACAAAGCTTGTTCAATTAAATATGAATTTGATTGCAGGAAGCAATAGCGTTACTATTAAAGCAGCAAATAGCTATGGAAACGACAATGCTGAAACTTACATCATTTATCGTGGCTCCAATAATTCTGGAGTTCCTCCGACAGTTAAAGTTTTAACTCCAAACACAAATCCTTTTACAACCCAACAGGCAACAGTAAACGTTGTAGCGGAAGTTAAAAATGTTACGGATAAAACACAGATAATTGCAATGGTAAATGGTCTTCCTACCCTGGATTTCACTTATAATAACTCCACTGATCGTGTTCAGTTGAATGCAAACGTTTCCTTAGGAAACAACAGTGTGAATATTAAAGCATCAAATGATTATGGATTTGACTTCGATAATGTTCAAATTATCTGCCGCAACCGTGATACTGGAGCTGGAAGTACTGGAAAGCCACCAAGAGTTAAAATAACAACTCCTTCTGCAACTCCATACACAACAGACCAAACAAGTATAGATATCATTTCTGATGTTGAAAATGTTACAAGTAAATCACAAATTCAAGTTCAAGTCAATGGAGTGAACACAAATGACTTTACGTATAACAATTCTACACAACGTGTTCAATTAAATGTAAATTTATCTGTAGGCAGTAATATTGTAAATGTCCAAGCTACAAATACACATGGTACTGATTCAGATGATCAACAAATCATCTATAGAAAGAAAGCAGAACCAGCAGGTAATCCTCCTGTGGTTAGTTTTATTGCTCCAAACGATGAATTCAATGTTGTAGATTTTGCAACATTTAAGGTGATTGCTAAAGTTGAAAACGTTACAAGAAAGAGCAACGTAGATTTAATTTTTAATGGGAATCTTATAAACCCTAATGATTATACTTACAATCCAGCAATGCAAACGATACAATACCACAGTGATTTAATCGTTGGAAATAACACCTATATTGTAAAAGGTAGAAATGATTTTGGTACACACCAGGCTTCTATAAAATTAGAAAGAAAAGGAAAGCTATTGGATGAGTTGGAAATGAAAAAAGATGATAACATCGAAAAAGCTCCATGTTTAAAGCCGACGATATCAATTACTTCTCCAGCAAACAATAGCGTAACTGTAGCAAATAATAACTTTAATATTCAAGGATTGTTTGGAAACATTGATAAAACGATGGACATCAAAGTCTTCTTGAATGGAAAGAGAAGTGATGGTTTTGTTTTCAATGGTGTAACAAAGTCTTTTATTCATAAATTAGACTTAATAAACGGAGAGAATACGTACTTAATTAGTTTGACCAATAAATGTGGAACAGTTGAGCAAGAATTCATCATCAATTATGACGCACCTAAAAGCTGTGGAGTAAAAATAGATTTAGGTTCTGTTGCTTCAGACTTTTGTTTATTTACATCTTCTGGTTTAGTTACAAGAAATGACTTAATGAGAAATCCAAACTTTGTGTTCAATGGAGAAGCGAAAATTCTTTACTTTAAAGCAAGAGAGAATGGAGTTGCAACTGTAAACGGAGCAGACTTCCCAATCTTAAAGGATAACTTCTACCACTTTGCTGGAGAAATCACTGTTGACATAGGAAGAAACAAAGCGGGGAACATTGGACAATGGGTTGTTTGTGTTGAGTCTATAAGACCACCAGTTTACGGAAAAGGAAACAGCAAACCAAGTAGTCCTTGTCAAACCTCTGAAGATGGGGATCAGCCCAATACCCAAAACCCAAAAACACCAGAGGTTAGAGAGACTCCTAATGTTAATAAGGAGCCAACAACCAGAGGGAAACCGGCAAGAAATATGGAGGGTACAACGCCAAGAGGAACACCAAATACACCTGCAGAAAGAAAAGGTGTAAACGTTAGAAAACCGAGATAAATTATTAATCGTTGTATCATAAGGGAGGGTTTTGTTAGCAAAATCCTCCCTTTTGTTTTGCAGATTTTTAAAGCTTGATTTCTATCTACATGTCAAGTTGTATCTTTTATTGTTAATAGGCTACCCATAAAGTTCGCTGTATATTTATACATTCTCTAAAGCTTGAGAATACCCTGCCAAAAATTAAAATATCCACACGCTTTTTGGTTTACAGATAGAAAATTCACATTTTTGCTACCTGCAATGCAACTTATCATTAAGTTGTTGCGTCTACTAAATAAACACATATACAATGTTAAAGAAAATCACAACATTTATTTTTCTTGCAGTAGCGGTATTTGGCTACTCACAAGAAAAACACGACCCGCGTTTACTCGAAAGGTATACATCGGAAGAGCTAACGACTATTCAAAATAATAATCCTGAAGAGTATGAAATTTTAGTTCATGCTTTAAAAGTTGGGATAAGTATTGGTGAACATGAAGATGGAGAAGGAAAAGAAATAGTGTTCGATGGTGAAATTGATAAAGATCCAACGCTTGATCATACGTATATTAGTTTAGGTTTGGACTTAGTAGATGGTAGATACCAATACTATAAGTTTAAAGGAACAAATTTTATAGTTATCGTTCGTCCTAAGAATTTAATCACTCAAATTAAATAACATGAAAAAGATAATTAGTTTATTTACAATACTATTGTCCGCATCTTTTGTCTTTGGACAAATTACAATTTCCGATCCAGATAATGGAGTTTCAAACCCTCTAGATTGTTCAAACTACAATGATACTGAGGCGGCTAACTTTATTGATGGAGCAGGAAACTATCCTCCGGCAATGAACGAAACGATTACAATTTGTCCAGACATTCCTAATGGAGGACCAAAATTGAAAGCTGTTTTTAATAATAACCCTGGTTTTGTTTGGGATGTACACTCAAGTGACACTTTATATGTATATGATGGACCAAGCACCTCTTCACCACTTATAGGGAAGTACAATAATGGAACTGATATGGGTGGATTTTCTGTTCAATCTTCTTGGGCAAATGCTACTGGTTGTTTAACTTTTAAGTTTGTTTCTGATGGTCTGAATCAAGGTGCTGGATGGGAGGCAAATTTAATATGTCTTTCTCCACCGCAAGACATAGAAATCCACATTGAAGGGTTTATTAATGGAACAGCAGGTAATGACATGCTTCCTTTAGATTCTGGGTATGTTGATGTTTGTCAAGGAGATTCTGTTCTTTTTGTTGCAAAACCCTATTTCCCTTATTCTCAAGAAAACACCGGAAACGGATATTCTCAAAATGTAAATAACGTAAGTTATTTATGGGAATTTAGTGATGGTTCAACAGGGCCAGACAATGACAGTGTATGGTTTAAACCACCAAACCAAGGTGGGTATTTAGTTGATCTTAGAATTACAGATGCCTATCCATCCAACACAGCGATGAGGGCTAAGGTTAGAGTAGGTACAACTCCATCATTCGTAGGGGCAGGAATCTTAAATGATACAATATGCTTTAACCAAAACACTTCACTTGCTGGAGGGGTAACCACAACGGATACTGTAGGAATGGATATTCCTTTAGGAGGTTTCCAAATGGGAGGTACTTTTGCTGGGTTAACTTATTTACCTGATGGAAATGATGATGTTTATTCAACTTCAATAAACATGACTGGATTCCCTCCAGGTTCTACGGTAACAAATGCAGGGGATATTGTACAAATGTGTGTGGATATGGAACACAGTTTCTTAGGAGATTTAGAAATGTGGTTAGCATGCCCAGATGGAACAGAAGTTACAATATTCAACTCTTCTGATCGTGCATCTGGACATATTCCAGGTGGATTTGCAGGTGGATCGAGGTTTTTAGGAGAGCCAATTAAAGCAACAGGTACAGGGCCTGGTAATGGATATGAATATTGTTTTTCTTCTACAATCAACAATTGGGGACCATTTGCAACTACTTATACAACGAATACAATACCAACACCTCCAAGTGCACCCTCATCAGGAAGCACAATGAATCCAAACGGAATATATGCACCTGAAGATTCATACGCTGGGTTTAATGGTTGTCCATTAAACGGGAACTGGACACTTTACGTAAAAGATACTTGGGGTATTGACGATGGTTATATTTTCGAATGGGGAATCTATTTTGATCCTACATTATTTCCAGACAATGAGTCTTATCAAAATACAATTGAAGAAGCATATTGGAGTTATCATCCAACCATTGTTTCTGATACCACAAACGATACACTTGTTGTAGTTGTGCCAGATGAAATTGGAAATGTGTCTTATACATTAAATGTTATCGATGACTTTGGTTGTGCTTATGAT
>Ga0209075_1002567_pt1 | contig 15892 bp, 15 predicted proteins | sample Stecom2011_FD_187523 | JGI IMG/M metagenome (GOLD analysis project Ga0209075, IMG submission 187523) | Agricultural soil microbial communities from Utah to study Nitrogen management - Steer compost 2011 (SPAdes) (version 2) | ecosystem: Environmental > Terrestrial > Soil > Agricultural land...
TTGATGCGTTTAATGAATGGAAAGGAAATCAGGACCAAGTAGATGATGTATGTTTACTCTGTGTTAAAATATAACTATCAAATATCTTTCTTAAATTTGCATTGTGTTATCTAAGAAAACTAAATACGGAATTAAAGCACTTACCTATATCTGTAGGCACAAAAGTGATGGGCCTATCCCAATTGCAAGCATTGCAGAAGCGGAAAATATTTCCCATAAATTTCTTGAAACAATACTCTTAACCTTAAAGAAAGGAGGAATTCTCGCTTCAAAAAAAGGAAAAGGGGGTGGATATTATTTACTCAAAGATTCGAAAGCCGTTTTTATGAGTGATATCATTCGTTTACTCAGTGGACCAATTGCAATGGTACCTTGCGTTAGCCTTAATTTCTATGAAAAGTGTGACGACTGTCCTGATGAAGAAACCTGTGGAATCAATCGCTTGATGTTAGAAGTGCGTGACAGTACATTGAAAGTTTTAAAACAGAAAAGTTTGGCGCAACTAACGAAAGAAAGCAGTAAAAGCAGTGATGTTTTTGAGTAAAAGTACTCAAATAGACTTCCGCATCAGCCCGAAAAAGTAAATCTTAAGCCCGAAAAACTGATCTAAATCAGGAAACAACCTGTAATAAAGATAAATTTGTCTTATAAAATGAAATAATTAAATTTTCTCATTGTTCTCTATAAATTTAAAATTACATTTGCAATCCCTACTAAGTCGATAGGGCAAATGGCTAAACATGATAATAGACCAAATTTACAATAAAGTACAGGCTGATAAAAAGCCAAAACGAAAGACCGAGCGTCATTCTAGAAGCATTGTTAAAGCAGTCTCTTGGAGAGTTCTTGGAACACTTGACACCATCCTTATTTCATGGTTGATATCTGGCGAACTCACCATTGCCTTCTCCATCGGAACATTCGAATTATTAACAAAAACATTCCTTTATTATTTCCATGAACGCTTATGGAATTCAATAAAATGGGGTAAATAAACTAATTATGGATATACAAAAAGTGAACGCTTCTCTAAAAGAGAAAAGTCCAGAAGAGATTGTAGCCTGGGCCATTCAACAAGCGAAAAAACCGGTTGTTACAACGAATTTCAGACCTTATGAGAGCGCTATTCTTCATTTAACGACAAAGATTTTGCCAACGCTAGAGGTTGTTTGGTGTGATACAGGATACAATACATCAGCTACCTATCGGCATGCGAAGGAACTCATTGAGCGACTAAAACTAAACATTCACATTTATGTTCCACAACAATCTGTGGGCTTTCGAAATGTAGTTCTAGGAATACCAGAAGTGGATACACCAGAACATAAAACATTCAGTGATCAAGTAAAACTAGAGCCTTTCCAAAGAGCGATGAAGATTCACGCTCCTGATGTTTGGTTTACCAATTTAAGAAAAGGTCAGACTGCTTTTCGTGATGGAATAGATATCGTTTCTCAAGGAAAAGATGGCGTGCTTAAAGTGAGTCCTTTTTATAATTATTCAGACGAAGAACTCGATGAATACCTAAAAGAACATCAATTACCCAACGAAAAAACATATTACGATCCTACAAAAGTGCTGGAAAACAGAGAGTGTGGGATTCACGGATAAATTTAGAACTATGAATGAAAAAGTAATCAATAATCCATTAGAAGACGAAGCAATTTACATTTTTCGTGAAGTCGCAGGACAATTTGACAAACCCGTAATTCTTTTTTCGGGTGGAAAAGATTCAATAACACTGGTGCGATTAGCGCAAAAAGCTTTTTATCCAGCAAAAATTCCATTTCCACTCTTGCACATTGACACAGGACATAACTTTCCGGAAACAATTGAGTTTCGTGACCAATTAGTTAAAGAATTAGGTTTGGAATTGCATGTTCATTACGTGCAAGACAATATCGACGCTGGAAATGTACAAGAAGAAAGTGGAAAATATGCGAGTCGAAACATGCTACAAACCGATTCTTTACTGCAAGCCATAGAAAAACACGGATTCGATGCGTGTATTGGTGGAGCAAGAAGAGACGAGGAAAAAGCACGGGCAAAAGAACGTGTATTTTCGGTTCGTGATGATTTCGGTCAATGGGATGAGAAAAACCAAAGACCTGAAGTTTTTGACATGTTGAACGGACGCATAGATTTCGGTCAAAACGTACGTGTTTTCCCCATTTCAAACTGGACGGAATTAGACGTTTGGAGCTATATTCAACAAGAAAAAATGGAAATTCCATCTATCTATTTTGCACACAAAAGAAATGTTTTTGAACGTGACGGTTTAATTTGGTCAGCACATGACGAATATGTTTTCCGTGCAGATGATGAAATCGTTACTGAAAAAGTGGTGCGTTTCAGAACTGTTGGAGACATGAGTTGTACTGCAGCGGTTGAATCATTTGCTTTTGACATTGACAAAGTGGTAGAAGAAATTAAAGCATCTACCATTTCAGAGCGAGGCGCGCGTATCGATGATAAACGTTCGGAAGCTGCAATGGAAAAAAGAAAGCAACAAGGGTATTTTTAGGAGATTTTAGAACATTTATAGAAAATAGCATTCAAAATGGAAGAAAATAAAAACAAAGTCTTAAAGTTAAGCACTGCGGGAAGTGTAGATGACGGAAAATCAACATTGATTGGTCGCATCTTATACGACACGAATTCATTGACCGACGATAAATTAGAAGCGATTGAACGCAGCAGTAAACTAAAAGGAAACGATTACTTGGATTTCTCTTTGGCTACTGACGGATTAGTTGCAGAAAGAGAACAAGGAATCACGATTGACGTAGCGCATATCTACTTTTCTACGGCCAACCGTTCGTACATTATTGCAGACACACCTGGACATGTGGAATACACACGAAACATGGTCACAGGGACTTCAACTTCTCAGGTTTCTATTATCTTAATTGACGCTAGAAAAGGAGTGATTGAGCAAACCAAACGTCACTTTTTTATCAATAATTTATTGCGTACAAAAGAGGTGGTTGTTGCGGTGAATAAAATGGACCTCATCGGTTTTGATCAAGAGCAATACAATACAATTGTAGCAGATTTCAAGAAAATGATTGAAGCTTCAGATTACAAAAACCAAAACATCACATTTATTCCCATAAGCGCTTTACATGGAGATAACGTAGTCAACAAATCTAAAAATCTTGCTTGGTTTAATGGAAATACGGTGATGGAGCACTTAGAAAACATCCGCATTGAAGACATTCAAGAAGATGCGAAAGCACGTTTTCAGGTGCAAACTGTTATTCGACCAAAAACAGATGAATTCCATGATTTCAGAGGCTATGCTGGTAAATTGAAAGGTGGAGAATTGAAAGTGGGTGATGATGTAACCATTCTTCCCTCAGGCAGAAAATCACAAATCAAATCCATACATTTTTTCGATCAAGAATATTTAAGCGCAAGTAAAGGTTCTTCGATTACAATTACTTTGACAGATGACATCAATGTTTCACGCGGAGATTTAATTGTGAAATCAGAGGAGTTACCAAAAGAAGGAAAACAAATCCGCGCGACCATTTGCTGGATGGACAATCAACCTTTAGCACCTTCTTCAACTTATTTCTTGCAACACGGAGTCAAATTGGTGAAGTCAAAAGTAAAATCGATTGCCCATAAAATCAGTACAGATGCTACTGGAGCAATTGAAAAAGTCGACCAGCTTAACATGAACGATTTAGGTTTAGTTGAAATTCAATTGGCCCAAGAACTCCATTTTGACGCTTATGGCGAAAACAAAGGAAACGGTGCTTTTATTTTGATTGATACGAAGAGCAATACGACGGCAGGCGTTGGGTTTATTGAGTAGGTTGTTTGGCAGTGGAGGGTTGTTTGCGCTGTAATGGGACACAGGTAATACAGTTTTTAGTGGATTTTAAAGGGATACGAAATTTAAGTTGGTGAAAAAACAGGTTTTCTTTGAGAAAAATGAGTGCTCACATTCATTAGTTGAAAATTATAAGTGCACCATAAACAAAAACAGGCGCAGAGCAATAAAATAGAGCGCAAAACAGTATAAACTGAACCACTATGGACTAAAAGTACCATAGGTTCACATGAGAATAAAATTCTATGGTTATCAAAATAGTTGGACATAGATGTTAGACAATAGACTTTTTAGTCTAATGTCTAACATCCAATCTTTGATACAGAGATTTTTAGAAACTAATTCCGATATCCATCGGAAGAGATGCACTAATCCCAATTACTTATCGGGTGCATAGTTTTAACTCTATCTGAGACCAATAAAAATATGAGTGCAAACTATTATTTCTTTAACGTTAATAGAGGTAAACTCAAACACTCTTAACCAAATCTCCCATTTCCATCCCACTTTCAAAAACATCAACTCCTTTATTTTTAAGCTCAAGCATTCTCCTTCCCTAGCTAACTGACTATAAAGCAGAATAAGCAGTAGTTATTCACCGTGAAAACAAGATGTTTTACCGTTAAAAAACTAGTATTAAGCGATTTATGGCTGTTTCGTATCCAAAAATCTCTTATTCTTACGTATTATAGAGCATAATTACATGGAAGAAGATTTAACAATATTGAAAGAGAAAGAGATTAATCATGGACTGATAGAGTTAAGATCTGATAATATTTTAACTTTTAGGCCTGATGTAGTTTCCTTCAAGGATTATGACCTCCAGGTCTTTAAAGACCTTCTTGAAGTGTTTCTTGACATCACGGATGGAACGCCTAGACCCTATTTGTGTGACAACACTTATGTCACCGGAATAGTCAATAAAGAAGCTTTAACTTTTATGAACGAACACTTTCCTCGTTTTGCTACTAAAGCGGCTATGATTACCAATTCACCAGTGACCAAAATAATTGTGAATACCTATAACTCTGTGTTTAAGCCTAAGGTCGAATTCAAGATGTTCACTTCTGAAGAGGCAGCAATAAAATGGCTTTTACAGGAATAAGGTAGTGTTTGAGTAGTTGAGGTTTACATCGGTTGAATATGAAAAATTCCAATCCACTTTTTAAAACATCAACTCCTTAATTTTAAAATCCTTCCCCACCTCTTCCTTTCCCTCAAACCTCTTTCTAACCCTCTTTCTCCAAAGAGTTTTTACCAAAAAAAGGCCCCAAAACAAAAGAAATCGCTTATATTTGATTTTGTTAATTAAAGATCTAAAAACAAAAGATTATGGCACTGGATAAGATTGGAATTGCAAAACGAATTGCACAGGAATTAGAAGATGGTTTTTATGTGAATTTAGGAATTGGTATTCCAACTTTAGTGGCCAACTACGTTCCAGAAGGAATTGAGGTGGAATTTCAGTCAGAAAATGGAATCTTAGGAATGGGTAATTTCCCTTTCGAAGGCGAAGAAGATGCTGATTTAATTAACGCAGGTAAACAAACCATTACAGCAAAGCCTGGAGCTGCGTTTTTCGATTCTTCACTTTCTTTTGGGATGATTAGAGGTCAACACGTTCAATTGACCGTTCTTGGAGCAATGGAAGTGGCTCAAAACGGAGATATTGCCAACTGGAAGATTCCAGGGAAGATGGTGAAAGGAATGGGTGGCGCAATGGATTTAGTAGGCTCTGCCGAAAACATTATCGTTGCAATGATGCACACCAATAAAAAAGGAGAATCTAAACTCTTAAAAGAATGCTCTTTGCCCTTAACAGGAGTAAATTGTGTAACCAAAATCGTTACAGACCTTGCGTATATGGAAGTGAAAGACGGTGCTTTTCATTTAATAGAGCGCGCTCCTGGAGTAAGTGTTGAACAAATTAAGGCAGCAACTGAAGGGAAGTTAGTGGTTCCAGATCATGTACCTGAGATGAAATTGGAGTAACATTTTATTGTAATATGCAGGGGCGTTTTGTAAGGGCGTTTTGCAAAACACTCCTGCGAAACACCCCAACAATACCCTACTCAATCCTTAACCCAATATCCATCACATTTGGAATCGATTCTTCTTGGGTTGCATTCGTAATCATAAAAACATACGGCCCTTTAATAGGAAAGGGTTTAGAATCGAAACGCAATCTACTTTCTACAAGCGTTCCAGAAACACGTCCTATCCATGAACCATCAGGTCTTGCTAAAGGTATTTTCTGAGCCGCTTTTGAAGTCGTTCCATCAGGAGCGGTCACCATAATATATACCCACAAATCACTGTATAAATATTCAGTGGATGTTCTTAGCGAAAGAATAAAATCACGGTTAGTCAAGGAATCCTGAACATCTACTTCAAAAACCGCAGTATCTATCTTATCCCATGATTTATCATCAAAGCTATGCACTTGATCGTAAAAAGCAGTGTCTCCACAACTCTGTAAGAGCGCTAACATTGCAAAACCGGTGATTAAAGAAAATAGTTTAACTGCTTTTTTCATTGTCTTCTGGTCCTTTATTCGTGGGCTTATTATCGTCACCTGGCTTACGAGGTGGACGCTTTTTATTGGGTCTAGGTTTTTTACCTGCTGGTTTTTCACCCCTTGGATTTTTGCCTTCTGGGTTCCCTTTTGGAGCATCACTCTTTGCTTCAGCTTGACCTTCATTAGGTTTTCCCTTTGCATTGGGGTTGCGCTTAGCTGGACGTTTACCTTTTGGTTTTGGCTTCGTGTCAGCTGACTTTACATCATCGCCTTTACTGTTGTCTTTTGCTCTTGGTGTTTTAGAATTATTTTCGTTCGAATCACCTCCAGCTTTTCCAGTTGGCTTGCGTTTTCCGCCTTTACGTTTCTTGTTTTTCGGAAACTTTTTATCAAAACGGTTCAAGTCATCCTGTCCTACAACATTTGTATAATCAGGAACTTTTACGTCTATTGTTGCTTCATCAAAGTCTTTTAAATCCTCTGGATTCTTTTTCTCTTTATTTAAAGCGATAATTTCTTTCACACGTTCTGGGGAAAGGGCTACTAAACCTGGTCCCGATTTATCTTCCGTTTGATGCAAATACCACATTAAACGTTTGAATACATCTGTTTTGATATGAATTCCGGAGCCTTTCTTACTGTACAATTTGATTTCTGTAGAAGGAAAATCTTTCAATTCATCAATGTACATATCCAGCTCGTAGTTCAAACAACATTTCAACTTACCACACTGACCAGCAAGTTTTTGCGGATTCAATGAAAGTTGTTGATATCTTGCTGCGCTTGTACTTACAGATCTAAAATCGGTAAGCCAAGTTGAACAACACAATTCACGGCCACAAGAACCGATTCCTCCTAAACGAGCAGATTCTTGTCTGGCACCAATTTGACGCATTTCAATCCGCACCCTGAAAGAATCCGCCATATCTTTTATCAATTGACGAAAATCTACACGGCCATTTGCTGTATAGTAAAATGTTGCTTTTGAGCCATCACCTTGGTATTCCACATCAGATATTTTCATATCCAATTTTAATGCAATAGCCATTTCACGCGCTTTATGCATTATTTCTTCTTCGTTCTTACGCGAAGCCACCCATTTATCAATATCAGCTTGAGAAGCATGACGAACAATTTTTCGTGCTTCGTGAGCTTTAAAGTTTGGTGCTTTTTTCTGTACCTGTATCCTAGAGAGTTCTCCTACAACCGAAACAACCCCGACATCATAACCAGGGCTTGCTTCTACGACAACAACGTCGCCAACATTCAAATCTAGTCCTTTTAAATTTCTAAAAAATGACTTTCGACTGTTCTTAAATCGTATTTCAACTATATCATATTGACTCTTTCCATTTGGTAATTGCATATTTGATAACCAATCGAAAACGCCAAGTTTATTACATCCTCCAGAACTACAGGTTCCGTTATTCTTGCATCCGCGAGGAGTACCTCCTCCAGTGCCACAACTTGAACATCCCATAGTTAAATTTTTATCAAAAATAACAAATATTGAGGACAACTACGCATAAAAAAATGATTTGTGTGGACGTGTTGCAATACATCCATTTAGTTCTCTGCATCATTTTTTATTCCGTGGATGAAAACTAATAATAGCTTCCCGAATATAAGACTGATCTAAATGTGTGTATATCTCCGTAGTAGTAATTGATTCATGTCCCAACATTTCTTGAATTGCCCTTAAGTTCGCACCTCCTTCAATTAAATGAGTGGCAAAGGAATGGCGAAAAGTATGCGGACTCACTTTTTTCTTTAATCCAATGGATAAGGCCAAATTCTTAACTATCGTAAAAATCATTACCCTGGTTAATTGTCGTCCTCTTCTGTTTAAAAAAACAAAATCTTCATGACCCTTTTGAACATTCATGTGGTTTCGTGTTCCTGAAACATAAATATTAATTTCCTTTTCCACCGATGGACTTACGGGAACCAAGCGCTCTTTATTTCCTTTCCCTATGACCCTGATAAAACCTTGTTTAAAGAAAATATTAGAGAATTTTAAATTGATCAATTCACTAACACGGAGTCCACAGCTGTACAAAGTTTCTAGCATTGCTTTATTGCGGTGTCCTTCGGGCTTACTTAAATCTATAGCGTCTTGCATAGCATCTATCTCCTGAATGCTTAAAAACACAGGTAATTTCAGTCCGATCTTAGGTAATTCAAGCAAACTACTCGGATCATCATTCCGGATTCCTTCTAAAACTAAAAAATCAAAAAACTGTTTGACTCCACTAATCACACGCGCTTGAGAACGAGCCGATAATCCTAAGTCATATAAGTCTGCAATAAATTGCTTAAGCGTGGTTAAACTAACTTCAGAAGGAGAAATAGAACGAGCAATACAGAAGTCGCTTAGTTTTTCCATATCGCTTTGGTAAGCAAAGATTGAATTCTCAGCTAAGCCCCTTTCGATTTTGAGGTAATTCACAAAATCTCTATTGTATATCATCCATTGGTTCACGTTCTAAAATTAAGAAAACTAAACCACTATAGACTGAAAGTGCCATAGGATTATAAGAATAAGATGCTCTAGTTTTTTTAAGACCAATAAACGCATTCTTTGTGGAATTAAACCTTTCAGAGATTGACGGAATTTTATTAATATTGTAAAGCGAATTGATTTAAGATCATATCACTTAGAAATCTCTTCAATGTTTTATGCCGATATAAATTTTACGGATATTAATGAAAGACTAACCGTTTAACCTTAAAATACTCTAAATTTATCATTGGTATAACTAAACAAAATAAAGTATTATGAATATTTTGATTATCAACGGACCCAACTTAAATCTTTTAGGAAAACGTCAACCTACAATTTATGGGGATAAAAGTTTTGAAGAATATATTGGAGAGATCCAGTTAGATGGAGTTAATATTTCTGTTTTTCAAAGTAATGTTGAAGGCGAAATCATTAATGCTCTGCATGATTCAAAAGCTGATGGTATTATCTTAAATGCTGGTGGTTATACCCATACTTCTGTTGCAATTCGCGATGCTGTTTCTGCAATTGAAATCCCTGTGGTTGAAGTGCATATTTCTAACATTTCTGCAAGAGAAACATTCAGACATGAAAGTTTAATTAGTCCAGTTGCTGTAGGTTGTATTTTTGGATTTGGGCTAACAGGCTATGAATTAGCACTGAATTATTTTCTAAAGTTGAAATCTTAATGGATGAAAAACCGTTTATTCAAGTCCCCAAACTTCTTAATGCGTTTAAAAAAGTAAGCCCAAAGTAAGGATGCTTTATAAAATCCCGTTTTATTAAACACTGTACTTTCTAACTGAATTTGTTTTCTCTTTTTACGCAACACAGATAAGTTTCTGTAGTAATCTATATGTGATTTGATTATAGCAAAAATATGTTTGAACTGAAAGCCAAACAAGTATTTCACGCCAGCGATTCCATCTAGCGATAAACGGTAAAATATTTTCCCAAACAGCCAGCCTTCATGATTTTTATGAATGGTATAGAGGCTATTTCTAAAATTCAAATAGGTCTTTCTTGGATTTTCGTAATTTAAAGTCCCTCCTCCAACGTGGAAAACCTTAGAAGCTGGAACAACATAAAATGAGTGATTTTGCTTTTTAGCACGCCAACAAAAATCAATTTCTTCCATGTGTGCAAAGAAATCTTCATCTAGTCCACCCAATTTATGATAAACCTCTGCACGAACGACCATACAAGCTCCAGTTGTCCAAAAAACTTCTTTGTCGTTATCATACTGCCCGAGATCTTCTTCCACCTCATCAAAAATTCTTCCGCGGCAAAATGGATAATAGTTTTTATCAATAAATCCACCACTTGCCCCAGCATGTTCGAAATGGGTTTTGTTGTGATGGGCTAAAACCTTAGGTTGAACTCCCGCTATTTGAGGATACTCATCCAGTTTAGCAACCAATGGAGTTAACCAGTTTGGTGTCACTTCAATATCAGAGTTAATCAACACATAATATTCAAAACGACCTTTAAGCTGATTTAATCCATCATTGTAGCCTTTTGCAAAACCACCATTTGATTCATTGACAATGACCTCAACATCGGGATGCTTTTCTTGCACATACGCAAGACTTTCATCACTTGATTGATTGTCCACCACAACAATTGTAGCATCCGTAGTATTTTGTATTAAGCTTGGAAGGAACTGCTTTAAAAAAGACAATCCATTCCAATTTAAAATGACAACAGCTGTTTTCAAATGGGGAAAGATTTCTTAGTAACTATTGTAATAAATCGAGGAATTTCCTCCAAAATGCGGAGAAGCTCCACCTGTAGGGTCATCAAGATTACTATCGGGTGTATTTCTTTTATTCAGAGCATACTTCCATCTGTGATTTTGAATTTCTCCTAACATATCACTGTGTAACAAGCGATAATCTTCGTTTAAGTTTGTTGGACTGTAGAAAACAAATCGACGGTTTGAATATTGTTTGATTTGATCATACTGCCATATTTCATATGGATATTCAGCAGGAGAAGACGGTTGTTCTATCACACTACTTGGCGAACCATATTGTAAAAACACACGTCCTCTGTCCGTCTCAAAACCAACTTGAAAGTTCGTTGCAAAAAGTTTTTCAACAACCAGAACCTGTGCTTTATACTTCATCCATGCTTCATAGGCATTTTTTGGATCAGCCTGTTTCCAAAACGCTTGTAAATAACGGTAATTTTGTTCCTTATCCTTTTTCTTAAGTAAACGAATTATATTTTTCACTTCAGCTTGCCCCGAAATTGGAATTAAACTGGCTACATAATATACCGTAGAGTCCATATGAATACTTTCTTGGAAAGCAGGATCTAAGATAATTGATTCATAGGCTATTTCATTAACCTCCTCCGTGTTATTTCTATCAAAATCATAAGATGAACGTCCTAAAACTATTTTATCTCTATTTAAAATATTCAATTCTAAAGTATAAGCTCCTGTAGGTAAAAGACTGATGTCAATCACTTTTGAAACAGGTTGAATAGGAGAACCTTTATACCTAAAATACCTGGTATATTGTTCTAAATCTAGGTTTACATCTCTTCCCACAATCTTTTGTTCAACTACATAAACGGAATCTTCTAATCCTGAATCAGTATTGTATACTTCTAGGTAATACAGCATGTTTTGGATTTCTGTTGGATAGTAATTCCCTAACATTGGAACAACGTCATATCCAATTCTGGTGTAAATTGATTGTTCTTGTGGATTTGGATAAATGGTTTCTGCTGCTGTAAAAGATGAAATTGACAAACCTCGAGAAAGATCTTTCATCTCGATATTTTTATTCACCTCTAAAGCTTTGTTTTTAGAATTCACATCTTTGATTACCAAATCATACCGGTATTCACCGGGTGCTAATGGATATTTTTGAATATCAAAAAAATCTTCAACGATACTATCTATAAGCTCTGGACTTTTTAACAAATAACGATCTGCAAAAACTATCGTGTCATTTTGAGAAAAAACTTGGCTAATTTCTAGTTCAGCGAATGTGGAATTATCTTTTGTGATATACTTCAGACTGTACCCCTTAAAGTTGAGTTGAATTTCAATGTAATTCCCACTTTCTGGAGTATAGAATTGCCCTTCATTTAAATATGCTTTTAGGTTTTTATCTTGACTGAAGCTAAACCCGCATAAAATTGTTGCTAAAAACAATAAACTATATCTCATTTTCATATTTTTCACTTTGTATGGCATAAAGTTAGGCAAATTTAAGGTTTCCAACAAAAAAGTTAGCACTGTTGAGCAGAATGTATTCTTGACCGAGTAAATGAAGAGCTTTATTTATGCTGACACCTGTAAATCAATGTAAAAGAAAATATTTTAAAATTAATCCTGTTTTACACTTGTTATAAAAATATCTATTGCTACTTTTGTCGCGGAGAAATGGCAGAGCGGTTGAATGCACTAGTCTTGAAAACTAGCGTACCGAAGGGTACCGGGGGTTCGAATCCCTCTTTCTCCGCAAAAGGAAACCCACAGCTTTTTAGTTGTGGGTTTTTTTATTGGTTTAAACGACTCAAGACTTCATGTCTTGAAAGTCGGAGAAACCAATAAAAAAACTAAGCTCGACTGAAAGAAGAGCTGTGGTTTTTATGCTTGCAAAGGATGCCCACTCTGGGATCAATGAAATTAATCCAGTAAGAATGACTTAAACGACTCAAGACTTCATGTCTTGAAAGTCGGAGAAACCAATAAAAAAACTAAGCTCGACTGAAAGAAGAGCTGTGGTTTTTATGCTTGCAAAGGATGCCCACTCTGGGATCAATGAAATTAATCCAGTAAGAATGACTTAAACGACTCAAGACTTCATGTCTTGAAAGTCGGAGAAACCAATAAAAAAACTAAGCTCGACTGAAAGAAGAGCTGTGGTTTTTATGTTTGCAAAGGATGCCCACTCTGGGATCAATGAAATTAATCCAGTAAGAATGACTTAAACGACTCAAGACTTCATGTCTTGAAAGTCGGAGAAACCAATAAAAAATACGATTCTATATGAATTAGTGTGGATATAAGTTAAGTAAAAAAAGTCCTGCAAGGACGATATATGTTAGGGATGGACGTCAGTCCATTCATAGCTATGACCCTATGATTAACCAAATCCAAGATATTCGGAGAAATTGCATGCAATTTCTCCGAATATCTTGGATTTGGTTTTTACTTTGTTGCTATTCACCAAGGACTTACGTCCTTGGCTAATATATGCCGTACCTTCGGCACTTTTATTCTAATTCTGCGGTCTCCAATATGTTGGTGGGAATAAAATTGATTAATAGCTATACTAAAAGAAGTAACTTTTTTCAATCGTGATTACAAATCCAATTCTTCCATCCTCGTTTGGTAAAGGACACGATAAACATTAAAAACCAAAGGAGTTTACAATTAAAATATTTTTTTGCATATTTGGATATAACTATCACTATATATGATGCTAATAATTAGTCGCTTAGCATTCAAAAAAGAATTATGAAAAATATCATACTTATTGGCTTTATCATTTTAGCACTATTTTCTTGTAAAAAAGAAGATCAGAATACTGATTCAACACCAACAGATACGAGTACAGATAAAATATACTATTACGATCGTAAGGAAAATGAGGATCTACAAATTTATTCTTATGATGGAATTGTAGAGAAAAACTTAAGCAATGACAATACACATGATTATTGGTGGGTAAAAGTAAACCCAAGCAAAACGAAGTTTTTATGTTACCGTTCTCCAAAAGGAGCAGGATCAAACTCTTTTTCGTCTTGTGAATTAATGTTATTCGATATTGATGGAAGCAATGGAACTGTTATTGTTCCATTAAATCAATATGGTTGGGAAATCCAAGCACATGCAAAATGGTCTCCTGATGGAACAAAGATATTAGGGATAGCCAAATGCAAGGATCCTGACATCAACGACATGGTTTCACGTGGACGTATCGTTATTTTTGATACAGACGGCAGTAATCCTGTAATCGTATCAAAATTTACTCATGAAGTAGCAGACCCTGCTTGGTCTCATGATGGAAACAATGTGGTATATGTTGGCCCCTCTGATTTAAATGATCCGACCAATCCAGAAAAAGCCGAAATTTATCAGGCTACATTGAATTACAACACTATGGAATTAGAAAATCCAATTCGTTTAACTTTTGATGATAAATACTGTTATGATCCAGCTTGGTCTCCAGATGGTGAATGGATTGCGTATAGCAAAGGTGCTTTTATAAATCTTTTCTGGACAGAAAATCATGATATTTATAAATGTCGCCCTGATGGTTCGGAAGATGTTTTGGTTTTGCATGATGGAAAAGTCAACGGTGTTCCAACTTGGACTACAAATGGAAGTAAACTTGTATTCCATGTTCTTGGATTAAATACTCCACCACCTTTTAGTATTTATACATGCGACGCCAATGGTCAGAATAAGAAAAAGGTACTTGGAGATTTTGGTATTGAAAGAGCCACAGTATCGGCTGTAAATAAATAGTCCAATTTCAGATAATTAATGAGGACGAAGTAACCGCGTCCAATTAGTGATTGTGTAAAGTCCCCAAAATTAACTTCATAATAAAACATAATTAGTTCGTTAGGACGTAAAAAGCCATTATCTTTGCACACTTTTTAAGGCAAATTACATTAAAAACGATTGATTATGAACGAGTTTTTCGATTCTTTAAATTTAAATGAGATACTTAAAGCAACGATGGTTTTGTTCGCAGTTATTGATATAATTGGATCTATACCCATCATTATAAAAATCAAGGAAACCTCTGGAGATATACATGCAAATCGCATTACTTTAGTCTCATTGGTTATCATGGTTGCATTTTTAATCATGGGAGAAAGTTTACTGATGCTTTTTGGAGTTAACGTTGAGTCTTTTGCTGTTGCGGGTGCTTTTATTCTCTTTGCCATGGCCATTGAAATGATTATGGGGATTGAGCTGTTTAAAGACACGCCAACGACCGGTAAAAGCGCTGGCATCGTACCTTTGGCCTTTCCTATTATTGCTGGGGCAGGTTCAATGACAACTCTAATTTCACTTAGAGCAGAGTATGAAATGATAAACATTTTAATTGCCATCCTAATCAATATGGCCATTGTTCTGGTGGTGTTGAAACTTACACGAAGAATTGAACGTTTACTTGGACCTGGTGGAGTTGCAATTTTAAAGAAAGTTTTTGGAATTATCTTATTGGCAATAGCCGTGAAGTTGTTTGCGTCAAACTTCACACAGTTGTTTCAATAAGACTTCGTGAAGAATTTAGAAATAGAAAAACCCCGACAAGAAAATCTTATCGGGGTTTTTTAATATTTAAACTCACCAAAACCATAAGGTCTTAAGCAGTTTAGCATTGCAGTAAATTACTTCGCTGCGTTATATCTTTTGTTTACTTCATCCCAGTTAATTACATTAAAGAATGCATTAACATAATCTGGTCTTCTGTTTTGGTAGTGCAAATAATATGCGTGCTCCCAAACATCGATTGCAAGAACTGGTGTTCCTCCGCAACCTTCTCCCATTACTGGGTTGTCTTGATTTGGAGTAGAACATACTTCTAACTTACCATCTTTTACACAAAGCCAAGCCCAACCAGAACCAAATCTTGTTGCTGCAGCTTTTGCAAACTCATCTTTAAACGCTTCAAACGAACCAAAAGCTGAATCAATTGCATCTTTGATATCACCTGTTGGGTCACCACCACCATTTGGCGACATTACTGTCCAAAACAAATTATGGTTATAGAAACCACCTCCGTTATTTCTTACTGCAGGCTTATCTTTTCCTTGTACTAAAATTTCTTCGATTGACTTTCCTTCTAAATCAGTTCCTTTAATTGCTGCGTTTAGATTGTTTGTATATCCTTGATGGTGTTTACCATGGTGGATTTCCATTGTTTTCGTGTCAATATGTGGTTCTAATGCATCGTGTGCATAAGGTAAATTTGGTAATTCGAATGCCATTTTTTTTGTGTTTTTAGTTAATAAATCTGTTTAATCAAATATAACGAATTAAAGACAA
>Ga0209075_1002568_pt1 | contig 15888 bp, 20 predicted proteins | sample Stecom2011_FD_187523 | JGI IMG/M metagenome (GOLD analysis project Ga0209075, IMG submission 187523) | Agricultural soil microbial communities from Utah to study Nitrogen management - Steer compost 2011 (SPAdes) (version 2) | ecosystem: Environmental > Terrestrial > Soil > Agricultural land...
CCAGTTTGCGCCAGACCACGGTTGCGGCTCTTTTGCACCTTGCGGAATTTCATACGCTTAGGTTGTAACATTTCGCTTCTCCTTACTTACGACCTTTGCCGCGCTTAGCTGGTTTCGGTTGCTGTTGTTCTTCTTGAATCGGCATAGCACCCAAGATTTCACCACGGAAAACCCAAACTTTCACGCCAATGATACCGTAAGTGGTTGCAGCTTCAGCTGTCGCGTAGTCAATGTCCGCACGCAATGTATGCAATGGAACACGACCTTCACGATACCATTCAGTACGAGCAATTTCTGCCCCGCCTAAACGACCGCTAACTTCAACCTTGATACCTTTAGCACCTAAACGCATAGCATTTTGAACTGCGCGCTTCATAGCACGACGGAACATAACGCGGCGCTCTAATTGACCAGCAATGTTCTCGCCAACCAATTTTGCGTCGAGCTCTGGCTTACGTACTTCAGAAATATTAATCTGAGCAGGAACGCCTGTGAGCTTTGAAATCGCTTGACGCAATTTCTCAACGTCTTCACCTTTTTTACCAATGACCACACCTGGACGTGCTGTGTGAATAGTCACACGAACACTTTTCGCCGGGCGCTCGATAACAATTCGAGAAACAGAAGCGCTTTTCAGCTCTTTGTTCAAGAATTCACGAACCTGGTGATCACTATGTAGGTTATCCGCAAAGTCCTTAGAATCTGCATACCATGTTGCATTGTATGGCTTAGTGATACCTAGGCGGATACCATTAGGATGTACTTTCTGACCCATAACTTATCTCCTAGCTATCTGACACAATCACAGTAATGTGGCTGGTACGCTTCAAGATACGATCCGCGCGACCTTTAGCTCGTGGCTTAATTCGCTTCATCGTGGGACCCTCGTCGACCATGATTGCTGAAACTCTCAGCTCATCAATGTCGGCACCTTCGTTGTGCTCGGCATTCGCAATAGCTGATTCAAGAACTTTCTTGATCAGTACTGCTGCTTTCTTTGGACTATAAGCCAAAGTTTCGAGCGCTTGCGCAACGTTTTGGCCGCGGATTTGATCCGCTACCAGACGCCCCTTCTGCGGAGAAAGGTGGGCAAACTTATGCTTAGCAATAGCTTCCATTATATTCACCTCTTACCGTTTCTTCGCTTTCTTATCAGCGACGTGGCCGCGATAAGTACGAGTCGGAGCAAATTCGCCAAGCTTGTGACCAATCATTTCGTCTGAAATGAATACTGGTACGTGCTGACGACCGTTATGAACAGCGATGGTCAAACCAATCATATCTGGAATGATCATTGAACGACGGGACCAAGTTTTAATTGGTTTCTTTTCCCCGCTTTCCATCGCTTTCTCCACCTTTTTCAATAGGTGAAGGTCAATAAATGGACCTTTTTTAAGAGAACGTGGCATTCTTTAACCCCTTGCCTTATTTAGTGCGACGACGCACGATGTACTTGTCAGTACTCTTGTTCTTACGAGTTTTATAACCCTTCGTAGGAACACCCCATGGTGTAACTGGATGACGTCCACCTGATGTACGGCCTTCACCACCACCGTGTGGGTGGTCAACCGGGTTCATGGCAGCACCACGAACAGTAGGACGAATGCCACGCCAGCGCGATGCACCAGCTTTACCCAATTGCTTGAGCATGTGTTCAGCATTACCAACTTCACCGATGGTCGCACGACAATCAGCTAATATCTTACGAACTTCGCCTGAACGTAAACGAACTGTTACGTAGATACCATCACGCGCAATCAACTGAACGTAAGCACCAGCAGAACGTGCAATTTGAGCACCTTTGCCTGGCTTCATTTCAACTGCGTGAATGACACTACCCACTGGGATATTACGCATAGGGATGGCGTTACCAGGTTTGATCGGAGAGTCTATGCCAGACATTACCGGGTCACCCACTTTCAAGCTCTTTGGAGCAAGAATGTAACGACGCTCACCATCAGCATATAAAACCAATGCGATGTTCGCAGAACGGTTCGGATCGTATTCAATACGTTCAACTTTTGCCGGAATTCCGTCTTTGTTGCGTTTGAAGTCGATCAGACGATAGTGTTGCTTGTGCCCACCACCGATATGGCGAACAGTAGTACGACCGTGGTGGTTACGACCGCCACTTTTACTGTTCTTCTCCAGTAATGGAGCATAAGGCTTACCCTTATATAGGTCTTGGCCAACGACTTTAACGACGTGGCGACGACCCGGGGATGTAGGCTTCTGTTTAACAACAGCCATTTTCAATATCCTCCTGTTTACTCAGCGCCGCCAACGAAATCGATGTCAGCACCTTCGCCCAGGGTTACGTAAGCTTTTTTCCAATCGCTACGTTTGCCTGTACGCGCACCAAAACGTTTAGTTTTACCTTTCACGTTAAGAGTACGTACGCCAGTTACTTCGACTTCGAACAGTTTTTCTACAGCAGCTTTAATTTCTGCCTTCGTTGCATCGTTAACTACCTTGAAAACAACAGTGTTGTCATTTTCCGCAGTCAGAGTTGCTTTCTCTGATACGTGAGGTGCTAAGATTACTTTTAATAAGCGTTCTTCGCGAATCATGCCAATGCCTCCTCAAGCTGCTTCACTGCATCTGCGGTGAACAGTACTTTTTCGAATGCGATCAGGCTAACAGGATCAATGCCTTGAACGTCACGAACGTCTACTTTATGTAGGTTACGTGAAGCCAAGAACAAGTTCTCGTCAACATCTTTGGTCACGATAAGAACGTCCTGAAGATCTAGTTCTTTAAGCTTTGCTACCAACTGCTTTGTCTTTGGTGAATCGATACCAAAGCTTTCAACAACTAATAAGCGGTCTTGACGAACTAATTCAGACAGGATGCTTTTAAGAGCACCACGATACATTTTCTTGTTTACTTTCTGGCTGTGATCTTGTGGTTTGGCTGCGAAAGTTACGCCACCAGAACGCCAGATTGGACTACGTGTAGTTCCGGCACGAGCGCGACCAGTACCTTTTTGGCGCCAAGGCTTAGCCCCACCACCAGATACTTCAGAACGCGTTTTTTGTGCACGGCTACCTTGACGTGCGCCTGACGCATAGGCTACTACAACCTGATGCACCAAAGCTTCATTGTACTCACGTCCAAAGGTAGCTTCGGAAACTTCAAGAGCGCCTTTCGCGTCTTTTAATGCTAATTCCATCACTAATCTCCTCAGACGTTACGCTTTAACCGCTGGTTTAACGATGATGTTGCCGCCAGAAGCACCTGGGACTGCACCTTTAACCAGAAGTAAGTTGCGCTCTGCGTCAACACGGACAACTTCAAGGGACTGCACTGTTACGCGCACGTTACCCATTTGGCCGGGCATTTTCTTACCTTTGAAAACTTTACCCGGTGATTGGTTCTGCCCCGTTGAGCCAAGAGCACGATGCGACACAGAGTTACCGTGCGATCTGTCTTGACCGGCGAAGTTCCACCGTTTAATGGCACCTTGGAAACCTTTACCTTTAGAGGTGCCGGTTACATCTACCATTTTTGTTTCATTAAATAGTTCGACTGTCAGCTCAGCGCCTACTTCGATATCAGTACCTTCTTCCCCGTTAAGGCGGAATTCCCACAGGCCGCGGCCTGCTTCAACACCCGCTTTCGCGAAGTGTCCTGCTGAAGGTTTGCTGACTCGATTGGCTTTCTTGCTGCCAGTGGTCACCTGAAGTGCACGGTAACCGTCTGTCTCCAGAGTCTTTATCTGGGTGACACGGTTTGATAGCACTTCGATCACAGTCACAGGAACAGAAACGCCATCTTCTTGGAAGATACGTGTCATTCCCACTTTACGACCGACTAGACCAATAGCCATGTTAAAACCTCTTATCCAGAATCCTATTGCTCACTTAGCCCAGGCTGATTTGTACATCAACACCAGCAGCCAGGTCTAAACGCATCAGAGCGTCTACTGTTTTATCAGTAGGCTCAATGATATCGATAAGGCGCTTGTGGGTACGAATCTCGTACTGGTCACGTGCGTCTTTATTCACGTGTGGGGAAGTCAACACAGTGAATTTTTCTTTACGAGTAGGTAATGGAATAGGTCCACGTACCTGAGCACCCGTGCGTTTCGCTGTATCTACGATTTCCGCTGTCGACTGATCGATTAAGCGGTGATCGAAGGCTTTCAGGCGAATCCGAATTCTTTGACTTGACATATCAAAGCCTCATCCAAAAGAGCATTTAAAAAAGAGCATAAAAAAACACGCCACTTTACTCGCTTTCTGCGAGAAGTGGGAGCTTTTTAAACCACCGTTCAACCCCAAATCGGGGCTGTTGTGACAGGCCGCAACACTCTTTGCTTGTGGCCTGTAAAACCAACGCCTTAATTAAGACGTTGGCGAATTATAAAGATCTACCAACAGATGTCAATACAAATAACGACTTAATTCGCTGCTGCTGAAGCAAAAAACATCAGGTAAATAAGCCTACCATTGTTGAGGTTGTCACCAAATGACTCACCCGCCGTATGCCATAACCAAGGGCGAAGAAGAATAAGTCGATTAAACCGCATTGGAACACGCATCGTCATTTCCCACTTGCTTTCATCAAGCGAGTCACGATCGAGTAAATTCTCAGTCCATTCTTTCGCTGAAGGCGCGCCAAATAACTGCAGTGCTTCATGATCACTTAACGGCGCTCGGTCAGTATTTGTTTCGCGATGCCTAAAAAACTCCGTTCCTCCCTGACAATCTTCTGGTTCACTGAGGTATAAAATGCCCGACCAATGAGACGGATCCACATGGACCTTTGCTTTACCAAGATCATTGCCTAAGGCAATTCGGCATTTGGCATGCGCTTGAGTTTTATCAAGTGCGACTAAGGGCTCGCCTACTAGCCGAGACACTTCTTCCGTCAGCCCTTCTAAGTTTATTCTTTCTACTGAGTTTCTTCCTGGATATGGCCCTTGCTGCTCGGGATATGTTAAATTTAAAGCTGCTTTGCGCAGTTCTTTAACATTGCCATAAAAATCATCTACAACAATCATCGAAATTGGCATAATCAAACCTAACTATTAAATCGTTTAGCCCACAGCCGAATTGGCTCTGGGCTTATCTGAGTAAATCACCCAACCTATTTTATTATTTTGCTGTTGCGTACGCTTCAACTGCACGCCAAACGCGTAAAGCGTTGCCATGCAAAATCAGGTCTATTTGTTGTTTGTTGTAACCTCGGTCAAGCAAGCCTTGTATAAGATTGGGGTAGGCACTTGCGTCTTTTAATCCAACTGGTAGCGAGTCGCCTACTCCGTCATAATCTGAACCTATACCTACGTGTTCAATACCAACCAGCTTCACGATGTGATCGATATGGTCGAGCACATTATTTAGGCTTGCAAACGGGAATGGATTGTTTGTACGCATTTCTGCAATAGCAGCTTTGGCTTCAGTTGTGTCTTCGCCTAAACGCTCATTAATATTTTCTTCTAGACGCTTCAAACGTGCACTATATTGGTTTGCTTCACGCGTTACGAAGGTAGAGCCAAACGTGACCTGAATGACGCCTCCGTTTTCGGCTAATGCCTTAATCATGTCATCACTCATATTCCGCTGCCAACCTGGCGTGAAATGGCGAGCTGACGAATGCGTCGCGATAACCGGCGTTTTAGTAATTTTCAACACATCGTAAAATGCTAAATCTGACACATGCGAAATATCGACCATCATCCCAATCCGATTCATCTCCGCCACAAGGGTTTTACCAAACGGGCTTAAACCGCCCCAACTATTACGAGTGTCATACGATGAATCTGAAATGTGGTTGTCTAGTGAGTGAGTCAGAGTAATATAACGTACGCCACGCTTATGGAAGTGATGTAAATTTTCTAGCTTCCCTTCAATTGGCGCACCATTTTCCATGCCCATAGGTAATGAAATAAGGCCTTCTGCAAACTGGCGTTCTACGTCGTCAGCTGAATATGGGATAGCAAATTTCTCTGGTGCCCGATAAACCATTGACTCGACAAAGTCGATTAAATGGTTTGCTAAGGTATAGGCACCTTTGTCTTCATATGAAACTGGAATGTAAATTGCCATAAACGGGGCATTCAAGCCACCTGCAAGCGCACGTTCGTAATCGAAATCGCCACGTTCTGCTGCAAATGCAAGGTCTTCCCAATCGTTCATTAAACGCCATGGCGCATCCACATGGGTATCAATAATAATTGAGTTCTTTGCAATCGCCCGAGCTTCATCGCTCACAATAATATCGTTCGCCAATACCGGCGCGCTAAGTAGCGTTGCTGCAATCAAACTGCTTAATAATTTTAATTTCATGAGTTTGTCCACGCTTAAGTAATAATTAAAAGAGTCTTTACCAACCTACCAGAATTTTATCTAGCCTTCGAGTTCACCAACCGCAACATTTAGACACTCCGCCGTTTTCCGAGCCTGCTCGACCAGTAATATTTGCCCATCAAGTAATGGTTGTATTGACTCTGCACGCGGCCCTTGTTCGCTTAACAGGCGACGCCACTGCCGTGCACCTGGTAATCCTTGGTAAAGTCCAAGCATATGTCGCGCCACGTGCCAGAAACGGCCACCTTCAGCTAAGTAGCCTTCAATATAAGGGAACATACGTTCAACAACTTCAAACCGTTCCTGTACCTGTGGCTTGCCACCAAGCTCTGCATCTATTCCCTGCAACAACCATGGGTTTTGATAAGCAGCGCGGCCAATCATGACTCCGTCTATGTGACGTAAATGCTCACGCCCTTCTTCAAGGGTTTGAACACCACCATTAATATGTAAGTCAAACTGGGGGTAATCGCGCTTCGCTTGATACACACGATTATAGTCTAGCGGCGGTATATCGCGATTCTCTTTTGGGCTTAAGCCTTTTAACCACGCCTTACGCGCGTGCAAAATAACCCGTGGGCATGCCACTTCACTTAAACGGTCGAGTAAAGCACACAAAAATTCATAACTGTCTTGTTCATCAATACCTAAACGGGTTTTTACCGTAACTGGCACATCAGGCGCAGCGTCTTGCATAGCTTTTATACAATCAGCTACTAACTGTGGTTCAGCCATTAAGCAAGCACCAAAGCTACCGTTTTGCACTCTATCGGAAGGGCAACCCACGTTTAAGTTTATTTCATCGTAGCCACGCTCAGCCGCCAAGCGGGCACAATGGGCTAAGTCTTTCACACTGCTACCACCTAGCTGCAAGGCTACAGGATGTTCCTCTGGGTTATATTCCAGCAAATCGTACTTGCCATAAATAATTGCACCAGTGGTCACCATTTCCGTGTACAACAATACCGACTGCGAAAGCTGACGATGAAAGAAACGGCAATGCCGATCAGTCCAGTCGAGCATAGGGGCTACGCTATAAGGCGAAGTCCCTATTACACTGGCAAACCGCGCTGTACCCGTCTTACTGCTTACATTCATTTTTCCACCGTTTGCTGTTAATTACTTTCAAATGACCTTTGTTATCGTTGCAACATACGCGTAATAAAAGACCGGAAAATTATACATCAGGAATCTAAATCTTTCAGAAATGATAGCTCTTAAATATAAACAATCTGATCCATACCATTGACCGAGCACTAAAACAGCACATTCATGGGTTGTTGGTTGTCCTCTTGAACTAGATTACCCGAAGCAAAATTGCGTGATATACTCCGTTTATGACTACACATAACGTTGAAAATTTATTAGCGCAAGCTAAAGCTACATGCGAGAATCGTGGGGTACGAATGACACCAACTCGCAGTGAAGTGTTCCGTATTTTATCTGGCCGGGAAGACGCTATTGGTGCTTACGACCTGCTTGATTTACTTAAAGCTGCTGTGCCAAATGCAAAGCCCCCTACTATTTATCGGGCGCTCGATTTTCTACAAGAGCAAGGCTTCGTACATAAAATAGCGTCAACCAATAGTTATGTTTTATGTACCCATTTCGATCACCAGCATACTGCTCAAATGCTTATTTGTATGGATTGTCGCGCCGTTCAAGAAGTACACTCATCGGGTGTCGACATTGCTATGGTAGAACAAGCGAGCAAGTATGGCTTCGACTTGCATCATCAAACCGTGGAAGCCCATGGTATATGTAGTAACTGTCGCGAAGAATCATAGTAACTATAAGCATCAATATTAGGATGTAGAATTAATATGAATGTTGAATTTGTGAACCCATTTTTGTCGTCATTACAAAATGTTTTATCAATGATGGCGCAAGTCGATTTGAAGCCGGGTAAAGCGGCCCTTAAAAAAGATGATCGAGCGCGCGGAGACGTGTCAGGTTTAATTGGCATGATTGGCCCACAAACTAAGGGGTCTTTTTCAATTTCTTTTGAAGAAGGCTTAGCCATTGAAATCATGCATAAAATGTTAGGCGAAAAGCCCACTGAAATAAATGATGACATTATTGATATGGTTGGTGAAATAACCAACATGGTTACAGGTGGTGCCAAGCGTATTCTTGGCGAAAATGGTTTTGATTTTAATATGGCCTCACCCGTTGTTGTTTCTGGCATGAATCACACCATTAAACACCGCTCCGATGGCCCGCGCATTATTATGCCGTTTAGCCATGCGACCGGGAAAGCTTACTTAGAAATTTGCTTCGATAAATTATAAAGGCCTGGGTGCGTGTTTAGCCACTAATAGACATTAGCCTCATAAACCAGAGTCACCCGCCTTGCCACGTTACACAGCAGTTCATACGCCACCGTGCCCACATGTTGGGCTATTTCTTCTACAGGTAAGTCTGGGCCCCAAAGTTGAGCTGTCATGCCCGGCTCCATATTTGAATCAGGGCCTAAATCTATCGTCACCATATCCATAGCTACACGGCCTACTAACGGGTAACGTTTGCCGTCTATCCATACGGGTGTTCCTTGAGGGGCTAATCGCGGATAACCGTCGCCATAACCTATAGCGACAATACCTAAACGGGTGTCGCGTGAACTTGTCCAAGCCGAACCATAGCCAACACTGTCACCCATTTTTATATCTCGGGTTGAAATAACGTCTGCACATAACTTCATGACAGGCCGCAATTGCTTCACTCGCGGGCTCAAGGACTCATGCTCTTGCAGAAACGGACTAATACCATACATAGCTAAACCAGGCCGTACCCAATCATAACTTTGCCCTAAACGCGCAAATAATGCTCCCGAGTTAGCTATCGAAGTAGCTTCTGGATTAAGGTTATTCACTAAACGCGAAAAATAGGCTAATTGCTCATCATTTTTAAGGTGCCCTGGTTCATCAGCGCAAGCTAAATGGCTCATTAAAATCGGAGTCGATGCCACATTCTCAGATTCAGCTAAAGCCTTAAACCAGTGTTCAGCTTCCGCCGGCTCCACACCAAGACGGTGCATACCCGTGTCCACTTTCAACCATACTTTTAACGGTTCAGGCAATTCCTGCGCTTCAAGCACCGCATTCACTTGCCACCTATGATGAATAACCGGTTGAATATTACTTGCGGCTAGCATCGGCAGTTGATCGTCGGCAAAGAAACCTTCCAACAGGACTATTGGCCTGCTGATGCCTGCCGTACGCAACTCTAGGGCCTCTTCAAGCCGAGCAACGCCAATGGCATCCACGTCGTGCAGCTCTTGCGCTATACGCGTTAGCCCATGACCATAAGCATTGGCTTTGAGCACAGCCAATATTTTTCGTCCGCCAGCTTCATCTCGAATAACGTCAATATTATGCGACAAAGCAGGTAAATCGATTGCGGCCCACGCTGATCTCATGCGTTAAAAGTCTCCAATTTCGGCATCAGCATAGTTGTCGAAACGTGACAGTTGCCCATGGAATTTCACTTTAATACGGCCTATTGGCCCGTTACGCTGCTTACCAATAATAATTTCAGCTAAGCCTTTGTCTTCCGTCGTGTCAGGGTGATAGACCTCGTCACGATAAATAAACATAATCACGTCGGCGTCTTGCTCAATGGAACCTGATTCACGTAAATCCGAGTTTATTGGGCGTTTATCGGCTCGTTGCTCAAGTGACCGGTTTAACTGTGATAAGGCAACCACTGGGCATTTCAATTCTTTTGCGAGTGCTTTTAACGAACGTGAAATTTCGGCTATTTCAAGGGTTCGGTTTTCATGCATACCTGGCACTGTCATCAACTGCAAATAGTCCACCATAATCATGCTAATGCCACCGTTTTCTTTATACACTCGGCGTGCCCGTGAACGTACTTCTGTAGGCGTTAGGTTCGACCCATCGTCAATATACAGTTTGCCTTTTTCTTTTAGCATGGTCATCACAGAGCCAATACGCGCCCAATCGTCGTCGTCTAAATTTCCGGTTCGAATTTTGGTTTGGTCAACACGACTTAAAGAAGCAAGCATCCGCATCATCAATTGTTCGGCAGGCATTTCTAAACTGAAAACTAAAACTGGATAGTCTTCATTCAGTGCAGCACGCTCAGCTAAGTTCATCGCAAATGTCGTTTTCCCCATAGAAGGCCGACCTGCCACAATAATAAGGTCTGAGCTTTGCAAGCCTGTCGTCATTTTATCGAGTAAATGGAAACCTGTACCAACACCTGTCACACCACTATTGTCTTTTTGTTGACTGAGAAACTCAATACGTTCAAGTGTTCTTGATAGAATTTCGCTTAAGTTCTCTGGACCTTCGTCTTTTTTCGCGCGCTTCTCTGCAATGGCAAACACTTTGGTTTCGGCTTCATCAAGAAGCTCAACGCTGCTGCGCCCTTTCGTATCGAAACCACTTTCCACAATACCATTGGCCACAGCAATAATTTCACGAACCACAGCCCGTTCTCGTACAATATCTGCATAGGCTAAAATGTTCGCAGCACTTGGCGTGTTTTTCTGTATTTCTAATAGATAGGCAAACCCGCCTACAGCATCAAGCTCATTGCTCAGCTCTAAATGCTCAGAAAGGGTAATAATATCGATGGGTTTGCCATGCTCAAGTAGTTTCTGCATTGCATCAAAAACAATGCCGTGTGAGCGCAAATAAAAATCTTCCTTAATAACGTGTTCAGAAACGCTGTCCCAAGCTTGGTTGTTTAAAATAAGGCCACCGAGTATCGACTGCTCTGCATCTATTGAATGCGGTGCAGTTTTGAGTGCTTCGACTTTATGATCTTGACGTTTTTTAGGTTCAGCCATTTTAAACAAAGTTCCTTCAGTAACTAAGAGATCAATAATACACAGACGCCAAAAAAAAAGCAGCACCGAAGTGCTGCCTTTTCAGATGGCTTACTTAAACAAGGCTTACGCGTTTGCTTGAATAACCAGCTTAATGCTTGCTGTAACGTCTGCGTGTAGTTGGAGTTCAATATCAAACTCGCCAACTTCACGAAGTGTACCGTGTGGCATAAGAATTTCACTTTTCTGAACTTCAACACCAGCCGCAGTAATTGCTTCTGCGATATCACGTGTACCAATTGAACCGAACAGCTTACCTTCGTCACCAGCTTTAGAACTAATAACTACAGTTTCCAGTGCATTCACTTGCTCAGCACGGCCTTCTGCAGCTTTCAGTGTAGCAGCGAGTTCAGCTTCAAGCTCTGCACGGCGTTGTTCAAACATTTCAACGTTTGCTTTTGTTGCAGGTACTGCCTTTCCACGTGGGAAAAGGAAGTTACGTGCATAACCAGATTTCACAGCTACTTGGTCGCCCAAGCCGCCGAGTTTGGCTACTTTGTCTAATAAAATAATGTTCATACGTTGCTACTCCTGTTACTTGTGACCATCGGTGTATGGCAGCAAGCTCAAGTAACGAGCACGCTTAATTGCGCGAGCTAGTTGACGCTGATACTTAGCTGATGTACCGGTGATACGGCTAGGAACAATTTTACCGCTTTCGGTAACATAGTTCTTCAGCGTAGCAATATCTTTATAATCAATTTCTTTAACGCCTTCTACCTTAAAGCGGCAGAACTTACGACGACGGAAAAAACGAGCCATGATGTTCTCCTGTTAAACCTGTTCTATCTTCTGTGCGTGCAGTACCAACTTACCCATGCCATTTTGATCTTCATGACGCTGAATAAAACCGGTTACAATAATTACACTACCCAGAGTTAAAATTTCTGACCACGCTTGGGTCCACTCGCCACTTGCTACCACCTGAATTCGTGTATAACACTGCCGGTGTAAACCAGCTTCAGTCTGCATGGAACGATGTTCAACCGTTAAATGCAAGTGCGGTACGCCAGCGGGGCTTCTGCTTATTTTCGGCGACTTCGTTAATGTGCCAGCGATAATAAGCTGATTTGTTCCCAATGCGTTCACATTCACTGTTCTTACTCTTCAGAGTCTGAATCAGCTTCCGTTTCTTCGGTCTCATTTTCAGTTTCAGCTTTCGCGTCGCGACGATCTTCACGATTATCACGGTCTTCACGATGATCTTCACGACCTTCTCTTGACTTCGCAAAAGGTGAAGGCTCAGAATTAGCTTCGTCCTTACGCATAATCAGGTTACGCAGTACCGCGTCGTTGTAGCGGAAGTTGGTCTCTAACTCGTCAATTACTTCAGCTGAAGCTTCAATGTTCATAAGAACATAGTGAGCTTTGTGTAGCTTATTAATTGGGTAAGCTAGTTGGCGACGGCCCCAGTCTTCTAAGCGGTGAATTGAACCACCACCTTGTGTAATGGTTTCGCTGTAACGCTCAACCATTCCTGGTACCTGCTCGCTCTGGTCTGGATGGACCATGAATACGATTTCATAATGACGCATTTAATTGCTCCTTATGGATTAAAGCCTGAGTTCAGCTCAGCCCGGCTGACGTGAAGGCAAGGAACTTGACATAATTCAGGGCTGATTCAAGCGGGCGAATTTTACGTAATTTACTGCGCAATTACAAGACAATAAAAACCCAGTACATTAACCACGCTGACGTACGGCTTCAAACAGGCATACACCAGCCGCCACAGAAACATTTAAGCTGCTTACCGTGCCTTTTAACGGTATGGAAATAAGCTCATCGCATAGTTCGCGCGTTAGCCGACGAATACCCGTGTCCTCAGCACCCAAAACTAAAGCCGTTGGGCCGGTTAATTTACTAGCATATAAAGAATCCGTCGCTTCACCAGCAGTACCTACAATCCAAATTCCTAAGTCTTGTAGTTCGCGCAATGTACGAGCTAGGTTAGTGACCACAATAAAGGGCACTATTTCCGCAGCTCCACTGGCAACTTTGCGTACGACACTGGTGAGCTTCGACGACTTGTCTTTAGGCACAATGACGGCAGTTACGCCAGCTGCATCGGCGGTACGTAAACAAGCACCTAGGTTATGTGGGTCGGTCACTTGGTCGAGTACCAAAAATAACGGCGCCGTTTTGCTGTTCTCAATCAATGCTGGTAAATCATTCTCGGTTAATTGTGCTAACGCCGTAACAACGACCAGTACACCTTGGTGGTTACCTTCGCCACAACGGTTATCGAGTACTTTACGCTGACAAAACTGAGGCCGCACACCCGCTTGTTTAGCAAGCTTTAAAATAGCACCGTGGTCGAGTTTGTCTTTAGCTTGCTGAACAAATAACTCAACCACGCGCTCAGGAGCGTGGTTTAAAATGGCTTGTACCGAGTGAACACCAAATACTTCTTCTTTTTTACTCATCGTTTTTTATTTTTCCCACGTTTCGCTTGCGGTTTGCGCCCTTTCGGCGGTGTTTTTTGGCTCAATTTTTTGCCCGTGTGAGGCTTACCACTTTTGCCAGGTTTTGTATTTTTCGCTGGTTTGCCAGGCTTAGCTTTAATAATAATGGGTGCTGGCAATTCCGAGCCACTTGAGGTCACTGAAATTAACTGGAAGTCAATTTTACGCTCGTCAAGGTTAACCCCCATTACCCGCACTACTACTTTGTCGCCAATACGATAAACTTGGCGCGACTGTTCACCAATCAGCATGTGGCGATTAGGGTCAAAATGATAATATTCGCTCGGTAAGTTAGAAATATGCGCCAAGCCGTCAATCATCATTTCATCAAGGCGAATAAACAAACCAAAGTTTGTAACTGATGCAATCACACCTGGGAACTCTGAGCCTACGTGATCTTGCATAAACTCACTTTTCAGCCAGTCGTCGACTTGCCGCGTAGCTTCATCTGCACGGCGCTCTGTCGAAGAACAATGAGGACCAAGGTTAGCTAATTGTTCTTCGGAATAAAGCGCCGCCCCTTCTAAGCCACCATAAGGCGTTTTTTGCTTTTTCAATACTTGCTTAATCACCCGGTGCAGTATTAAGTCTGGGTAACGTCGAATAGGTGAAGTGAAATGAGCATAGGCTTCAAGCGCCAGCCCAAAGTGGCCAAGGTTTTCAGGGCTGTACACAGCCTGCTGCAATGACCGCAATAACATCATTTCAATTAATTCTTTATCAGGGCGCTCGGCAACTTGAGCCAACACAGCACTGAAGTCCGCCGGGCTAGGTTCGCCGCTGGTAGTCATCACAATACCCAGTTCGCCAAGTAATAAACGGAAACTCTCTAAGCGTTCTTCATCGGGTTGGTCATGAACACGAAACAAGGCATGAGCCTCGTTCTTTTCAACGAAACGTGCTGCTGCCACGTTGGCCATGATCATGCATTCTTCAATTAGCATGTGTGCATGGTTACGGTGAACCGGTTCTATCCGTTCAATTTTACGTTGTGCATTGAAAATAAAACGGGTTTCAACACTTTCAAAGTCGATTGCGCCGCGCACATCGCGGGTTTTACGCAACACCTTATACAAGCCATGCAGGCTTTCAATATGTGGCACTATACTGCTGTATTGTTCTCGTAGCTCTGGGTCGCCGTCTAAAATGGCCGCAACCTTGGTATAGGTCATACGCGCATGTGAATTCATAATGGCAGGATAAAATTTGTAGCTTACAAGTTTGCCACGTTCGCCCACCACCATTTCTGCCACCATGCATAAACGGTCTTCGTTTGGATTCAGTGAACATAGACCATTCGACAGCTTTTCTGGCAACATTGGAATAACGTTGTCTGGAAAATAAACTGAATTACCACGTTCTGTAGCTTCTTTATCGAGTTGCGTGCCAACACGCACATAATGGCTTACATCAGCAATTGCTACCCATAAGCGAAAACCTTTGTTGTCGGGCTCACAGTACACGGCATCGTCAAAGTCACGAGCATCTTCGCCATCAATGGTAATCAGCGGTAATTTGCGTAAATCAACGCGCCCTTTTTTGTCTTGCTCGGTTACTTCGTCAGCAACTTTTTTTAATTCATTCATAACTGTTGCCGACCATTCATGTGGCAAACCATGCTCACGAATAGCCACTTCAATTTCCATACCCGGTGCCATGTGTTCACCCAGCACTTCGACAACCTTGCCAATCGGGTTACTGCGTTTTGTTGGCCGGTTTTGTATTTCTGCCACCACCATTTGCCCATGGCGTGCGCCATTATTAAATTCTTTGGGGATAATGAGATCTTGGCTGAGGCGCGAGTCGTCTGGAACTACTAATGCCACACCTTGGTCAACAAAATAACGGCCAACAACTTCCGTTTTACCTTGTTCAATAACACGCACAATACGTGCTTCAATACGACCTTTATGGTCAGCCGTACCGGCTTTAACAAGAACTGTGTCGCCGTGCATGGTGAGTTGCATTTGGTGATACGGTAAATATAAGTCTTTACCGCCCTCTTCTAATTGTACGAAGCCGAAACCGTCGCGATGGCCAATCACCTTGCCGCGTTTTAAGTCCATACGCTCAGGTAAACCATAAGAATCGGAACGGGTGTACACCAACTGACCATCACGCTCCATTGCTCTTAGCCTACGCTTTAAGCCAATGTGCTGACGTTCGTCTTTCAGTTCGAATTTTTCAATCAGGCTCGAGTAGGAAGTAGGCTTGATATCTGCTTGAACCGCGTGTAGCAGTTCGTCTCTCGAAGGAA
>Ga0209075_1002569_pt1 | contig 15880 bp, 17 predicted proteins | sample Stecom2011_FD_187523 | JGI IMG/M metagenome (GOLD analysis project Ga0209075, IMG submission 187523) | Agricultural soil microbial communities from Utah to study Nitrogen management - Steer compost 2011 (SPAdes) (version 2) | ecosystem: Environmental > Terrestrial > Soil > Agricultural land...
CGATTTGATTTTATCGGTAAATAATGAAACGGGTACGGTTGGGCTTGAATATGTTGGTAAAGAGCAACACGAAGTATTGGCGAGTGATCTCGTGTTTTTCTTAGAGCGTGTCCAGCCTATCTAGCTTAACTATTGGGGAGTAATTGATTACTCCCCAATAGTTAGCTATTAATAACTATTGAACAAGCTTACTTACTAACCACGGAGGCTCAATGACGGATGCGACCGAACAGTTAGGCGGAACCTTGGTTTATTTGGCATCTGAAGACATACGCGTTGCAGCTTCCTTGCTGTTTCAAGCGTATCAAAACGATCCTATCTTCCAGCATATTTTCCAACATGACAAAGAGGGTTACGAACAGCGGTTACGTGCGGCTATTCGTGAAGAGTTGATGGTGTTTTGGCAAAACCAACAACCTATGTTTGGTGTTTTCGACCAAGAAACTCTTGAAGGCGTGGTGTGTTTAACTCGGCCAGGAGAGCACTTTGGTGGCGACCGAGTATGGCATTGGCGTTTAAAAATGCTGTTAACGGCGGGTTTTGTGAGCACCAAACAAATGCTCGAAAAAGAACGATTAATTAGCGAAGCCATTCCTGCTGAAAACTACCACATGGTCGTATTTTTAGCTGTACACCCAAGGTATCAGCAACGGGGCTTGGGTGACTTGTTAGTGCAAGCTGTACAAGAAGAAATGCGTACACATCCGGAATCGGAAGGGGTTGCTGTATTTGCTACACGGCCAGAGTATGAACGTTTTTTTGCTGCACGAGGCTACGAGCCGCTGGCAGAAATTGATCAAGGCGGTATTCGTGGGCAATTACTTTACTTAAGTCGCAGCGCTCTTGATGTGGAAGGAAAAGCATAATGGAATTTAAAAGTTTTGCGGAGTTTTACCCTTACTACCTTAAAGAACATACTAACTTCATCTGTCGCTTATTGCATTATGTGGGGAGTACACTGATTTTAGCCGTACTTGCTTTTGCAGTTCTCACCATGAATTTCTGGTGGTTGTTAACTTTACCTGTGATTGGTTATGGCTTTGCTTGGTTCGGTCATTTCGTTTTTGAACGCAATAAACCTGCAACTTTTGATTACCCTATGTATAGCCTAATGGGCGACTGGGTTATGTATAAAGACGGCATCGTTTTTTTGTTTACCCGGAAACGTAGCGCCGCTGCAAAGCAGGCGTGGGCTCAGTCTTGATCCTGCGGTCGTTTACCGTAACTCATGTTCATGTGAGGCTGTGAACAGCTTGTAACGCGCTCTTCTGGTAACTCTGTGGGCGTACGATGCGGAGGAATGTAAGTGTCTTTTAACTGCAGGTTAAATAGCTCTATGGTGCCTTCGTAACGCATTTTTCTGTCGCTGGAAAACCCAAATTGAAAAGTGGCCAACCAGCCCATGCCATTTTGCCAACTAGGGCGACCTTTCTTCCGCGCAATATCTAACAACTGCAACTCATGCCGCTTACATAGCTGTTGAGCATATTGACGTGCTTTTTCGTCTTGCTGACGCCACTGCCAAAATGCTACGGCTATGCTAATAAAGCCAAGTAATAAAAGAAGATCGGTTAAGTTAAACATGAGACGACTCGCGTACCGACTGTTTAAGCCTTGTAAAGGCACTTTGTAAAATGGGGCTAAGGTTTTTTTGGTAGAGCAAACCTAAGCAATAGAGGCGTAACTCGGCTATTGCCACTAATTCTTTATACAATTGAACAAAAAGCTGAAGGTCATTTTCTGCTACTTGAGTGAAATACAACTCGAGCAATTTAGGGTTTTGTAATGCGCTCCAACAACGGGCAGCAATGACTAAAAGAATATCTTCTTGTTCGCGAGTACTGCGTTCGTTGTTGGCATCGAGTAACTGGCGTAACCAGTGGCCCATGGCCGGTTCATCGGCACGGGCTGCGACACAACGTAATAAACGTACTGTTTCTTGTGGCGAGCGCACCTGTGTACGCAAAGCGAGTAGGTTTTGCTGTAGCGCCGAAGGTAGTTTCACATGTTCAAGCGCTAAACTTAAAGCCTCTTGTAAGGGTTCGGGGAATGTAAGGAAATGCTGGCTAATATAAGTTTGAATTTGGGGCTTTTGAATCGACCGCACCGCCATGTCGTGAATACCTTGCACCCCAAGTAACTGCCAGTCAATGTCGCTTTGACCTGAAAAAAAAGCTTCTGCATGTTCAAAGTGAATAGACGGGGTTTGCTCTAGCACTGCTGATATTTGTGCGTGAAATGCGGCACGTCGTGCTTCGTCGGGCTGAAATATATAAGGGTTTTGGCTTAAGCGCTGCTCTTGCGACTCGGTGAGTTCTGCGGTTGGTTGTTGGCCTAGGGCATCAACTATAATGCTCATAAAATGCTGCATGGCCGCATGTTGAAAAGCGCCGCGTTCGTCGAGCGGTAGGGCTACAAACCAAATAAATGGGCTGCTGTTTTGTGGTTTGTTTTGAGTAAGTTGCCAAAAAGTAATGGCTAACCAAGCTTTTTGTTGCCGCGGAGTGGGAAAAGGGCGGGCGCCTTGTTCGACGTCACGTAACAGCGCAGGCGAGAGTTCGTTAACACGGCGAGAAAGGTCATGCACTCGCCAATCAACGCCGCTGGCGTCAAGAAATTCAGAAAGTGTTGCTATGCTTGTCATTTTTGGTTTGCTCTTGTTTTATTCGTACTGCGATTAACAGCGCATATCAAACGCTAGCGTTTTTTTATATAATATTGGGTCATATCGTTAAGCTTGAGGAAGTAGTTGTGCTTGTTAAACAAACCACCGAACTTTTAACCCAATTACGTGATTTACTACAAGAGCACGAGCTTTGGGAAGCCGAACCACCTGCACCTGAACGATTACAAAGTACAGAGCCGTTTGCGGTCGATACGCTTGAATTCCATCAATGGTTGCAGTTTATCATGATCCCGCAGTTTGAACATCGCATAGAGCACAACTTAGCTTTGCCAAGAGGTTTTGCAGTGAGCCCTATGGCAGAAGAATGTTGGCGTGGTTGTTGGGGCGAACGGCGGCAGCTTATTTTAACGTTGCGGGAATTCGATGAACTCTTCAGTTGACAACGAACTTGCGGTAAACCCCTTTGCCGAGCTTGAGGTTGTTTACCATGATGAACATGTGGTGGTTATTAATAAGCCTGCCGGTTTGTTGGTGCACCGCTCATATTTAGCTCGTGGCGAACGATGGTTTGCTATGCAGCTATTGCGAGATCAGCTTGGTCAGCATGTTTTCCCCGTACACCGACTGGACCGGCCGACATCGGGTTTATTAATGTTTGCTTTATCTTCTCAGGTGGCAGCACTTATTGGTGAGCAGTTTAATGTAGGTGGCGTTCATCGTGGCTATCATGCGGTGGTGCGTGGTTATACGCCTGACGAAGGGTGTATTGATTACCCACTGAAAGAAGAGCTTGATAAAATTGCCGACAAACGAGCGAAAAGAAATAAAGACGCACAACAAGCGATAACTAATTTTGTCACCCTTGAACGAGCCGAGCTGCCATTTAAGGTCAGCACGCAGCATGATACGACTCGTTACTCATTGGTGCAGCTCAGCCCTGAAACCGGCAGAAAGCACCAGTTGCGTAGGCATTTAGCCCATTTAAGGCATCCTATAGTGGGTGATACTAAGCATGGCGACGGCCGTCATAATGAATTCTTTCGCCACCAGTTTAATTGCCATAGGCTATTATTAGCTGCAACAAAACTGAGCTTTACCCACCCAATAAAGGGTACGCCTGTTGTATTAGAACAGGCGCTGCCGGAGGAGTTTAAGCTCGCTTTTAACTAATTTATAAAGGTTATTCTAGGTTACGTAGCAGGTCGTTTATGCTTACTTTTGAACGGGTTTGTTCGTCGACTTTTTTTACAATAATAGCTGCATAAAGAGAGTGGCTACCGTCTTTCGCAGGAAGGGCACCTGGCACTACAACCGAGCCAGCAGGTACACGACCATAATGAATTTCGCCTGTTTCGCGGTCAAAAATACGGGTGCTTTGGCCAATGTAAACGCCCATTGAAATAACCGCACCTTCTTCAACAATAACACCTTCAACAATTTCAGAACGAGCGCCAATAAAGCAGTTGTCTTCAATAATAGTTGGGTTTGCCTGTAACGGTTCAAGCACGCCACCAATACCAACGCCGCCAGAAATATGCACGTTTTTACCAATTTGAGCGCACGAGCCGACTGTGGCCCAAGTATCTATCATGCTGCCTTCGTCGACGTAAGCGCCCAAGTTAATGTAACTCGGCATAACCACTACATTTTTACCAACAAAGCTACCACGACGTACCATGGCGGGCGGCACAATACGTACGCCATCTTTAGCGAAGTCAGCCGCGCTATAGTCGGCGTATTTACTAGGTACTTTGTCGTAAAACTTGGTTTCCGCACCGTCCATCACTTCGTTGTCATATAAACGAAAAGAGAGTAATACGGCTTTTTTAACCCATTCATGAACGACCCATTCGCTACCTTGCTTTTCAGCAACACGTAGTTCGCCACTGTCGAGTTTGGCAAGTACGTCGCTTACTGCATCACGAATATTGGCAGGGGCTGACTGTGGGCTTAATTCGGCACGCTGTTCAAAGGCGGCATTAATAATTTGCTGTAACGAACTCATGTGGGTTTTATCCTCTTACTCACTTTAATGATCAAGTTCCTGAACAATGGCTTGTTGTAATGCCTCGCGTTCAGTTTCGGTTAATGCTTTTTGTTGTAAATTAGAGACAATAAATAAGTCTTCCGCTTGCTCGCCTACTGTGGTTATTTTTGCTGCCATCAGGTTTATTTGCTGCTGTTGCAATACTCGGGTTAAACGGGCTATTAGGCCAGGGCGGTCGAGTGTTACTAATTCAAAAATGGTTTTACGCTCGCCTTTTTGCGGTAAAAACGTTAAGCGTGTTGTTACTTTAAAATTCTTCATGCGACGCGACAAGGCACGGTGTTGCAGAGGTGGTTCGCGGCGCTTACGTAACACGTCGTGTAAGTGCTGGCGTACTTCTTCAATGCGACGTGGTTCGTGTAAAGGAGCGCCATTGTGCTCAAGCACAATGAAAGTGTCCATCACAAAGCCGTCGCGAGTATTTAAAATTTGTGCATCATGAATACTTAGATGCTGTGCATCAATAACCGCGGCTACGTTAGCAAATAAGTGGTTTTCTTCAAGGTGGTAAATGAAAATTTCCGTCGTGCCTTGGTTATTTTCGTCGCCAATTAAAATAAGTGGCAGTTGGAGCTCTTTGACGTGAATTAAATGCTGACTGTGCCAGCTTATTTGCTCAGGACTATGGCGGAAAAAATAGCCAGCAGTAAATCGTGCCCATAACTGTTGAATGTCTACTGCATCGAAGCCAGCGCTGAGCAATAGACCGAGTGCTAACTGTTTGTTCTCTTGAATACGTTGGCGCACAGTGGTGGTGCTTTCTCCATGGTTACTGAGAGTGTCGTCGGTGGCGCGGTACAACTCTTCCAGTAACGTCCCTTTCCAGTTATTCCATAAGTTTGTATTGGTGGCACGTATATCAGCAACAGTGAGGCAATAAAGCAGCTGTAAGCGTTGTTTGGTCTTAACTTTATTGGCAAAATCACGAATAACTTCAGCGTCGTAAATATCACTTTTTTGAGCCGTAATTGACATAAGCAGATGGTTTTCTACCAACCAGGCGACCAGATTGGCTTCAGTTGTACTGTAGTCGTGGAGTAAACAAAACTCACGTGCATCCACAGCGCCGAGCTCAGAATGATCGCCACCACGGCCTTTTGCAATGTCGTGAAAAATACCCGCTAAAAAAAGCAGTTCTGGCGACGGCATGTTTTGTATTAGCTCACTGGCTAACGGGAACTCTTCTTTACGTGCCACCAAAGTAAAACGATAAAGGTTTCGAATGAGACGAAAGGTATGTTCGTCGACTGTATAGGCATGGAATAAATCAAACTGCATTTGGCCTACAATATTTGCCCAAGCTTTTAAATAGCAGGCCATAATGCCGTGGCGATGCATGAGCGAAAAAGCACGGCCAAAGCCTTTCGGGTGGGCAATAAGCTCACGAAATAGGGAGCGACACTTGGGATTTTCTGAAAGAGGCTCAGCAAGGCGACCACGAGCATTACGCAGTAATCGTATGGTGTGGGAATGAATACCTTTAATACGCTTGTCGTTGGCAATGGCGACAAAAAACCGCATGATGTTTTCTGGCTTAGCAAAGACGTCGTCGTTGCGCACAAGTATTAAACCATTGCTTAAAGTAAAATCGGCGCTGAGCACTTCTGGCTGTTGCAAGTCGACGGGCCCAAGAATAGCCTGCTCAAAAAACTGTAAGAGCATGCGGTTTAATTCACCGACTTTTAATACAATTTGAAAGTAGTCTTTCATCATACGTTCAACAGAATGTTTTTCTGCCGCGCCGTAACCGAGTTTTTGAGCAACCTCGGGTTGGTGATCAAACAACAAACGGTCTTCACATTTACCAGCAGTAATATGCAATGCGTAGCGAACACGCCATAAAAAACTTTGGCATTCGCGTAGTTCAATAAACTCTTCGGCGGTTATGAAGTTATACTCAACAAGGCTTTCGTCGCGTCGAGTTTTAAAATGTTGTTTAGCAATCCAGTGTATTGTCTGAATGTCGCGTAAACCACCCGGTGAACGCTTTATATTGGGCTCTAAGTTATACGAAGTACTGTGAAAATTGCGGTGGCGCTGTTCTTGCTCTTCTATTTTTGCTTGGTAGAAATCGCGGCTCTGCCACGGGAATTGGGTAGCAATAGCAGCATTAAGTGCATTGGTTAAAGTATTGACCCCTGCAATGTGGCGGTTTTCGATTAAACTGGTGGCAATACTAATGTCGGCGGTTGCTTGTAGCATACAGTCGGCTACGGTACGCACTGCATGACCTAAACCGATACGTAAGTCCCACAGCAGAGTAATAAACTGCCCTACGTGCTGCTCTTGCACTTGGCTTAAAGGTTCAGCAAAGAGTATTAGTAGGTCGATATCGGAACCAGGGTGCAGGGTGCCACGACCGTAACCACCCACGGCGACTAAAGCAAGAGGTGCTTGAGTAAGTGTAAGTTGTTGCCATAATTGTTGTAATAGCTGGTCAAAAAATAGTGAGCGGTCGTGAATTAAAGCGTCAATGTCGGCGGTGGTAAAGTGCTCGTCGGCCCACGCATTATATTTAACCAGTTGTTCGCGCCACGGCCCGATAGACTTTGTTTGTTCTGGCCATACCGGGCGAAACACATGTAGCGCGTCAACCGTCATAATTATTTATGCAACGTCAATAACACGGGCTAAATCTTCGTCGCTACGTAGCGTTAACACCTCAACACCGGTTTCTGTAACCAGTAGGGTGTGTTCCCATTGCGCGCTTAAACTGCGGTCTTTAGTGAGCACAGTCCAGTTATCACGAAGCAGTTTAGTGTGTGGCTTGCCTGCGTTAATCATAGGTTCAATGGTAAAACACATACCCGCTTGAAGCTCAACGCCAGTGCCAGGACGGCCGTAATGGAGTACTTGTGGTTCTTCGTGGAATTCCGAGCCAATGCCGTGGCCACAGTATTCGCGCACAATAGAATAGCCAAAACTTTCGCCATAGGCTTGAATGTTGGCACCAATATCACCTAAGCGTACGCCCGGCTTAACCATTTTAATTGCGCGGTAAAGTGCTTCTTGAGTCACACTAACCAAACGTTTTGCGAGAATAGAGCCTTCGCCAACAATAAACATTTTACTGGTATCGCCGTGGTAGCCGTCTTTGAGTACGGTCACGTCGATATTAATAATGTCGCCGTCTTTTAGTTTCTTGTCTTCAGGAATACCATGGCACACACAATGGTTAACTGAAGTACAAATTGATTTTGGAAAACCATTGTAATTCAGTGGTGCAGGGTAGGCATCGTGAGCGACAATATAGTCGTGGCAAATGGTGTTGAGTTCGTCGGTGGTGACACCCGCTTTAACGTGGGGTGTGATCATGTCTAACACATCAGCCGCTAAGCGACCGGCAACACGCATTTTTTCAATTTCATCGGCGGTTTTAATAATTGCAGCCATGTACTACCTTTATTTTATAGGGTAATTAATCAGTAAAACTAAGTTTAACAGATTTGCCTTGGTCGCGCATCTGGCTTGTGTTTGCTTGTTAGTTATGGTATAAATCGCGCCGCTTGTTTCAGGTTCTTTGGCTTAACGTAGGTTAATGGCAGGAGCCGCAAGCATAATAACTTTAATTAACACACATATACCGACACATCCTGCGGGGTGCCCTGAAATGGGTCGCAGCATGGGGTATATGGAGGCCTAACCCCTTAAAAGGAAAAAATATTATGGCAAACGTATCAATGCGCGACATGCTTAAAGCTGGTGTCCACTTCGGTCACCAAACTCGTTTCTGGAATCCAAAAATGAAGCCTTTCATTTTTGGTGCACGAAATAAAATTCATATCATCAACCTTGAGACCACAGTACCAATGTTTAATAAAGCATTGGATTTCGTAGGTCACATTGGTTCAAACAACGGCAAAGTGCTTTTTGTTGGTACAAAACGCGCCGCGTCTGAGCAAGTACAAGTTGCAGCGAAAGCATGTGGCCAATACTACGTTCAACACCGTTGGTTAGGTGGTATGTTGACTAACTGGAAAACAGTTCGTCAGTCGATCAAGCGTTTGAAAGACTTAGAAACGCAAAGCCAAGACGGTACTTTTGAAAAGCTAACCAAGAAAGAAGCGTTAACATTAACGCGCGAAATGGAAAAGCTAGAAAAAAGCCTTGGTGGTATCAAGAACATGGGCGGTTTGCCTGATGCTTTATTCGTTATCGATGCTGATCACGAACATATCGCTATTAAAGAAGCAAACAACCTAGGTATTCCTGTTATTGCTGTTGTTGATACTAACTCAAACCCAGATGGCGTAGATTACGTTATTCCAGGGAATGATGACGCTATTCGCGCTGTTCAGCTGTACTTGAATGCTGCTGCTGCTGCAATTACTGCTGGTCGCCAAAAAAGCGGCGCTGAAGTAAGTGAAGCAGACGACTTCGTTGAAGCGACTGCAGAAGACGCAGAAACCAGCGCTGAATAAGGCTGATTGGTTATAGCGAACTCGTGGCCCAGTGTTATTTTTAATGCTGGGCTTGTTTCAACAATTCTGACGTATTGAGGACTAAATCATGGCGATTACCGCTGCAATGGTAAAAGAACTGCGCGAGCGTACTGGCGCGGGCATGATGGACTGTAAAAAAGCGCTTGAAGAAGCAAATGGCGATATGGAATTAGCCATTGAAAACATGCGTAAAAGTGGTCAAGCGCAAGCTGCTAAGAAAGCAGGGCGTATTGCTGCTGAAGGCATTATTTTAACAAAAGCTGAAGGTAACGTAGGTACTTTAGTTGAGTTAAACTGCGAAACTGATTTCGTTGCTCGTGATGCAAGCTTCTTAGCATTCGGTGACAAAATTGTGAACGCTGCATTTGCTAACCGTGAAAATAACGTTGAAACTTTAGTTGGCACCAGTCTTGGTGACGCAACTATCGAAGAAACGCGTGCAACTTTAGTCACTAAAATCGGTGAGAACATGAATGTTCGCCGTGTAACGACTATCGAAGCAGGCGACTTGGTGAGTACATATGTACACGGCAACCGTATTGGTGTTGCTGTTGCGATTACTGGCGGCAACGAAGAGCTAGCGAGAGACATTGCTATGCACGTTGCTGCAAGTGCGCCACAGTTTGTTAAGCCAGAAGACGTTGATGCCGACGTGATTGCAAAAGAGCGTAACATTCAAATTGATATCGCTATGCAATCAGGTAAGCCGAAAGAAATTGCTGAAAAAATGGTTGAAGGCCGCATGAAGAAATTCACAGGCGAAATCAGCCTAACCGGTCAGCCGTTTGTTAAAGACCCAAGCAAAACAGTTGGTGAATTGCTGAAAGAAGCAGGCGCTGACGTGGTTACATTCATCCGCTTTGAAGTGGGTGAAGGTATTGAACGTAAAGAAGATGACTTTGCCGCTGAAGTTCAAGCTCAGGTAGCTGCAGCGAAAGGTTAAGTTTCGTGGTTATTCACGCAATACCATAAAAACTACACCGCGCCTGACATTAGTCGGCGCGGTTTTTTTTGACTAAAAAAGGGAAGCCAGCACATGAGTACGAACCCAAAGCCTACTTACCGACGAATTCTATTAAAGCTGAGTGGTGAAGCCCTTATGGGTGACGAGCCGTTCGGTATTGACGCCCGTGTGTTGGACCGGATGGCGCAAGAAATAAAAGAAGTGCTTGAACTTGGTGTTCAAGTTGGCGTTGTCATTGGCGGTGGTAACATTTTCCGTGGGGAAGGTTTAGCACAAGCGGGCATGAACCGTGTTGTGGGTGACCATATGGGAATGCTAGCAACGGTGATGAATGGCTTGGCCATGCGTGACTCACTCCACCGTGCGTATGTAAATGCTCGCCTGATGTCAGCGATTGATCTCGCCGGTGTGTGCGATCGTTATAGCTGGGCTGAGGCGATTAGCTTGCTGAAGTCGGGTCGTGTTGTTATTTTCTCTGCGGGTACGGGCAACCCTTTCTTCACAACCGATTCGGCTGCTTGTTTACGCGGCATTGAAATTGAAGCCGATGTGGTGCTTAAAGCGACAAAAGTAGACGGCGTTTATAGTGAAGACCCAATGAAAAACCCTGAAGCCACACGATATGATGAACTCGACTACAGCGAAGTATTGAGCAAAGAGCTTAAAGTAATGGACTTAGCTGCCTTCACTTTGGCTCGTGACCATAATATGCCGATTCGAATTTTTAACATGAATAAACCAGGCGCATTGAAATCCGTGATTATGGGCGAGGATGAAGGTACACTTATTACTCGTCTGCATGATGCTACTTAAGACGCCTTAAGAGGAATGAACGTGATTAATGATATTCTGGCAGATGCCAAAGAAAGAATGAACAAAAGTGTTGAGTCATTGCAAGGCCAATTGGCGAAAGTACGCACTGGCCGCGCGCATCCAAGTTTACTTGATTCAATTATGGTGCCTTACTACGGAACACCTACGCCGTTGAATCAACTAGCAAACATTACTGTGCAAGACTCGCGCACCTTAGCGTTGACTATTTTTGATAAAAGCTCAACGGGTGCTGTTGAGAAAGCAATTATGGGATCTGACTTAGGTCTTAACCCCGTAGCTGCCGGCACAAGCATACTGGTGCCGTTACCTATGCTGACCGAAGAGCGCCGTAAAGATTTAATTAAGGTTGTTCGTAACGAAGCAGAAGGCGGCCGTGTAGCGATTCGTAATGTGCGTCGCGATGCGAACAGCGTACTCAAAGATCTGTTGAAAGAAAAAGAAATAACAGAAGACGAAGAACGCCGTACACAAGATGATATTCAAAAACTGACTGACGAAGCAGTGAAGAAAATTGATAGTGTGTTAGCCACGAAAGAAGCTGAGCTGCTGGAAGTTTAACCACTTGCGAGCTCGTTCGTTGGAGACTTACGCCGTGTAAGGTATACTTGCGCGGCGTTTATTTTTTATGAAAAAAAAGTTATGAAAGTGACGGAAAACACTCAGCCGCTCGCCGGTATTCCACGCCACGTTGCTATTATTATGGACGGTAATGGTCGCTGGGCGAAACAACGCGGCAAAGGCAGAACCTATGGGCATCGTGCTGGGGCAAGTGCGGTGCGAAATACTGTGGCTTTTGCTCGGCGCAACGGTATTGAAGCCCTAACTTTGTTTGCTTTTAGTAGCGAAAATTGGGGCCGACCACGCGCGGAAGTAAACGTATTAATGGAGCTATTCATTAACGTTCTGAAACGAGAAGTGCCAGAACTCAATAAAAACGGTGTTCGGCTTCGTATTATTGGTGACATTTCTCGTTTCAGTCGACGATTGCAAGAAAACATTGCTAAAGCAGAAGCAGCAACGGCTGAAAATACTGATTTAGTACTGAATGTTGCTGCAAACTATGGTGGTCGTTGGGACATTGTGAATGGCTGCCAAATGCTTGCAAAAAAAGTACAAACAGGGGAAATTAACCCTGAAGATATCACCGAAGAAACATTGGGAAATGCTATATCATTAGCTGATGTTGCGCCGCCGGATCTGCTGATCCGCACGGGTGGAGATATGAGAGTAAGTAACTTTCTGCTGTGGCAATTAGCTTACGCAGAGTTATATTTCGCCGAAGTGCTATGGCCAGATTTTGATGACCATGCATTCGCCGAAGCAATTGACTGCTTTATGCGTAGAGAACGGCGATTTGGCCTGACCAGCGAACAACGACAAAAAATGCTGGCAGGTGACTAAATGAGGAATCTTTTTTGCTAAAAAAACGTCTTGCAACAGCCTCCGTATTAATTCCGTTGGCTTTAGGCGCAATATTTTTGCTGCCACTTCATTGGTTTGCTTGGATTACATTAATTGTATTAGTAATGGCTGCTTGGGAATGGTCCCCATTAATGGGTGTTCATCACATTGCTAGCCGCTTACTTTATTGCGCGATTGTAGCTGTACTCATTGCTGTTACAGCATGGTTAACGCCAGTTGATCAAATTTGGTCGGCAGAAGGCTTAGCACAAGCTTATCTATACCCTGTTATTATCGGTTGTATATGGTGGGCGGTATCTTTTTTGCTAGTTTGCAATTATCCCCGCAGCCATTGTGTATGGGTTAAAAGCCGAGCGTATGTTGCTTTAATCGGCGTACTTATACTGGTGCCGGCATGGTCGGCGTTAATGAGCCTACGTGCGCTGTCTTATGAGGCGGATGTATATTTTGGCTCTTGGGTGCTGCTGTTTATTTTTTCCTTGGTATGGGCTGCTGACGTAGGAGCCTACTTTAGCGGGAAGCGCTTTGGGAAGCACAAACTTATGCCAGAAGTGAGCCCAAATAAAACGAAAGAAGGCTTTCTGGGTGGGTTAACGTTAGCGCTGGTAGTGATGATTGCTGTTGCTACCTATGTAGAAGTTCCGCGCGACACGCTTACGGCATTCTTTTTGGTAAGTCTTTTAACCGTGGTGATGTCGGTTATTGGCGACTTAAATGAAAGTATGTTTAAACGCTGTGCTGGTGTAAAAGACAGTGGCTCATTATTACCAGGCCACGGTGGCTTACTCGACCGTATTGATAGTTTAACGTCGGCGTTGCCAGTATTTTTACTCGGGTATTTATGGCTGATTTACTAATAGCTAAACCACGAATGACTAAGTTAGGAATAAAATTGGGTACGCATGAGTAATCCGCAACGTATTACTATTTTAGGTGCAACGGGTTCAATAGGCCTGAGCACCTTGGACGTGGTGGCACGTCATCCTCAGCAATATAGCGTGTTCGCATTAACTGCCTGCAAAAATGTGCAGGGCATGTTAGCGCTTGCCCAGAAATACCACCCTGAACTGATTGTGATGTCGGAGCCTGCAGCTGCTGCAGAGCTTCGTTTAGCGCTTGCCGAACATGCTTTAACTATGCCTGTTGAAGAAGGTGAAGCTGCTTTGGCAAGTGTAGCGGCGGCGAGTGAAGTTGACGTGGTAATGGCGGCTATTGTTGGCGCTGCCGGGTTACTGCCTACCTTAGCCGCAGTAAAAGCTGGGAAACGGGTTTTACTTGCGAATAAAGAAGCCTTGGTAATGAGCGGGCAAATTTTTATGGACGCAGCTAAGGCACACCAGGCACAAGTTCTTCCCGTTGATAGCGAGCACAATGCTATTTTTCAGGCTTTACCTGATGTTGTACAGCAACAAGCTGGCCATGTAGCGCTAGAAGACTACGGTATTCATAAAATTTTACTGACCGGTTCAGGTGGCCCATTCTTGTCTTTGCCTTTGGCTGAATTCGAACATCAGACTCCTGCAGCAGCGTGTGCGCACCCCAATTGGGCAATGGGCCAAAAAATCTCCGTTGATTCAGCAACCATGCTGAATAAAGGGCTTGAATATATTGAAGCACGTTGGCTGTTTAATTGCCGCCATGATCAAATTGAAGTGGTAATTCACCCGCAAAGCGTTATCCACTCCATGGTACAATATCTTGATGGTTCTGTGTTGGCTCAACTGGGCGCGCCAGATATGCGTACTCCTATAGCCCATGTATTAAGTTACCCAAACCGTATTGAAAGTGGTGTGGCGCCACTTGATTTTATGAGCTTAAGTGAATTAACTTTCGTGGCACCCGAAGCAGCTCGTTACCCATGCCTGCAGTTAGCTATGGATGCCTGCTGGGAAGGGCAAGCGGCAACAACTGCGCTCAACGCAGCGAATGAAGTTGCAGTGGAAAGTTTTTTACAAGGTCGAATTCCGTTTACTGCGATAGCCGACGTGTGTGCAGAAGTGTTAACACGTTCTGGCTCAAATGCAGCACCAGTAACCACATTAGAAGCCGTATTGGCGTGTGACCGCGCAGCGCGAGAGTATGCTGCAACTGTTATTAAGCAAAGGTGGTAAGTTGGAAAGTTTCTTTTGGTCGGTTGGCGCTTTTATTATTGCACTCGGATTGGTGGTTACCTTTCATGAGTTTGGCCACTTTTGGGTAGCGCGGCGCTGTGGCGTTAAGGTACTAACCTTTTCGATTGGTTTTGGTAAGCCATTAATAAAATGGCGCGGTAAAGACGAAACTCAATATCAAATAGCAATGATCCCGCTTGGTGGCTATGTGCGCATGCTTGATCATGAAGTAGATCCAACCGACGAAGGAAATTTGCACCAAAGCTTTCGTGCTAAGCCGGTATGGCAGCGCATGGCTGTGGTGGTTGCGGGGCCTGTAGCGAACTTTATTTTCTCTATTGCGGCACTTATGTTGATGTTAATGATCGGCGTGCCTTCAGTACGGCCTATTATTGGTGACATTGCCGTGGACAGTTTGGCTGAACACGCTGGTTTACAAGCGGGCAGCGAAGTTATAGCAATGGACGGTCGTAAAGTACAAGACTGGCAAGATGTGAATTTAAAATTGGTAGCGCGTATTGGCGACCCAAAAACAAAAATAACCGTACGTACAGCTGGCGGAATAGAATCAAGCCATGTGGTGAACTTAACCAAGTGGAATTTTGACCCCGATAAACAAAGTACATTAGCAAGTTTAGGTATTGGCGTATTTCAGCCAGAAGTGACGAGTGACGTGGCTTGGGTAGCAGAAAATTCACCCGCAGCATTGGCAGGAATTCAACAAGGCGATAAAATAATTGGCTTTGATGGAACTCACACGCAAGATTGGGAACAAATAAGAAGCTTCATTGCTGAGCAGCCGAATTTATTGGTGATGTTATTGGTTGAACGAAATGGCCAAATAATAGAATTGCCAGTTACTATAGGTGAACGAAAGGACGAACACAGTAGTGTTGGCTTTTTAGGTATTGCGCCAACAGTGGGGCCTTACCCTGAAGCATATCGGTTTAACTTGCAGTACGGCCCAATAGGCGCCTTTGTGGGCGCTGCTGAACGTACTTGGGAGTTAATGGGGCTAAGCCTGTCAATGGTGAAGAAACTTATCGTTGGCGACGTAGCTGTAAATAATTTAAGTGGCCCAATTGGTATTGCTCAAGGGGCAGGGGCCCATGCCAGTTATGGCTTGGTATACTTTTTAAGTTTCATGGCGTTAATAAGCGTGAGCTTAGGAATATTAAATTTATTACCTATTCCAATGTTGGATGGGGGCCACCTGTTATTTTATGTGGTGGAGTGGGTGCGCGGGAAACCAGTACCTGAACGAATTCAAGAGTTTAGTTTTAAAATTGGACTCATGCTTTTACTTTTGCTGATGATAGTCGCCGTGTTTAACGATATTAACCGACTATTACCTTAAATTTTCTGACAATAAGACGTATTTTCATGACTTTGAGAAAGTTGGTAGTGGGCGCTGTGTTATTTGGGGCTGGAAGT
>Ga0209075_1002570_pt1 | contig 15880 bp, 14 predicted proteins | sample Stecom2011_FD_187523 | JGI IMG/M metagenome (GOLD analysis project Ga0209075, IMG submission 187523) | Agricultural soil microbial communities from Utah to study Nitrogen management - Steer compost 2011 (SPAdes) (version 2) | ecosystem: Environmental > Terrestrial > Soil > Agricultural land...
CGTATCCCCATGCTCGTCCGGATTGATTACTCCCAGCGCCTGATGAACCAGAGCAGCGTCTATTTTCCCCTGGTGGGCCTTCTGCTCGGCCTTGGCTATTGCGCCGCCTACGTTCTGTTCTCATTGGTGGCCAGCCCGCTGGCAGCCGTTATCCTGGTGGTTATTCTGCACCTGTTTATCACCGGGGCCTTCCACGAAGATGGCCTGGCCGACAGTGTTGATGCTCTCGGCGGCGGCTATACCGTTGAAAAACGGCTGGAGATCATGAAAGACAGCCGGATCGGAACCTATGGCACGGTGGCACTGGTGATGGCCTTGCTGCTGAAAGTAGCCCTGCTGGCTGAGGCTGAATTGATCTGGCTTGCGTTGCTGGTGGCACCTGCGGTTTCCCGGCTGACACCACTGATATTGATGGCCTGCCTGCCGTACGTCACTGACCCCGACAAGAGTAAATCCAAGCCGGTGGCAGACGGTTTCTCCCGCAGCCGTTTGCTGGCGGCGGCAGGCTTTGTGTTGTTGCTGGCAGCCGGATTATCACTCTGGCAGCCGTTACTGATTCCCGCAGCCATAACCGCCGTCCTGCTGGTTGCTGTGTTCTGGGGCAGCTATCTTCGTAGCCAGCTCGGTGGCTACACCGGCGACACCCTGGGCGCAGCTGTCGTGTTCAGTGAACTGGCGCTGTTGCTGGCTCTCTAACACTCGGGAAATCGTCAGTTATCCACCGTGAACGACACTATCCGGGACAGGTGGCTGATGGGCATTTCCGTCTCTTCGTGCCAACGGTTGAACGCCTCCTGGGCCTGGCCCATGCCTTTCTTGCTGGCCGGTGAGGCATCCAGAATTCCGGCCCGGGTCAGGGCGGTAACCACATCGTGGGACAGGATAAAGCCATCCCAACCCACCCGGCGCAGGAAATACTGGGCCGAGTTCCCGCCCAGACGCTCACCGTTACGCTTCAGGTAGAGCAGCAGCCCCACCTGATCGGTCGACGGCCACTGGGCCAGAAACTGACCAAAGCTGCCATGGTCTTTCGCCACATCCATGATCATCCGGGCATTTTCCGGCACGGTCCGGATCTTCTGCATGTTGCGAACAATACGCTCGTCTGTAGCCAGCTGCTCCAGCACTTCTGGCGGCACCTGCTGCCAGTAGGCGGGCACAAACCCTTCGAAGGCCGCCTCAAAATCCGGCCATTTGTTCTCGATTACCCGCCAGACAAAACCAGCCTTGAAAATGCATCGGGTGATCTCGGACAGGTAACGGTCGTCGCCGATCTCCGCCAGACGCTGCTTTTCAGTGACCGGTGGCAACAGAGATTTCAGGGCCTGTTCGCCACCCTTGCGGGCCAAGGCCTGCTGGTAAAACACAGAAAACTTCATCTCACCCCCTGAACAGAAGTCCCAAGTCGGGTCGGATCGTACCCAATTCGGGACCTATGAGGAAAACGATAATAGTTTTTTATGGTACCCATCACTCCCCGGCGAGGTGCTTTTTCAGTTTCCTATGCGCAATCGGCTGTCCCCAGCTATTCCCATGCACCAGATCTTCCAGCGGCAGCCGGGAACGCCAGCCTTTGGACTGTAATTCCGGTTGCTCCAGGAATTCACTGACATAGCCCAGGCAGAGATAGGCCAGTGGGTATACATGATCCGGTAACTGCAGGATATTCGACAGCACATCCTGATCCAGAATACTCACCCAGCCCACGCCAATGCCCTCGGCCCGTGCCGCCAGCCAGAGGTTCTGCACCGCCAGGCAGGTGCTGAACAGGTCCATTTCCATAATGGAATTACGCCCCAGGACATTGGGGCCGCCGCGGGATCGATCACAGGTGATGCAGAGGTTGATGGGGCTTTCCAGAATGCCCTGCAGTTTCAGGCTCCGATAGGTTTGCTGGCGCTCGCCGGTGTAGTTTTCCGAGGCCTTTGAGTTTTCCTCGTTAAAACTGTCCAGCACCTGCTCGCGCACCGCCAGGCTGTCGATCACGATAAAATCCCAGGGCTGCATGAAGCCGACCGACGGGGCATGGTGGGCAGCTCTCAGGATGCGCGCCAGAACCTCCTCCGGAATGGCATCTGGCAGGAACTGGGAGCGCACATCCCGGCGCTCGAAGATGGCCCGGTACAGGCCTTCGCGCTGGGCCTCGGTGAAGGGATCATTCGGGTTACTCACAACTGCAACAGCCTCCTTAACCGGTCTGTGTCCAGGCACTGCTCCACCTGATCGGCCAGGCGATCAAGTTGCTGCAGACGGTGACGCTGGTAGTCCACCGACTGCTCGCCCTGTGTTTTAAGGCCTGCCCAGGCCAGAATGGCATGGCAGGCGGCTGGCTCGTCGAAGACGCCGTGGATATAGGTACCCGCCACCTGGCCATCCACACTGATGGCGCCATCCGGCCGGCCTTCCAGCTCTGCAAATGGACGCACCAGCGCGGCGCCTTCGGTGACACCGTTGTGCATTTCATAGCCTTTCAGGGCGCCTGTCACCGCCGTGCTGGCAACATGGGAGGTCAGCCCGCCATTTACCATTCGGAGCTGCTTGCCCGGCACCATACGGGTAACCATTTCGAACAGGGCCAGGCCCTCGGTAGTGCCGGCTTCACCCTCCAGCCCTTCCGGGTCTTCCACTTTTAGCCCCAGCATCTGGAAGCCGCCACAGATACCCAGTAGCTTGCCGCCATACCGCAGGTGTTTCTGGATGGCTTCCGGCCAGCCTTGTTGCTTCAGCCACTGCAGGTCGTGCCGGGTGCTTTTGCTGCCGGGCAAGATAATCAGATCCGCTGGCGGAATGGGTTCATCCGTCCCCACGAACACCAGGTCAACGCCCGGGTGGAGTCGCAACGGATCAAAATCATTGTGGTTGCTGATCCGCGGAAATACCGGCACGACCACTTTCAGGGCTCCGGCCTCACTGATGCCGGCGGTACTGACGCTGTCTTCGGAGTCGATCACCAACCCATGCAGGTATGGCAAAACCCCGAACACCGGCTTGCCCGTGTGTTCCGTCAGCCAGTCCAGCCCGGGCTCCAACAGCGCAATATCGCCCCGGAACCGGTTGATGATAAAACCCGCCGTCCTGTCCCGCTCACTGTCGGAAATCAACGCCAGCGTACCCACCAGCTGGGCGAAAACCCCGCCCTTGTCGATATCCCCTACCAGCAACACCGGACAATCAGCAGCTTCGGCAAAACCCATGTTGGCAATGTCGTTGGCCCGCAGATTGATTTCCGCGGGGCTGCCGGCGCCTTCGGCGATGACCACATCGTAGCGGGCACTCAGTGCCTGCCAGCTCGCCATCACCGAATTCATCGCCTCAGCTTTGTAGGCGTGGTAATCCAGGGCATCCATATTGCCATGGACCTTGCCCCGCAAGATCACCTGGGCCCCGCAATCGCTCTGGGGCTTCAGCAACACCGGGTTCATGTCACTGTGGGGCTCCAGACCACAGGCCAGTGCCTGCAACGCCGTGGAGCGGCCAATTTCGCCACCATCCACGGTGACCGCACTGTTCAGGGCCATGTTCTGGGGTTTGAACGGTGCCACCGACACCCCCTGACGCGCCAGCCAGCGGCACAGGGCCGCCACCACCGTGGTCTTGCCAGCATCCGAGGTGGTGCCCTGCACCATCAGGGTGGGCATTTACAGCTCCACGCCCTTCTGGGCCTTGATGCCCTGATCCTTGAAGGCGTGCTTGACCACACCCATCTCGGTGACCGTATCAGCCAGATCAATCAGTTCCTGCGGAGCCCCGCGCCCGGTGACCACCACATGCTGCATTTCGGGACGGGCCTGCAGGTCGTCCAGCACCCGGTCCAGATCGATGTAGTCGTACTTCAGCGCGATATTCAGTTCGTCCAGCAGAATCAGGTCATAGCTGTCGTCTTTGAGCATGTCAGCTGCGACTTCCCAGGCATCGGTTGCGCTCTTCACATCCTGTTCCCGGTTCTGGGTGTCCCAGGTATAGCCCTGGCCCATCACGTGGTAGGTCACGTTCGGCAGGCTCCGGAAGAACGCTTCCTCGCCGGTGCTGAAAGCGCCCTTGATAAACTGGACGATGCCCACTTTCATTCCATGGCCCAGGGCCCGGGCGACCATGCCGAAGCCGGAACTGCTCTTGCCTTTGCCAGGGCCGGTGAGCACCAGCAACACGCCCTGTTCTTTCTGGGCACTGGCAATGCGCTCTTGCATGATTTTCTGTTTGGCGGCCATGCGCCTGGCATGGCGTTCGGGGTCTTTGGCGCGTTCACGCATGATGACTCTCCTTGGGTTAAGGCGTTCGAGTTGCTCAGGAAAACCGGACTTCCTCACCGCGAAAGATCGCGCTAATCAAAGCAGGCGCTGACGGGAAGTATCCGTGAAAATAGCTGGCCACCAGTTTCTGGTCGCGATACACGGCCTCACCTTCAGAGCCAGCCTGCTTCTTAGCCCTGGCGGCAGGTTGCCACGGGGTCTCAAGACTGGAATGGTGATAGGTGTGGCCCCGCAGCCCGCCGAGCTGGGTTTCCAGACTTTGCAGACCCAATGCGGTCAGTCGGTTAGCCATGGTCGCCCGCCCGGGCACCAGGCCCAGCAGACGATATACTTTGCCGTCTTTATCTGCCAGCTCTTCGGCACAGGCCATCAGACCACCGCACTCTGCCAGAATGGGCTTGCCGGCCTGGTGGAAGGCGCGAATCGACGACAACATGGCGCGATTCTCCGACAAAGTGCTGGCATGCAGTTCCGGGTAGCCGCCCGGAAGCCACAATGCGTCAGCCATCGGTACTTCCGAATCTGTCAGGGGCGAGAAATACACCAGCTCAGCGCCCATGGCGGTGAGCAGATCCAGATTGGCGCGGTAGATAAAACTGAAGGCCGCATCCCTGGCAACCGCGATCCTGTACCCCGCCAGCAGCTGTTCTGGCCGGGAAGGTGCCTCATAATGAAACGACACGGGCTCGGGCAGCACATCCAGACCCGCTGACATCAGGACTTCGGCAGCCTTATCCAGCCGATCACTGAGGTCGTCCATTTCAGCCGCCTGGACCAGACCAAGGTGCCGGTCCGGAATGTTCATGGCATCGTTTCGGGGTATTGCGCCCAGCAGGCTGATACCTTCCGGCAGGCTCTCCCGTAGCAGTTCGCCGTGGTAAGGACTGCCAATCTTGTTGGCAATTACCTGATGAACAGGGAGTTCGGAATCAAATCTCGCCAAGCCGAGGGCAACCGCGCCGAAGGTCTGAGCCATGCCTTTGGCATCAATCACCGGCAGGGCCGGAATACCCGCCAGCTTGGCCAGATCGCCGCTGCTGGGGCTGCCATCAAACAAGCCCATGGAGCCCTCCACCAGAATCAGGTCGGCGCTCTGGGCAGCCTCCGCCAGCCGCCACCGGCACTCGTCCTCGCCGGTCATCCAGGGGTGCAACTGGTAAACCGGGTTACCGGAGGCTACCTCCAGCACCATGGGATCAAGATAATCCGGCCCGTGTTTGAACACCCGGACGTTCCGGCCGGCGTTCCGGTGCAGTCGGGCCAGGGCGGCGGTGACCATGGACTTGCCCTGGCCGGAGCCCGGGGCTGTGATCATGGCGGCCGGGATTTTGTTGTCTGGCATGTGTTGCTATTCCCTGTCGTCTGAGTTTGGTGCAGACGGGCAGCGGGGCAGGGCTTTCCGGGACACGCTGTGAATACATCCCTGTACGCTTGACTGCAGCATCCCTGCTGCAGACAGTCCCGGAAAGCCCTGCCCCGCTACCCTCGCGATACTTCTGAGTTAGTCTCGTTTTGGCACGAAAAAAGGCGCGCCATCCACTTCTACCGTTGCCAGTTTCTGGTTGTACAAACGTTCCAGAGCGTTCGGCACCAGCATCCTTTCTGCCGGGCCCCAGCAGGCTTCGCCGTTGGGATACATCAGCAGAATATGATCGCACCAGCGGGCAGCCAGGTTCAGATCGTGCAGGCACATGAAAATGGCGTTCCCTGCTGCCGCACGATCGGTGAGCAGTTTCATGACGGCCACCTGGTGATGCAGATCCAGGTGATTCGTCGGTTCATCCAGCAACCAGGTATGAGGCGACTGGGTCATCAGGGTGGCAATCGCCACACGCTGGCGTTCCCCGCCAGAGAGGGTGCTGACCAGACGGTCTTTCAGGTGCAGAACATCCAGTGCTTCAAGTGCCCTTTCCGCCATAGCCAGATCGTCTGTCCCTTCCATCTGCCACGGAGACAACCAGGGATGGCGACCGATCAGCGCGGTTTCCAGTACCGTTGCCGGGAAGCCGTCCTGCCGGTCCTGGAACACCAGCCCCAGCTGTTGAGAGAACACACGGCGCTTTATTCCGGATACCGAAACATCATCAAGATACAAAGCACCAGCGCGAGGCGGCCGAAGGCCTGCGAGCGTATGCAGCAAAGTGGTCTTGCCGGCACCGTTGGGCCCGAGCACGCCCCAGATCTGACCGGAGCCGATCGTTAAATCCAGCGGGTAGCCATCGGCGCGGCCGGGAATATCAATCACCAGGTTCCGGGTACTCAGGGTCTGCATTTGGCGGCTCTGCATGGCGTTCATCAGCGACTCCGGTACAACAAGTACAGGAAGGTGGGAACACCCAGCAACGCGGTGATCACACCCACCGGTAGCTGTTCCGGCGCGATCACCACCCGCGCCAGGGTATCCGCCAGCACCAGCAGTGTGCCGCCGGCCAAGGCACAGGCTGGCAGGATCAGTCGCTGATCATTGCCCAACACCAACCGGAGCATATGTGGAACCACAAGGCCGACAAAGCCTATGCTGCCCGCCATGGTGACCGCCGTGGCGGTGAGCAAGCTGGCGAGTATGTAAATCAGCCATTCCAGCGGGCGCACCGAAATACCCAATGCCGCCGCCTGCATCGGTCCCCGAGCCAACACATTCAGGCTCCGACCCAGTGGCACCACCAGAACACAAACAACAGTCAACAATCCCAGTCCGGGCCATGGTATCCGGGCGTAAGAAACATCGCCCATCAGCCAGTACAGCATGCCCGGCAACTCCCGGGCCGGGCTGATCGCCAACATCAGGGTAATCACCGCACCCCAGCCAGCGGCCACCACCACCCCGGTCAGTAACAGGCGGGAGGGCGTCCAGCTGCCAGTGCCATGGGCCAGCCCAAACACCATCAAGGTCGCGAGCAGGGCACCGGCAAAGGCAGAACCGGAAATAACCGCGCCGCCAAGTCCCGCCAGCATCGCCAGTAACGCACCAACAGCCGCGCCGCCGGACAGGCCCAGAACGTAGGGATCGGCAAGTGGGTTACGCAGCAATACCTGCATCAGGGCGCCGGCCACGGCCAGCAGGCCTCCGGTGGCAAAGGCCGACAAGGTTCTGGGTAGCCGGAGTTCAAGGATCAGCGTGCGCTGGAGGTCCGAGCCTTCACCCAGAAATACCGACAACACATCGGCAGGTGATATCGCCACGCTGCCAACACCGACCGAGATCACCATGGCCAGCACGCCGGCCAGAGCCAGCACCAACAGTGGCAAAGTGATCGGCCGGATCACGCAAGGGCTCCATTAAGGTCGCCGGTCACGGGCCACCTCCAGTTTTTCACAAAACAGGCGCGTACCTTCGAGCATTCTCGGTGTTGGTCGCTGTACCAGAGATGGCGGGATAAAAAACAGGTTGTCCCGCTCCGTGGCGGTCAGGCTCGGGAATGACTGCCAGCGAGTCAGCCAGTGGCGGTTCTCCTCCCCCATCCCGCCCGCCAGGATAGCTTCGGGATTGGCTGCAATAACGGCTTCGGCACTGATTCTGGGCACCAACCGCTCCAGGTGGCCAAACACGTTGTCACCCCCACACAGCTCAATCATTTCACCAATCAGATGGTCACGGTTGACCGTCATCAAAGGCTCATCCCACACCTGATAGAACACCGGCACCGGGTCGGCATCGGAAAACCTGGCTCGCAGGTCTGTAATGCCTTTGCGGAATCGCTCAGCTTCGGGAAAACCCGCGGCTTCGGTACCGGCCAAGATAGAGAGACGCTCAATGGTGTCAGACACTGCCTCAAAACTGCGGGGCTCGATGGAGAACACAGGCACACCCATTTCTCTGAGTGTCGCCAACTGCTCGGTCGGGTTACCGGTTACCCAGCCAATCACCAGGTCCGGCTGCAGTTCCAGCAGGCGCTCCATATCCATGCGGGTGTGGCTGCCTACCGAAGTAACCTCTTTAGCAGCCGGGGGATAGTCACTGTAGGCGACAACTGCAACCACCTGATCGCCGGCGCCTGCAGCCCAGGCCAGCTCGGTGGCGCCGGGGGAAAGCGCGGCAATCCGTTGTGCCGGTTGTTCAAGACAGATGTGTTTACCCAGGTCATCTATGGCACAGACCGGCGATGCCAGGGCGGGGAATGCCAGCAGCATTCCACCCAGAATTACAGCCGTTGCCTTCAGCTTTGCCACAGATGCCTCTCCCGCTTTAATAGTGTTTATCGGATATCGTAACGCACTGTCAGCATGGCGGTGCGGCCGGCTGCTATGTAGTCCACGTCATTCAGGCTATCGCGGGCGGTGCTGTATTCCTTATCCAGCACGTTAGCCAGCGTCAACCGGGTTGACCAGTCCGGAGCAAAGCGCCAGCCGGCCCGCAAATCCAGAGTAGCAAAACCGGGTAGCCTGTCGTCGTTGGCACGGTCATCATAACGATAGCCTTCGGCCACCACTGTGCCACCGAAGTCCCAGGTACCAACGCGCTTGCTCAGGTCAAGACGCAGGGTTTTGCCACTCCGGCGCTGGAGCCGGTTTCCGGTTTCCCGGTCTTCCGGGTCCAGCAGCGTCAGCGCCGCATCACCGCGCCAACCATCCCGCTCAAAACCCGCGCTGAACTCGGCACCACGGATTCGGGCTTCATTGACATTCATTGGCGTCAACAAGCCACTGGGGGTCGGGCTCCAGGCAATCAGGTTATCCACATCCAGCTGGAACAGGGCTGCATCCCAGAACCAGGTCTGATAGTGACCACTGGCACCCAACTCCACCGTGCCGGACTCCTCTGCCTCCAGGTCCGGGTTCGCACCCGGGAAATACAGATCGTTGAAGGTGGGTGCCCGGAAAGACGTACCATAACTGATCCGCACTCGGTGGGATCGATCCAGAGCATGGCCAAGGGCGATACCACCGGTTTCATTCTTGCCGTAGGCTTCGTTGTCATCACCGCGCACACTCAGCTGCAGGTCGGTTGGGCCGAAGTTCAGGCGCAACTGGCTGTACAGGGCGGTGTTGGTGCGGCTGGTCTCGGCGTAATCGGTGGTACCGCTAACTTCGTCGGTCATCAACTCTGCCCCAACCACCAGCTCATGGACGTTCCAGGTAAAGGTATTGTCCCAACGCGCTGCCCGTGAACGGGTATTGAAGGTGTTGCTGAACGTGGGCGTAACGTTGTCGGTCTCGTCCCGGGATTCAGAGAACTGAAGTGAATGCCGCCAGTAATCACTCACTGGCGTTTCCAGCCCGAAACCAATGGTGCGAATCATGAAATCAATTTCGCCGCCTTCGTATTCGGTGTTGCCTTCGCTTTGCACCATCACCAGGCTGGCTTCTCCGCCGGAGTCCAGCTCATGGACGACACGTCCGATACCGGCGGTGTTGCGGAAACCCCGGTCGTCACCATCGGTGACCACTGCTGTACCATCGGTTTCCTTATGCAAGCCACTCAGGCTGAAACGGGTATTACCGGCACGAGCAGCAACACCTGCACTGCCTTTCTGCGTGTTGAAATTGCCTGCACCGGCTTCTATCCAACCTGCCGGCGTCTCTTCCGGGTCCAGCGTAAAGGCCTGCACAACGCCGCCGACAGCATCGGAACCGTACAGTGAGCTCCGGGCGCCCCGGACGATTTCCACCCGCTCGATCAGTTCAACGGGAAAGTACTGCCAGGAAGGACCACCGGATGTGGCCGAACGCAGGCGCACACCATCAACCAGCAACAGCGTAGAGTCGTTGGCAGTACCGCGGGTATAGACACTGGTGGTTTTACCGAAGGAGCCGTTGCCGGTCACGTTGATTCCGGGCTGTCCTCGCAGAAGCTGGGTGAACTCTGAGGGGCTTTGCTCGCGGATGGTTTCTTCGTCAATAACCGTGACCGATGACAGGCTTTCACCCGCAGTCAGAGGCCCAAGGGTGGCGGTAACGACAATCGGTTCCAGCTTGCGTTCATCCGACGCTTCATCGGCGGCAACGGCGGGTAGCGCCAGTGGTAACAACATCAGGGCGGGAAGGGCTTTGGCAGTACTCATAGCTTCACTCACGGTTCACCGCACGCACCCGTACGGTCGATCAATTAACTGCGGAGGAAGACAGACTGCTCAGACGGGGGTGGAGGGCGTGTCAGTAATTGCGAGCCAGGTTCACCCACCGCCGTCGCCCTCCGCAACGTCTGGTGTCCGGAACTCACGGTTCCGCCTTTCAGGCCGGTCTCCGGGCTTACAGGCGGAGCCGATGCTCCGGGGCAACCACCTTCCCATGCCATTGGCACAGTGGCGTACTGGATTGCCTTTCACCTGATTACCGTTGCGGGGGCAGCGCCGGAATGTCACCGGCTTCCCGTTTCACTGCAAGCACTCCTCCGGACTATCGCCAGCCTGGACAAAATGCATACAGCACCTGAAATCGCGGGCAAGACTATCAACCAGGGTGGGGGTGGTCAATGAGATATGTTAATTCAGACAACGCACCCTCCAGCCGTTGCCAACCGGTTTCATCCGGCGGTAAACCGAAACGCAGGGCTGCGGGTGCGTCAAAACGCCTGACCAGAATGCCGCGGCGAGCCAGCTGGTCAGCAATGTCCGCTGCGCGGGGATGTTGAACCGTTCTGAAGAGCAGGGTGCCGGTGGGGGACGGCATCCCGTGTTTTCTGAGCAGGCCGTCCATTCGCAGTCTTGCCGTTTGCAGGCTGGCACGAGCCTCCACCTGCCAGGCCTGATCTTGCAGAGCCCTGGCCATCAGGTAGCGTGCAGGACCGCTGACCGTCCAGGGGCCAAGCTCGTTCGCCAGCAGGTGAGCCAGTCCAGGCTCGGTCAGGATCGCACCGGCACGGAGACCTGCCAGCCCGAAAAACTTGCCCAGCGAGCGCAACACGATCAGCCCCGGAGCGCCCGCCCACGGGTCTAGGCCGAAGCCGGGCTCACCCTCAATAAACGCCTGATCCAGCACCAGCCAGCCATCACGCTCGCGCAGACGCTCTTGCCAAAACCGTAAACGGGCAGGATCCATCAGCTGCCCGGTCGGATTATTTGGCTGTATCCAGACCACCACATCCACAGAATCCAGCCACGCCAGCTCCGCTTGCATTGTCGCCTGCTCAGGAATCGCCACCACGTCGAAACCCGCTCGCCGCCAGGCATGACCATGCTCACGATAACCGGGCATGGGCACAGCCACCCGGCCAAAACCATGCATCCGGGCACGAACCGCTGGCAGGGCCATGATCGCCGCCTGGGAACCCGCTACGGGCAGGCAGCAGGCATGCTCCGGTGCCCCGGCCCAGATACGGATAATCTCTTCCAGACCATCCTCAGGCTCCGGAAGCCGTTGCCATACCTCCGCCGGAATTGCCGGAACCGGCCAGGGCACAGGATTAATACCGGTGGAGAGATCCAGCCATTGTTCAGGAGAAATGCCCCAGCGCTGAGCCGCTGCCCTCAGGCGGCCTCCATGCTCCGGCAAATCAGCACCATCGAACGCTGTCACCCGATACCTCCCAGCCAGAACACATTCAGACTTGCGGCCGCGGCTAACAACACCAACAGCCATAGCATGACACCGCGCTGGACTAATGAAATCGCGCCCTCTACGGTTTGCGCCGAGGCACCCGGCCCACTACCCAGCACCGGTCGCTGTTTGATGCCAACGGCATAAGGCGCCGGGCCGCCCAGAGTGACCCCCAGTGCGCCAGCGCCTGCAGCCATCACCGGGCCAGCATTAGGGCTGTCCCACGCTTTTGACTGCTCACGCCAGCATTGCAGTGCCAACCGGGTGTTGCCAAGCAACGCATAGGTCAAGGCAGTTAGCCGGGCAGGGGCCCAGTTCATAGCATCATCGAGCATGGCGGCGCAGCGCCCGAAATACAGATATCGTGGTGTCCGGTAGCCCCACATGGCATCCAGCGTGTTCACCAGCCGGTGCAAAACCAGTCCGGGCAAGCCAGCGACCAGATACCAGAACAAGCTTGAAAACACCGCATCCGCGCCATTTTCCAGCATGGATTCCGAAGCGGCGGCGGCAACGCCTTCGTCGGTCAGCGCTGCAGCGTCGCGGCTGACAATTTGGCCAACCGCCAGCCGGGCCCGGGCGCCATCCCCGGACGCCAACGCAGTCGACACCGCCCGACCATGCTCCGCCAGCCCCCGTAATGAAATGGCAAGCCAGACACCGGCCACCTGAGTGAGCAGCCACAGCCAGCCCTCCAGCAGGAATTGCAGCAGAATTGCCAGCACGACGGCTGGCATGACCGCTACCAGGGTCGCCAGCAACCCCCGCAAAAGGCTTTGCGTCGGGAATGACGGCTGATCATTCAGGCGTTGCTCCAACAGGGATGCCCACCGGCCGAAACCCACCAGCGGATGCCATCGCCGGGGCTCACCCAAGAGCCAATCCACCAAAACCGCGGCACCGCACACCAGCGCTGCAACCACAAACGTATCCAAAGCCGGTCTCCGTAAATCAAGTGCCGGTAAGTCTAACCGACCGATCACTGAACTTGACAGTCTTGCCTCCCGGTTAGACCATCCTCGGTTTTCCGCCCACAAGGACCCATCGCCATGGCACTGCCCGACAGCTGGTTGAAGTCACCCCCAAGGCCCTCGCTTCAGCACACCGCGCTTGCCGCCGAACGCCAGCAGGTACTCACCAAGCCACCCGGCTCTCTCGGGCAACTGGAACAGCTCGCCATCAACCTGGCGGGCCTGAACGGCAGTGACAAACCCAGCGTTGATCCGGTGCGAATGGTGGTGTTTGCCGGTGATCACGGAGTTTGCGCCGAAGGTGTTTCAGCATTTCCGCAGGCAGTCACCGCCCAGATGATCGCCAACTTTGCCAGCGGCGGCGCTGCCATCAGCGTGATGGCTGAAGAACTTGGCGCCAGCCTGGAAGTGGTTAACCTGGGTACGGTTGGCGAGGTACCGGCATTGCCCGGCGTCATACACCAGATTATCGCCCCCTCTACGGCCAACATGGCAAAATCACCGGCCATGTCCTCGCGCCAGGTTGAATCCGCGCTATACAGTGGCGACGATGCCGCCAGGCGTGCCGTAAACGCTGGCTGCCGCCTGTTTATTGGTGGCGACATGGGCATCGGCAACACCACCAGTGCCGCCGCATTGGCCTGCGCCCTGCTGGGCCAGCAGCCCACCACCCTCGTTGGCCCGGGCACCGGGCTGAACTCCGAAGGCGTTGCCCGCAAGGCCCGCGTTGTTGAGAAGGCCTTGCACCGACATGGTCCCGACCGGGATCCGCTGACGGTACTGGCCTCTTTGGGAGGCTTTGAAATAGCCGCACTGACGGGCGCCATAATGGGCTGCGCCGCACGCCGGATCCCGGTGCTGGTGGATGGTTTTATCGTCTCTGTCGCCGCGCTGGTGGCTGTGCATCAACAGCCAGGGGTGCGCGAGTGGCTTCTGTTTGCACACCGCTCGGCCGAACCCGGCCACAATTCCGTGCTGGAGGCACTCGATGCCTCGCCCCTGCTGGACCTTGGCATGCGTCTGGGCGAGGGCAGCGGCGCCGCCGTTGCCGTTCCGCTGCTACGCGCCGCCTGCGCCCTGCATAACCGGATGGCCAGTTTTACCGACGCTGGCGTCAGCGGCAAAGCGGAAGAATAGCCCTATGACCACCACAGTAATCGACCTGATACGCCACGGCGAACCGGAAGGTGGCCAGATGTTCCGGGGCAGTAAAGACGACCCTTTGAGCGACACCGGGTGGCAACAGATGATAGCTGCCATCGCCGAGGGTGATCGGTGGGACGCCATCGTCAGTTCACCCATGAAACGGTGCCGACGCTTCGCCCAGCAACTAGCCGAGGAACACAGGATTCCACTGCACATCGAAGAAGATCTTCGGGAGATCGGCTTCGGTGAGTGGGAAGGGTTGACCGCAGAGCAGATCCAGGAGCGTTATGGGGATCACCTCAACCACTTCTGGCAGGACCCCATCAACTTCCTCCCCCCCGGCGGTGAAGCTGTGACGGATTTCTACCAGCGCACCATCGATGGTTTTGATCGGTGGCAGCAAACCCTAGCCGGCAAACGGGTCTTGGTGGTCTGCCACGGAGGCGTGATTCGCATGGTGCTGGCCAATGTGTTGGGCATTCCGCTGGAAAAATCATTCACCGGCTTCGCCGTCCCTTACGCCTGCCGCAGCCGGATACAGGTGGACCAGTCCGAATTTGGCGTGTTCCGCAGCCTGATCAGCCACCAGCCTTGAGGGTAATTGGTAAACCCGCCACGGCCATCACCACCTCATCACATCGCTGGGCCAGGGCCTGATTGAGCCAGCCCAGCTCGTCGGCAAAACGGCGGGTAAGCGGGTCCATGCCGATGGTTCCGAGCCCCACTTCGTTGGTCACAATCACCAGAGGGCCGGGATAGGCCTCAACCGCCTCCAGAAAGGCCGCCCGCTCGGGCTGGAACAAGGAGCCGTCGGCAAACAACAGATTGCTCAGCCACAGGCTCATACAGTCCACCAACAGCAACGGTGGCTCTCCCGGACCGCTGGCATACACTGACAATACCCGGCCCAGGCGCAGCGGCTCCTCAACCAGCTGCCATTGATCGGGACGCAGCTGCTGGTGACGCTGGATACGCAGTGCCATTTCATCATCGCCTGCAGTGGCGGTCGCCACATAAACCACGTCGTTACCGGCCGCTTTGGCCCTCTGCTCAGCCAGCCCGGTCTTACCGGAGCGAATCCCGCCGGTTACCAGTAACTTGTTGACCATAAACCTTTCTCCAGCCCGCCACATTCCGTCGCCAAGGTACACCAACCGGACAGACAACTGCTATAGTTTGGCCAGACTCCGGAAACGGCGGCACCGCAATCGCCGGCTTCAGAACGAGACCGATCAACCCTGGAGAGCCCATGCAGGCCGAGCTGCTCGACATCCGCAACCACATCGCCCAACACGCCCCCTTTGACGACATGCCCGAAGAGCTGCTCGACCGCATCGTCACTGGTATCGAAGTAGCCTATTACCGGGCCGGCACCCAGATTCTGGAGCTGGGCCAGCAGAACTACTGGCTGCACTACATCCGCAGCGGTGCGGTGGAAATCTTCCGGCGCTCCGGCGAGCTCTACAACCGCATCGGCGAAGGCGAAATCTTTGGCCAGTTCGGCCTGCTGCGCAATCAGAAAGTGCGCTTCCCCGCCAAAGCCATCGAAGACTGCCTGATCTACAAAATCCCCTTCGAGACCTTCCAGCATCTGTGGGAAAACGACGAGAACTTCGCCGATTTTGTGGAGATTGAAGACCACAGTCGTCTGCGTTCGGCGGTCTCGCGCCGGCACAAATCCAACGAACTGATGTCCGCCAAGGTCACCCGGCTAATTGCCCGCGAGCCTGTCTCTGCCCCAACCACCGTGCGCCTGCAGGAAGCGGCCCGGATCATGACCGATAACGGCGTATCGGCGCTGCTGCTGATGGATGAAAGCGGCGATTCTCCCAGGCTCAAGGGCATCATCACCGACCGGGATCTGCGCACCCGCGCGGTCACCAACGCCCTGCCATCAGAAACCCCCATCAGCGAGATCATGTCCGAAGGGCTGATTACCATCAGCGCCCGCAGCTACATCTTCGAAGCCATGCTTACCATGCTGCACAATAACGTGCACCATCTGCCAGTCATGGAAGACCATGAAGTGCGTGGCGT